>Ga0074046_10000601_pt1 | contig 32994 bp, 27 predicted proteins | sample BogForMeECP23OM3_FD_94441 | JGI IMG/M metagenome (GOLD analysis project Ga0074046, IMG submission 94441) | Bog forest soil microbial communities from Calvert Island, British Columbia, Canada - Bog Forest MetaG ECP23OM3 | ecosystem: Environmental > Terrestrial > Soil > Wetlands ... | reverse complement strand
GCGCCTACGGCACCTCTTACTACCACACTTCCACGGGTGCCTACGGTGTGTCTCAAACCACCTACGGAGCCTACGGTTCTGCAACTCGCACGGCTTCCTACAACCCCTATACGGGAACAGCGACACGCACTGCTTCCACCTCGACCGCCTACGGCAAGCAGAGTGTCGGCCAGGCTTACAACCCTTACACCGGATCGTACGGTGCGACACACCAAGGCTCGAGCCCGACGGCGCAATGGGGACAATCCTACGTCTCTCAGGGAAACAAATCCGCCACCACTCAGCACTACTCGACAGCAAATGGAACCGTCGCTTCTGGCCAAGGGTCCCAAGGTGGAAAAGGCTATGCCACATCCAGTGCGTACGGAAACTCCTACGCAGGCAAAAACTCCAGCGGCAACATGTACGCCGGGCACGACGGCAATGTCTACCAAAACACCGGCTCCGGCTGGCAAAAGTCCAACGGCAGCGGCGGCTGGACCAATGTCAACAGCCAAACGGCCCAAGCTCAGGGACAGCAGGACAAGTCCAACTACGAACAGTCTCATCCGAACAGTCAAGCGACCGCCCAGTCCGACAAGTCGAGCTACGAGCAGTCTCACCCAAACAGCCAAGCCAACGCCCAGGCGGACAAATCGACCTTTAATTCGGATAAGTCTGCTGGCGATTTCTCTCAACAGAGCCTGAACGCCGATAAGCAAAACCGGGAGAGCGGTTCAACGCAGAGCCAGCACTACCAAAACGGCAATCACAGTTTTGGAGGATATGGCGGCGGGGGCCGGAGCTGGGGCGGGGGTGGCGGCCGTAGTTATGGCGGTGGAGGTTTCCGCAGGTAGTGCCGTGCGCCATCGGGTGATTCACAGGGAACACCGGGGCCCACATTCTGGCTGCCCGGAAATAATGCGCGTCCCCTGTTCTTTCTGACAATACCCTTCGTCCATTCCTAGGCTCAATCTGCAACCACGGGTGAAAATTTACTCGAGCCTCGGTAAGGAGAGACAATTTATGCCGCACACGGAGAAAAGCTTCAGCAACTCCTGCAAGTGGGCCATCATTGCATCACTGGTTGTCGGAATGCTGCTCATTGCTGTGTTTCCGGCCCTGTCTGCCAAGCGGGTCAAGGATGAAACCATCGAAGCCACCGCCATGGGTACAGGAACTCAACTGGGCCAGAATATTGGTATTTCCGTCGAAATCTACGAATACTCCACGCCGGAAGACAGGCAAGTCCTGGTGGACGCCTTTTCCAAGGGGCAAAACCAAGGACTGGTCAACGCGCTCACGAAAATGCACGCCGTTGGTCACATCTCCATCACCGGAACTCTTGGCTATGATTTGGCATTCGTCCGGTTGATCCCAACACCAACGGGCCGCAAAATCCGTTTCGTTACCAACCGCCAATTGCGGTTTGGAGAGGTCTGGGCCGATTCCCAGTCAACTGCCTTCAATTTGACAGCTGGCGAATTCGACTTGGATGACACAGACAAGAGCAAGAGCAGCGGTGTCTTGTATCCGGCGTGCCAGCTTGTGATAGACAAGCAAGGGCAACTACAGATTGAACTGACTCAGAACGCCTGGAAGCTGGTGGATGTCCTTGATTGGAAGGGCACTCCAGGCGTCAACTAGAACAACATCGACGAGAAGCTCCATCCAACCTCTGAACGTGGACATCAGCTCCGGGTGTCCTTGTCGTCTGAGGTACGCTCGGTTTTTCGCGAACAATCTACGGTAGACTTTTGTCACTGTTGACAATTACGTTTTGCGGAGCTTCGCACCACCATCGCTCCAGTGTAAGTGCTGTTGCATTGGAGCAACAATGTGACAAATCTCGATAGCCTCAATGTCGGCGAATCCGTGGATATGCTCCTGACCGAATCGCTGGTCATCGACATCGTCAAATAAACGTCACAACAGAGACCGCCGGGCAGACGGAATGGCCTGAACCGCACAATTGTCAAACTCAACAAAGCGGCCATAGACTGGAGCCTTCCCCAATCGCTCTTGCCCAAGAAACGATAGGGGAGGCTCCACAATTTTTAACGCCGCCGCTTTTTCTTTGTCGTATCGGTTTGCATCTTGCTTTGACGAGGTGTGCGCATGAAGCTTTACTGGCGAGGCCCATTCCGGGCTCTGCAGAGCTTATTGGGTTTCCTGTGTGTTTTGAGCCTGAGTCAAGCTTGTTCCGCCAAAAGCAAAGACGACGTGGTCATCATGAAAAATGGCGATCGCATGACCGGCGAAATCAAACAGCTCGATCATGGCCTGCTCGATTTCAAATCAAAATACATGATTGCTTCGGTGCAGCTGGACTGGAATGAAGTTGCCTCCTTGCAAACGAAGGACCCTTTCATTATCACGTTGACCAGCGGCCTTCGCGTCACTGGGCCCATTGAGCGCTCACTGGGGAAACGAGACGGACAAGAGAAATTTGTCTTGGGATCCGCTTCCGGGAAAATGGTTGTTCCTCCTAACCAGGTCATCGAAATTCGTCAGGCGGAGGAATCGGTCTGGAAGCAGATCAAAGGTAACGCAGATGCTGGCCTTAGTTATTCGAGCGGCACAAATCCGACGACCTTAACGATGTCCGCTAACGCGATTTATGAGCGCGACAAGAACCTGATTAACGTCGCCACCAGTTCTCAGTTCAGCAGTCAGTCGAATGCCCCCAATAGTTTTCGCTATACCTTGGATTCAAATTACTCTCGTTTTTTTGCCCGTCGGTGGTTTGCTATTGGACTATTCGACTTCTTGAAGAGCGACCAACAGGACCTGGATTGGCGCACCACTTACGGACTGGGGTTGGGCAAAGAAATCGTTCGCACCGATCGTAGCTCTTTCAAAGTCTTCAGCGGTTTAGATTACTCCCACGAGCAATACTTCCCGGGTGCAGCGCTAGACACCAGCAGTAACAGCATGGAAGGTTTGGTTGGTGCAAAATACGCGACCTTCCGCTTCAAGACGCTGGACCTGTACTGGGATGGCACGATGTACCCAAGCATCACGGACGCGCCTCGAGTCCGGTTCGTTACCACTGGAAATTTGAAGATTGAGTTAATAAAGGACTTGTACTGGAGCTTTCGTGTATACGAAAACTACGATACCAAACCACCCGGGCACGCTCCGAAGAACGACTTTGGCATCTCTACTTCCTTGGGCTTCAAATTCTAGCTCCGAGCCCCCGGGGAAGATCTGTGTGGCGATACAGACCGCCGGCAGACGGAAGCCCGCAGGGGTACTATAACCGGCTTTTCGCCTGCCACGAACTCTCTCCGATTCGCTCTTTCCCTTTCCTCGCCTCTAGGGCAAAATGCCGGGATTGTTATTTTTGACAATTCTCGCCAAGCCAGTTCCAGCGCACCTTTGGTTACCGGAGATGTGTCATCGGAACGCTGGCTCATACAGTGAGAGCTAGAGCGGCACACCGGAAACGCACGAGAAAACTCTCTAAATGACTCGGAAATGCACTGACAATCAAGGTTTGGGCGCGATAGTCCATCGCCAACGCCGTACTCCGTCTCGCAACTTCGCTTTCTCTGCGATTTTCCCGCTTTTGGTCATTCTGCTCTCTGCTAACGCCTTGCACTTCAATCCCGTGCGTGTCCACGCCGCCTCCCACTCACCCGCGAGCACTGCCTTCGGGCCCACGATCCCAAATCCTACCCCTCCACACCTCGTTGTCCCCAAGGGCATGGTGTGGATCCCCGGCGGCGAATTCTCCATGGGCGCTCAGGATCCCCCTCAGATGGACCGCGTCGGCATGCAAGCGACCATAGACTCAAGGCCCATCCATCGAGTCTATGTCGATGGCTTTTTCATGGACAAAACGGATGTGACCAATGGCCAATTCGCCGCGTTCGTCTTGGCCACCGGCTACGTAACCATCGCTGAAAAGACTCCCACGGCTGAAGACTTTCCCGGTGCCCCTCCAGAGAACTTGTATGCGGGCGGAGTCGTTTTCACTCCTCCCAATCACCCCGTCCCTTTGAACGATCACTTTCAGTGGTGGAGTTATGTTAAGGGCGCAAACTGGCGCCACCCCACCGGACCCAATAGTTCCATCAAAGGAAAAGAAAACTATCCCGTGGTGCAAGTGGCCTACGCCGATGCTGAAGCCTATGCAAAATGGGCCCACAAGCGACTGCCCACGGAGGCTGAATGGGAATTCGCCGCTCGCGGGGGACTTGCCGGAAAACCCTTCGTTTGGGGCGATACATTCCGGCCAAACGGAAAATGGATGGCCAACACCCACCAGGGACACTTTCCCGACCATGACACAGGCAGTGATGGTTTCGTTGGCCTAGCTCCCGTCGCGCAGTTCGCGCCCAATGGCTATGGACTCTACGACATGGCCGGCAATGTCTGGCAATGGACCTCGGACTGGTATCGTCCTGACTACTACTCACAACTGGCCCAAGCTGGAGGTGTCGCGCGCAATCCTAAGGGTCCGGATTCGCCGTTCGACCCGGCGGAGCCTTCCGATAAGAAGAAGGTCCATCGCGGCGGCTCTTTCCTGTGCACTGACCAGTACTGCTCGCGATATATGGTTGGCACTCGAGGAAAGGGAGAGATCAGCACGGGAACCAATCATCTCGGCTTTCGTTGTGTCTCGAACCCGGAGAAATAAGACGAAGTGGCACCAGCTACAAAATTTGAGCTTCGACAAGGAGATAAACCATGCGGCAAGAAATTCGCACCACGGTAGCAAAAATCGGCCTCACGCTCGTTTTCGCTCTCGTGGCGTCTGCGCTGACCATCGCTCAGGATGTAACCACCAACTCCATGCCCGGAACGGACTTCAGCAAATATCACACCTACAAGTGGGTGACCATCGAAGGCGCGACCCAGCCCAACCAGATCGTCGACGCGCAAATTAAACAGTCCATCGATAATCAACTCGCAACGAAAGGTCTTACCAAAACGGATAACGAGAAGGCGGATCTCTACGTTGGCTATCAAGTCTCGATCGATCAAGAAAAACAGTGGAATGCTTACGGCATGGGCGGTGGTCTCCGCTGGGGCGGCGGAATGGCTACAGCCACAAGTTCTGTTATCAGCGTCGGCACTTTAGCCCTGGACATGTATGACCCATCCACGAAACAGCTCGTTTGGACTGGCCGTGCCACCAAGACCATCGATCCCGGCAACAGCCAGGAAAAGAAACAGAAAAATCTCGACAAGGCCATGCAAAAGCTCTTGAAAAACTTCCCGCCCAAACAGAAGTAGGTGCGGCCAAGGTTTCCCGATTATTCGAAAGAGGATATTATGCGAACCACAATGACAGTGGCTTTCAAAAACGCACTGCTTCTTCCCCTTCTGATTCTCTCCGGCCTGCTCATTCTCCCTATTCAGGCGCAGAACCCCGAACTGCAACAGCGCGTCGCGGAGATGAAGCAGGCGAGCGTCAAGAATAAGCAGGCGCTCGCTCAATACACTTGGGTTGAGCAGGTCACCATCAGCCTGAAGGGCGAGCAGAAAAAGCAGGAGCACTTCCAGGTACGCCTGGGGCCCGATGGCAAGCCGCAAAAGACTTCCCTCGACCCGCCAGCCCAGCCTGCGGAGAGCGGCGGCCGCCTTAAGAAGCACGTCGTCGAAAAGAAGAAGGAAGAATACAAAGAATACGCCGATCAGATGAAGCAACTGGCGCAACAGTATGTTCCGCCCGATAAAGATCTGCTCGACAAAGCCTATCAGCAAGGTAACATCACCTTGGGCGGTGTTGCAGGCAACCCCGATCAAGCTCAATTAGTCATTCACAATTACCTGAAGCCTCAGGATTCCATGACCTTGATCTTCGACAAAACCCAGAAGGAACTGCTTCAGGTTAAAATCGCTTCCTACATGGACGATCCCAAGGACGCCATGAACTTGACCGTGCAGTTCAGCAAGCTCCCGGATGGCACTAACCATATCTCCAGCCTGGTCATCGACGGCGTCAGCAAACAGCTGAACGTCGCTATCCAGAATTCGAATTACCAGCATCTCTGAGGCTTGGCCCGCAACTTGGCGGAGCTTCAGCTTTGAACTTGCAGCAAAAAAAAATCAAGGAGGATGTGAATGAGTAATAAATTAATCGCGGTGGTCGTTTTGGCAAGCGCAAGCTTTCTTGCTGTCCCTGCGGCGCACGCTCAGGCGGCGGCCAGCAAGGATTCCCCTGCGGTCACCGACCAGGATATTCAGTTACTGCGCCAGGATATCCGGTCGCAGAAAAAGCAGTTGGTCGCGGCGAATCTGACGCTCACCGACGCGGAAGCCACCAAGTTCTGGCCCATTTATGACCAGTACGCCGCCGAAATGACCAAGATCGGCGATCAGAAATACGCCTTGATCAAGGAATACGCGCAGAACTTCGGCTCGCTGACGGATGCGCAGGCTCAAAGCTTGATTAATCGTTCCTTGGCCTTGGACGAAGCCACCGCACAACTCCGCATCAAGTACGTGCCCATTGTTAATAAAGTTCTGCCGGGCACCAAGACCGCTACCTTTTTCCAGATCGATCGTCGCCTCAGCACTCTGATCGATCTGCAGCTGGCATCGCAAATCCCCTTGGTGCAACAACAGCACTAGCTTCGAATCCGGGCAATCAAAGATAAATCGCGACCTCGTTCGAAGTGGATGTAGTTTGTCCTGCATACCTCAAACGCGGGGACATTAACGTGGAGGAGCCCAAACGTAACCTCAAGCAGAAGGCCTACCAAGGAGTGAAAGAGTACTTGGCGATCACATTCTATCTTTGGTTGGTCTTCGGCTTGTTTGTCCTCTACAGGGCAGTCCTCTTGTCCGAGGATCATTTTTCGCCCATCGCCCATGGCATCGCCCTTTTTAATGCCCTGGCTCTTGCCAAAGTCATCCTTATCGCTCAGGACCTTCATTTCGCTGAGCGTCTAAACAAACAACCGCTCATCTATGCCGCGGTTCTCAAGTCTGTCGCTTTCGCCCTGGTCCTCGCAGCTTTCAAAATCCTTGAGGAAGCTGGCATTGGCTGGTATCACGGTAAATCGTTCGGCCAAAGCATTTCCGATATCGGAGGCGGTACGCTGCAAGGCATATTCGCCCTCACGGCAATACTCGCCATCCTTTTGGTTCCTTTTTTCGCCTTCACGGAACTGCGCGGAATCCTCGGCAAGGACAGGTTGCGTGACCTCTTCTTCTCTTCCCGTCATCTGCCCCACTCGTCCTCTTAACTTAAAGTTAAAATTCAACTTGTTGCGTGCAAGCAGCCCCAAACTGCGATCCTTGGGCAATACCACGTTCCCATCGAACCCGTTTAACCTGTTACTTCTGACAATGGCGACGCCTAGCTACAAGTGAGACCATGCGACGAGTCATCTTGCACCGTTCACGTTTTGGAGGGATTTTATGCGATTGTTTGTTCTTTGCCTTTTAGCTTCAGCCTTGCTGCCGCCACCATCCCAAGCGCAGGTTCCTGTATTCGCGATTTCGCAGGAAGGCAGCACCGTTCAGTTCTCCGTGAAGGCCTCGGTGGCTATCGCCGGAAAATTCGACAAGTGGGAAGCTACGATGACGTTTCCTTCTACGGATGTTACGACAGGCGTTTTGGACATTAAGATCCAGGCTGCCTCGGTAGACACCGGAAGCGGCATGAAGGACGAAAAGCTAAAGAGCAAAGATTTCTTCAACGCCAGTGAGGATCCGTACATCACCTTTCACTCCACCAAGATCGTTCAGACCGGTCCCACCACTCTTGATATACCTGGAACGTTTACCATTCGTGGTGTGTCCAAACCCGAGACCCTGACGTTTACCATTACCGGCAAGGGGACTGGCACCGGCAGCGTTAAAGGAACCATGGCCTTCGACCGAAAGGAATTCGGCATGAACAGCGGCATTCCCTTTATCAAGATCGCCGATCGCGTCGAAGTAACTGTCGACCTTCGCGGGAAACGAGTCAGCGGTCCTCCTTTGGTCTTCAAGGAATAGCCCGCCAGAACGATGGGCTAGAGCTAGACCGGTCGCGCTTCAAAGATTCCCGCGAACGATCGGCGGTAATAGTAGAACAGCACGAACCAGAGAACTGCCACCGCGAAAGCCAGTGGCAAGCCGGTACGCTCCATGAAAATGTGAAAGCAGAGAATGTTCACGATCACCGGGCCCAGAATCGTCAGCCCCAGTGGAACGTATCGATTCACCAACAATAGCAATCCACCGATGAACTGCACAGCAGCCGGCACCACGAAAAGGTGTGATTGCATCAACGCCATTATGTACTGGCCCGCCACCCCGCCCGGGGGAGGAGGCGTCGGAAGAAATGGGTGCAATCCATTGGCCCCGAACACCACAAAGACCAGCCCAAGCAGAACCCGCGCAACGAGAGCTGCGATCTTCATTCCTATTCCTCCTTTGAGCGCGTAACCTTAGCACACTACTCATTGGTCACAAACACCTCTAAGCGTTCCAAGTTCTGCGTCCAGCCCGCTTCCACTCCGCCAAGATGCTCCGCCGCCCCGGCCCTTCCGCTCAGAGCTAGCGTACCTCTTCCCATTTTCTCTCGTGCCTCCCCCAACACTTCCAATTCCAGTTGAACAAACGCTGCCCCCTCCTTATTGTTTGCTGATTGTGAACAGGGACAACCTCCACGCCCGGAACTGCTTCCGATTCGGTTAGCCTCATTCAATGAGTCGCCAGAGATGCATCACTCGAAATGGGATTCATTTTGTCGCGGCAACTTTGTTCTTCTGCGCGTATTCCCTTCGGGCCCAGACCCAGCCTGCCGTCGCCGCTCAGCCGAACATATCCGCTCTTACGCGGCCCTGCAGCGCGAATCCCGTACTCTCCGGCTCTGGCACCAGGAAAAAAACATCACATAAATCCACGAATCCACTGCCGGCGGAATCTGCACCCACTTGCATTGAAGTCAAAGGTCAATCCATCGAGGTTCAGGAGTTTCTCCAGAACACAGCTCGCAAGCAAGCTTGGCGTATTGGAGAAAACCGCGCTTCGGAGGACACCTGGTCCTACGTCCGCTATCTGGACCCGGACGAACTGGACAAATTTGCGGATACAAAGGTTCTCATCGAACCTGTGAGTTTTTCGAGCGGCAAGGCCGCCGTAACTGTGCGCACGTCCGATCTGGGAGATGGCTACGTTCGCCTGCAAATCTCCACGCATTTCCAGGGTGAAGGCCAATCCACCGATAAAGCTTCGCCACAACCCGCCACCCTCTGGCCTCTCAATTCCAAAGGTGTCCTGGAACGAGATCTGGTGAACGCTTTACAGTCAGGTTACAAGCCCTTGGACTAGCAAAATGACCCCCATGGACGCGCGAAACACTGGACTCCCGTACAGCTTTCCCGCCGCTGCAATCTCCTGTTATTCCTTATATAGGCCAAGTTGTCAGTTCATTATCCAGAGCTCCCAGTTGCGCAGTTAGGAAACGGAACACCGTCCACAAACGGAGGGACTGGTGCACCAAGGCACAGCCATCGCTCAGGCGCCACCCGCAACTCGAATCGTTCCAGCACGATTAATCGCTCGTGCGCTTTTGCTCATCGCCATGCTATCGCTGTTCGCCAGGTGCCTCCCTGCACAGATCTCTCCGGGTCCGCTCTCCAAGGCACATTCGTCCTTGACCGGAACCACGCAATGCAATTCTTGCCACGTCTTCGGTGCCAAAGCTCCCACTTTCAAATGCCTCGATTGCCACAAAGAAATCGCCGAAGCCCTCGCCAACAAACACGGCTACCACTTCCGCATGCAAATGCAGAATCCGAATGGGAAGGAGTGCGTTCGCTGCCACCTGGAGCACAACGGTGAAAACTTCAGTCTGATTCACTGGGAACCGTCGGAGAAGAAGTTCGACCACACTTTGACCGGCTACAACCTTGACGGTAAACACGCCGCGGTCCCTTGCGAAAAGTGTCACACCGCGGCGCACATGCTGCCCTCCATCAAAGCGCTCATCAAGTACAAGGATCAGTCGAAATCCTTTTTTGGCCAGTCGCCTGCCTGCACGCCCTGTCACACCGATCCGCACAAGGGACAACTCGGCAACGAATGCACCAAGTGCCACAACGTCGAGAGTTGGAAAGCCGCCAAGGAATTTGATCACTCCAAAACGCGCTATCCGTTGACAGGCCTGCATACTAAGGTTGCCTGCGAAAAATGCCACAAGCCCGATACCCCGGGAGGATCTGCTCGCTACAAGGACATGAAGTTTGACACCTGCACGGCCTGCCATACCGACCCGCACCGCGGCGAGTTCAAAAAATCGTGCGATTCCTGCCATACCACCAGCGGCTGGAAAACCATGCTGCCAGGGTTCGATTTCGACCATTCCAAAACTAAATATCCTCTCCTCGGAAAGCACGCCCAGGTTTCCTGCTCCGCATGCCACATCAAGGACGACTTCAAAAAGGAGATTCCTTTCGCCGCTTGCAAGGACTGCCATGCCCCTGATCCCCACAAAGGCCAGTTCGACGCCCGCCCGAAAAAAGGTGAATGCTCCGAGTGCCACACCGTCGGCGGATGGAAGCCTTCCCTTTTCGGCGTCAATGAGCATGCCACTTCTCAATATCCACTAAAGGGAAAGCACATCCAGGTGGAGTGTGCGAAGTGTCATATCCCCGCTGGCAAAGACACTCTGTACCAGGTGAAGTTCGCCGCCTGCTCAGACTGCCACAAGGACGCCCACGACAATCAATTTGTCGCTGCTCCCTACAAGAATCGCTGCGAGGATTGCCATACCGTCCAGGATTGGCACCGCACCACCTACTCCATCACGAAACATCGCAGTTCCCGCTTCCCACTCCAGGGAGCTCACGCCGCCGTGCCGTGCTCCGACTGCCACAGAGTGGGCTTAGCTGGCCGTACCGATAACATTTTGCCCTTCCACTTCGAAGATCGTAGTTGTACCGCCTGTCACAAAGATCCCCACAAGGGTGAATTCGATAAACAGATGGCACGGAAGCGTGCCAACGGAAGCACCTTCGGCTGCGAGGCTTGTCACAGTGTCAAGTCCTGGGGAGACATCAACGGCTTCGATCACTCCAAAACGAAATATCCCCTACTCGGTGCCCATCGCGCCGTCGCCTGTGCTGATTGCCACAAACCCATCGCGAACACGGAATCGCGCTTCACGGGCACGCCCACTCAATGTGAAGCCTGCCACACCGACGCCCACGATAAGCAATTCACGGCGAAGGACAATCAAACTCACTGCGCCGATTGCCATAACACTCAGCGGTGGTCTCCCTCTACCTTTGACCATGACACCAGGACTCACCTTCCCCTGACCGGTGGCCATGCCAATGTCCCATGTGCCAAGTGCCATGTCCAGACCCGCATGGTTGCAAACAAAGAGATTGTGGTCTACAAAAACACCCCGAATAAATGCGTCGACTGCCACGGCAATAATCTCGACAAACGAAAGGACGGTGCGATCCCGCCTGCATCCTAGTACTTTCTTGTTAACTTAAGTCTGCTCGATGACTCCACGTGATCATTAGTACGTTCTTAGGGTGGCTTTTTTGCTTCCTGACCCTTCCTAATTCCCCCAGTTACTATCGAATATATGTCCACCTCACTTTTCCGGCAGATTCATCGACTCTAGACAACCTCCACCCACATGTTTGCAACTTAGCATACAAGCCCTCAAGACGGATCTGAGTCGGCCTGCTACTAACTGGACCGTACTCACTGGCCTCGAACTGGCCGTGAGTACAGTTGTTGACGTCAAAAAATACATCAATAATTTGTAAAGAAATTCATCAGAGTCCCCAAAGTTGTCGACCTTACATCCTTAAGGGAGCAGTCTACGCTCACGCTACTCCACTTCGCACTCTGGGCGCTCCTTGCCTTCCCCCCCGCCAGCAGTGCCTTGGGGATGCCGGCTCATTCCGCCCTCCCTTCAAGTGCCGATCCGCAAAAGGAAACGACCCGCAATCCTCATGGACCGCTCAATATCCCCTGCGAAAACTGTCACACCGCCGCCGGTTGGCGCCCCATCCGCGCTGTTCCTGAGTTCGATCACAACAAGACCAATTACCCCTTGCGTGGCATGCACGAAAAAGTGAAGTGCGTCCAGTGCCACATCAAGCCCGTCTTCACCAACGTGGGCAAGAATTGCGCCGATTGTCACGCCGATATTCACCGCCGCCAGATGGGCTCCGACTGCGCCCAATGTCACACTGTCCAGGGATGGAATATCGCCGTTCAGCAGGTGAAGGACCACCAGAACCGTTTCCCACTCCTGGGCGCTCATGCCGCCGTGCAGTGCGACGAGTGTCACAAGCAGTTGGCTGCGGGGATCTTTTACGGCCTCTCCACTCAGTGTGATTCCTGCCATCTCAAGGATTGGCAAAGCACCACCAATCCCCCTCACGCCAGCGCAGGGCCCGCTTTCGCCTCCTCCAATTGCCAGGGATGCCACAGTTTTGACAGTTGGCTCGGCGCCAAATTCGATCACTCCACCACAGGCTTTTTGTTGACCGCTGGCCACGCCAACGTTTCTTGCTCCAGTTGCCATATCAACAACAATTACAATCTCCAGGTCGCTCCCACCGATTGCGGCAATGCTGGCTGCCACCTCACCACCTGGCAGCAAACCAACAACCCGCCGCATCCCAAGGCCGGTCCCGCTTTCGCCGCGGCCAACTGTTCGCAGTGCCACAACACGACCTCGTGGACCACCGCTACCTTCGATCACAGCACCACTGGTTTCCTTCTGACCAACGGCCACGCCAACGTTCCTTGCTCCAGTTGCCACGTCAACAACAATTACACCCTCACCATTGCGCCCACTGATTGTGGCAACTCCGGTTGCCATCTCACCACCTGGCAGCAGACCAACAACCCCGTCCATTCCACCTCCGGCCCCGCTTTCGCGGCCCCCAACTGCTCCAACTGCCACACCACCGTCGGCTGGGATGCCGCATCGTTCAACCACAGCATCACGGGTTTCACTCTCACTGGCACCCACGCCACCACGCCCTGCGCACAGTGCCACGTCAACAACAATTACTCGCTCAATTCCGCCGATTGCATGGGCTGCCACCAGTCTGCTTGGACCAGCACGCAAACCCTCGGCGGAAACGTGCCCAATCACGTCGCTTCGAATTTCCCGACTACCGCCTCGGCCTGCGCCTCTTGTCATCCCATCACCGCATGGTCCGCGGGCACCTTCGATCACAGCACCACCGGCTTTCCGCTTACCAATTCGCATCAACTGGCCCCGGCGGGCAAAGTCACCGCCTGCACGCAGTGCCACATCGGCGGCAACTATTCTCTAAGCATCCAGCCAAACGATTGCGGCAACTCTGGCTGTCACCTCACCACCTGGCAGCAGACCAACAATCCCACGCATTCCACCGCAGGCTCCGCCTTTGCTGCCGCAAACTGTTCGACCTGTCACGACACGATTGCCTGGACCGATGCGACTTCCTTCAACCACGCTTCCACTGGTTTTGCCCTGACAGGCACTCATGCCACCACGCCTTGCACTCAGTGCCACGTCAACAACAATTACAATCTCACTTCTGCAAATACCGATTGCTACGGCTGCCACCAATCTTCCTGGACCAGCACGCAAACTCTCGGGGGAAACGTCCCCAATCACGTCACCGCCGGCTTCCCAACTTCTCTCTGCTCCCAGTGTCACGACACTACCACTTGGGCCGACTCCACTTTCAATCACTCGACCACCGGCTTCCCGCTAACCAACTCCCACCAACTCGCTCCCGCTGGTAAAGTCACCGCCTGCGCTCAATGCCACGTCAACAACAATTACACTCTGAATATTCAGCCCACTGATTGCGGCAATGCCGGCTGTCACCTTACCACCTGGCAAACCACCAACAATCCCACGCATTCCACCGCCGGAACTGCCTTCGCGGCTGTGAATTGTTCCACCTGCCACGACACCATCACCTGGACCGACAACACCTTCAATCACTCTGTCACCGGCTTCACCCTGACAGGCGCTCATGCCACCACGCCCTGTGCGAACTGCCACGTCAATAACAACTACAATCTCACCATTCAGCCCGCCGACTGCGGCAACTCCTCCTGCCATCTCACGCAATGGAACAGCACACAAACTTTGGGTGGCAACATCCCGAATCACGTCACCGCCGGCTTCCCCATCACCCAGTGTTCGTCTTGTCACGACACCATCAACTGGGCAGACTCCACCTTCAACCACACCACTACGGGCTTTCCATTGTCCGGCCAGCACTCTGTTCCGCCGTTGCAATGCGCCCAGTGCCACACCAATAACAATTACAACTTACAGACCGCCGCCACGGATTGCGCAAACTCCGGTTGCCATCAAACCGACTGGCAGAACACCAATAACCCCGTGCATTCCGCCGCAGGCACAACCTTTCTTGCAGCCAACTGCTCCAACTGCCACACCACTGCCAACCCGTTCACCACCACTTCTTGGAATCACACCTCCACTGGTTGGACTCTCGTCGGCAATCACCAGATGTCTCCAGCCGGCGTGGTCACCAATTGCAATCAATGCCACGTCGGCAACAATTACAGTCTCACTGTTACGGACTGCTACAACTCCGGCTGCCACACTGCCGATTGGAATAGCACTGCAACTCTTGGCGGCGCTGTACCCAACCATGTCGCCGCGAACTTCCCCACTTCCATGTGCTCCACCTGCCACGACACGCTCTCTTGGGCCGACGGCAAGTTCGATCACAGCACTACCGGATGGGCCCTCACGGGCGGCCACATTGTCCCCACCGCCGGCGGCGTGCAGGCCTGCACGGACTGCCACGTCAACAACAACTATTCCCTCACCTCGGCGAACACTGCCTGCTACGGCTGCCATGTCACGCAGTGGAACAGCACTCAAACCCTCGGCGGTTCTATCCCCAACCACATTGCCGCTGGATACCCGACCACCTGCGATACCTGCCACACCACCTCAACCTGGTTGGGCGCCGTCTTCAACCATACCTACTTTCCCATTCCCCATCACGGCTCTGTCTGCAACGACTGCCACCAGGTTTCCACCGATTATTCCAGTTTCACCTGCATCAATTGCCACACTACAACGGCTCACCAGCAAACTGAAACAACCAACACCCACAACGGCGTGAACGGTTTCGTCTACGGCCCCGAGACCTGCTACAACTGCCACAAAAATGGCGGCGGGGGCTAGTATGCGTGACACCTTCGTCCTCGAAATTCTCCTGGCCCTCTTGGCCTGCTTCCTGATCGCTCTGTTTCCTGCTCTGCTAAAGGCTCAGTCTGCCACCGACGCCTCGCAACACCAGATGCCCACGGTTTTCCACGTAAAGTACGTCTCCGAAGGTTCGCTCTACATCGATGCTGGCAAAAATGCGGATCTCCAGGAAGGAATGAAACTCTCCGTCATCGATCCTCCACCCGATGGCATGGTCAATGAAGGTGTACGCTTTCGCGGCTATCCTCACGTTGCGGAATTGAATTTGGTTTCCGTCGCTGATTCTTCCGCGGTCTGCGACGTGGTCACCTCCAATACGGAATTGAAGGTCGGGCAACTGGCCTTCCTCACACCGAATAGCGTCGAAGATCGTCATCTCGCGGAGAATGCACGCGAAGCCGACGACTATCCCATCATGGTCGCCTTCACTTCCGGCGATCCTATCGATCAGGAACTTCGCTCTACTAAAGTTGAAAATCCAAACCTCGCGGAATCCCCACTCGGCGTCATGCGCGCCCGCTTTGGCTTCAGTTACGGTGACCTCAACGAATCGGGAATGAATTCTACCCAACTGGGCATGATGATTGACGCCGACATGACCCACATCGGCGGCACCTATTGGAATTTCAATGGCTATTGGCGCGGCAATTACAACGTCAGCACAACCTCCCCGCCAGGCTCCAGCAATCAGACGCTCACCGACCTCATCAATCGCACTTATCACATCGGGTTTGTCTACGACAGCCCCTACTCCCCCAACACCGTTGGTGTCGGCCGCCTGTTTCTTCCCTGGGCGCCGAGTCTGAGCACCATCGACGGCGGCTATTACGGGCGGCACATTGGAAATTTCGTAACCGTCGGCGTCTTTGGTGGTTCTACCCCCGATCCCACTTCCTGGAGTTACAACCCCGATCAGCAAATCGCTGGCACCTTTGTCAGCATGGAGCGCGGTGATTTCGATGGCTTCCATTTCATGAGCACCGCGGGCTTAGCCATGACCTCCATCAGTTGGCGGGTCGCGCGCCAATTCGCTTTCTTCGAAAACAATTTCAATTGGAAGCGGTATCTCTCGGTCTACAGTTCCTTGCAGATCGACGAAGCCAGAACCTCTCCGCTGCCCGGTGGCGGCAGCAACCCCACGGGAATCTCACAGACTTACAATTCCGTTCACGTTCAGCCCATCAAACTCGTCACCTTGGGAGCGAATTACAACTACTTCCGCAATCTGCCCACCTTCGATCCCAGGCTCATCGGCACCGGTTTAGTCGACAATTATCTTTTCCAGGGGTTCAGCGGCGACGTTCGCTTCGATCTGCCGAAGCACATCAGTCTCTACGCCGCGCTCGGGCAAAGCAAAGCATCTACGGACAACAAAAAGTCCTTGAACGATGCCTTCGGCGTGACCTTCGGTAACCTCTTCCGCACCGGACTCTCTCTCGACCTGCACTATTCGAAGTTCAACAGTGACTTCGGCAGCGGAGACTACCAATCCATCTCTCTCTCCAAGAGTCTGACGGAAAAACTGCGTTTGCAGGTGCTGGGCGGCAGTCAAAAATTCACTTCATCATTCACCAGTAACACCAACGCCAAATTCGTCAACGCCACCATCGATTGGTCCATCGGTCGCCGATATTTTGTCGAAGGCCTCTATGGCTGGTATAGCGGAAATGCCCTCAGTTACAACCAATGGTCCACCATGTTCGGCTACCGTTGGGGAGGCTTGAGCAAATGAAACTTCACTCCCCTCGCTCCACAATTCTATTGGCGCTCCTGACATTCCTGATCGCCATCCTGGCCTGCACGGCGCTCCTCAACGCCCAAACCGGCCCGGCCGCCCAATCCGCGAGCGATACGCCCACCAGCGCGCCAGATCCCGAGTTTCTTGCGCGTGCCATCGCCACCATCGTTCACTCTCGCAAGTTGATCGATAGCTTCTTCGAACAAACTTCCAACGTCGTCTGCACCGAAAACGTCTCCCAGACCGTTGTCGGCAAGAACAACAAGCCCATGTATCGCGAAGAATCCGCCTTCGAATACCAGATGCAATCCAGCAGCCGCAGCGGCTCGCTTCGCCTCACCGAGTCCCGCGAATCCCGCAAGGCTGCCTTTCGCGATCCCAACAAAACTCTTCTCATCACCAACGGTTTCGCCAGCATGCTCCTCGTCCTCCACGAAAATTACGAGTCCAGCTATGTCTTCGAACCCGCCTCCGAAGAAACCGTCGACGGTCGCACCGTCCTTAAGATCCATTTCAAACCCATTCCCGGCGCGTCTTCCCCTGCCGCCATCCAGCTCCATGGCCGCAACTACCCACTCCAACTCAAAGGCGACATCTGGATTGACGAGGAAAGCGCCGCCGTCGTCAAACTCATTTCTTCTCTGGACGCCAGCCTCGAAGACCTCGGCCTTCGCGAACTTCGTAGCGAGATTCACTACTCCATCGTCCAGTTCCATGCGCCCGAAGAAGCCTACTGGATGCCCGCTTCAGCCGTCATCGACGTGGAAACACCGAAACAACATTGGCGCAACGTTCATCGCTTCACTGACTACCGCAGGTTCCGCGCCACCATTCAAGTCGATCTGGGGGAGAAGCAGCCATGAGTGTGGGAGCAAGTGTAACTAGCAACGTCCTCGTCCGCGAAGATCCCGAACGCGGACACCGCATGCGCGTCCTGTTAGCCTGGTTGCTCGCGCTCGCCATCGTGCTCGTCATTGCTGGCTATGGCCTCAACTATTACACTCTGAGCGCCGCCGACCGCCCGTTCTCGCCCAAGCACGATGCCCTGCGTCCTAGCGGTCCCGTCGGCATCAAGCTCGGCATGTTCGGCGTATTCCTCTTCTTTCTCATCTACCTCTATCCCCTAAGAAAAAAGTGGGGTTGGCTCGCTCGCCAGGGCAATTCGCGCCATTGGCTGGATTTTCATGTGGTCCTCGGCACACTAGCGCCCATCATCATCGCCTTCCACGCCACCTTTAAATTCGGAAATATCGCAGGAATGGCCTTCTGGAGCATGTTCGCCGTCACCCTGTCCGGTTTTGTCGGCCGCTATCTTTACGCGCAAATCCCTCGCAACCTCAACGCCGCCGAACTCACTATGAAAGAAATGACCGAGATCGAAGAGTCCATGCGCCGCGAACTCGCTTCGCAAAATCTCTCCTTCGGCAAACGAATGGAAAAACTCTACGACCTTCCTACTCCGCAGGATGTGGAGCACATGCCCATGCTCATTGCCCTCCTCTACATGATCTTGATCGACCTGAGACGCCCCTTCCGCCTCTCGATTCTTCGCCTGCAATCCACCGGCTTCGGCTCATGGGTAACTTCCCTATTTGGCTTCCTCCGCACTCGTGACTCCAAACTCGAACACGTGATCGGCGTTGCCCAAAAACAGGCCAAGCTCTCCAAGCGCATTTTATTCCTCTCCCGCACCGAACAGGTCTTTAACCTCTGGCACGTCGTGCATCGCCCTTTTAGCTATGCCTTCGCTCTTCTCGCCCTGATTCACATCGCCCTGGCCCTTTACATGGGCTACCGGATTTAGGATGGCCTGCCCATGGACAATCTGATCTCATTCCTCATTGCTGCCTCCATCATTTCCACTTTCCTTCTCTACTACCTAAAACAGGAGAAGAAAAAAGCAGCGGAAACGCGGGCGGCTGCAGAAAAAGGCAAGTTGCGCTCAGACGGGCCGCAGTCCCAGCACCCGCACATCGATAGCACCACCTGCATCGGCTGTGCTACCTGCACGATGGTCTGCCCCGAAGGCGACGTCCTGGGTATGGTCGGCGGCAAGGCCATGATCATTAATGGCTACAAGTGCATCGGCCACAGCATCTGTGCCGATTCCTGTCCCGTGGGGGCCATCACCATGGTCCTCGCCAGTCCCAGTGTCGGCGCAAATCTCCCCGCCCTCAGTTCCGAATATGAAACCTCCATCAGGAACATGTTCGTCATCGGGGAACTCGGCGGCCTGGCTTTGATCAAAAACGCTGTGAATCAAGGCCGCGAGTGCATCGATACCATTGTCGCTCGCATGACTGCCAGTGAATCCCCCGCCTCAGCACCCGGCGTGGCCGATGTACTCATCGTCGGCGCTGGACCCGCTGGTCTTACCGCTTCCCTGCGTTCTATCGAGAAAAAACTGAAGTACATCACCATTGAAGAGTCGGAAATCGGTGGCACCGTCGCCAAATATCCCCGACAAAAATTGGTCATGACTAGTCCGGTGGAATTTCCCCTATACGGTAAATTCAAAAAGACCGAACTGCCCAAGGAAAACCTGCTGGAATTTTGGCAGAAGGTCATGAAACGCGCCGATTTTCAATGCCGCACTGGCGAAAAGGTCGAACACATCACCAAAGGTGATGACGGCATCTTCACCGTTTCGACCCCCAAAGCACAGTATCGCGCGCGCCACGTCGTTCTTGCTCTCGGCAAAATGGGCAGCCCACGAAAGCTCGGGGTAAAAGGCGAGGAACTGCCCAAGGTCATGTATCGCTTGATCGAAGCGGATCACTACGTGAACAAGAACATCCTCGTTGTCGGTGGTGGCGATTCCGCCGTCGAAGCCGCCATGGGACTAGCCCACCAGGTTGGCAACACCGTTACGCTCTCTTACCGACAGGCCACCTTCTCCCGTATCAAGGACCGCAATGCAAAACGAATCGAAGACTTTATCCGCAAAGGCAAACTGACGGTTCTCTTTAATTCCAATCCTGTCGAATTCCGCCAAGACTCCGTCATTCTCGACGTGAAGGGATCCCAACAGATCCTGCCTAACGATTTTGTCTGGATCTTCGCCGGTGGCGAGCCGCCTACCGCTTTCCTCAAGAAAGTCGGCATCAGCTTCGGTGAGCGCGATCTCACGAAAGACGGCATGTGCGCCATCACAGAAGCAAAAAAGGACCGGGAAAGCCTCGTATCTGCTTGATCGTCACAACCCTGGGCTTTTCCTCTTCCTTATGCTGCCTTGGTAAATTCTGCCTTCCTTTGTTATGCTCCTGAGGACAATTTAGGCAAAGGAAATCTCATGCCCTCCAAAAAACTTTTGAGCGTCAGCCTGTTTTTGATCGCCGGTCTTTCCCTTTCTGTCCTCGCCAAGGAAAAAGACAAAAAAGAAGCCGCCGCAAAAGAGCCCGCTAAGCCTTCCTACGAACTCCCTCAGCCGCCCACGGAAACGCTCGATTACGCTGCCTACGGCAACATCCGCACTGAAGCTCTCAGCCATTCTCACATCATGGAGTATGCCTCCGCCTTGATGGATGGAATCGGCCCACGGTTGACCGGCTCGCCCAATCTGAAAAAGGCGAACGAGTGGACGCGCGATCAACTCATTGCCATGGGCTGCACTAACGCTCATCTTGAAGACTGGGGCGAATTCGGCATGGGCTGGGTTCAATTGAACACTTGGGTCCGCATGACCTCTCCGGACAAATCTATCTTTATCGCCCAGGCCGCCCCATGGTCCCCCTCCACCAAGGGTCCTGTTAGCGGTGCCGCCATCTGGGCCGATATCAAGGACGAAAAGGACTTCGACAAATACAAAGGTAAGCTTGCGGGCAAAATTGTCCTCTACGGCGACATGCGCGAGGTTAAGCCCGTCGATAAGCCTCTTTTCACTCGCGACGATGAAGCCGAACTTAAGAAGATCGAAGAGTATCCGGTAAGGGTCGGGGGCCCCGCCCGCGATCCTCAGGCGTTTGTCCGCAGAACCGCGTTTCGTGAAAAATTAGGGAAATTCCTGGCCGATGAACAAGCCGCAGCCGTCCTTCTTCCCAGCCGCGATGGCGAGAACAGCGGCGGTTCCGGCGGCACCATTTTCGATGACAACGGCTCAGCCTTTGGCGTTCAGGTTTATCATCGAGATCACGCCAATCCGCTTCCTCTCGCGGTCACCGCTATCGAGAACTACGGCCGCGTCTACCGCCTCCTCAAGGCCAATGTTCCCGTCACCCTCGAAGTCAATATCGAATCTCAGTTCACCGGCGACAACGAACACGGCTTCGACACCATTGCCGAAATCCCCGGCACCGATCCCAGGCTCAAAGACGAAGTCGTCATGCTTGGTGGCCATCTGGATTCTTGGATGTCCGCGACTGGTGCTACCGACAACGGCGCCGGCACCGTCGTGGCCATGGAAGTCATGCGCATTTTCAACGCGCTCCATATCAAGCCTCGCCGCACCATCCGCATCGCGCTCTGGACCGGGGAAGAACAGGGGCTCTTTGGCTCCCAAGGCTATGTGAAACAACACTTCGGCGAAATCCCCCGCTCCACCGATCCTGAGCAGATGAAGCTTCCCGACTTTATGCGAAAAGTGAGTGGTCCCATTCAGGTGAAACCCGAGCAGGAAAAGGTCTCTGCCTATTTTAATGTCGACAACGGCACCGGCAAAATTCGCGGTATTTACTTGCAGCAAAATGGCGCCGTCGGTCCGATCTTCAAACAGTGGATGGAACCTCTACAAGACGTTGGCGTAACCACCATCACCCTTCGCAACACCGGCGGTACCGACCATCTCAGTTTCGATGCCGTCGGCATCCCCGGTTTTCAGTTCATTCAGGACCCCATGGACTACGCCTCGCGCACACACCACACCAACATGGACACCTACGAACGCCTGCAACCCGAAGATTTGGCTCAGGCCGCCTTCGTCGAAGCCATTTTTGTTTACAATGCCGCCATGCGTGATCAAATGCTGCCACGCAAACCGTTCCCCCATCCGGAACTCGACCAGCAACTCCAGGAACCACTCAAAAACGTCATGCCCGGCGTCGTTGTCACGCAATAGGAATGCGCCTCCGACCGCTCTGTTTTTGGGCGCTGTCAGTTTCAACTCGAACACAAACCGCCCAATCCCCTTCAGCGGAGTCGACTTTCAGCGGCGGCTCCAAACTCAGCGCGCGCATTCTCTCTTAGGGTTTCCTCCATAGCCGGGCGCACAGGTTCTCTCGTTGGGGGTCGGAGCTTCAGCTCCGAGGCTTTAGCCCCTGAGGATTCCGTCTTCTTTGTTTTCCCTCCTGCAACGGCTGCCAACACACACTGGCCCTTCTCATCTCAAATCGTCTTACCGGTTCTCACCTGATGTACAATTCCGCCGTAGGAATGGGAGGACCATCCATGCGTTATTGCATCGTTTTAATACTGGCTGCTCTGCTCTTGACGCCAACCCCAATACAAGCCCAATCAAAAATCTCCACCAAGTGGGAAGAGCTCACCGCCGGCGAATTCAAAGAAGCCATCGCAAAAGCGCAAGGAACATGCCTTCTTCCCTTCGGCATCCTCGAAAAGCACGGGCCTCATCTTCCCATCGGCACCGACCTCCTCAACGTGCGCTATGTCGCCGAGCACGCCGCCCAGCAGGAGTACGCCGTGATCTTCCCCGAATACTTCGCCGGACAGATTTTTGAAGCCAAGCACGAACCGGGCACCATCGCCTACAGCCCGGAACTGCAGTTGCTCCTTCTTCAGGAAACCACAGACGAAATGGCCCGCAACGGCTGCAAAAAGGTCGTCATCGTCAACGGCCATGGCGGTAACGAAAGCCTTCTTCCCTATTTTGCCCAGACTCAGCTTTACAAACCCCATGATTACGTCGTCTATGTTCAGTGGGGCCATGAAGCCACAAAAAAGGTGGGCGGCGAAAAAAATGGTCCCGATTGGCACGCTGGTGAATCCGAGACATCCAACGTCCTCGTCACCCATCCCAATCTCGTGCACATGGACCGCGCTAGCAACGAATCCGGCGCCGACCAGAAGCGCGTCAAGCTGCCGGAAAACGTCTACACCGGAATCTGGTGGTACGCCCGTTTTCCCAACCATTACTCCGGAGATGGCAGCACCGCCACAAAAGAACAAGGCGAAGCCGATCTGCAGAGCTGGATCAACGCCGTCGTGCGCGCCATCAAAGCCATCAAGGCCGACGACGAAAGCCTGAAACTACAAAATGAATTTTACGAGAAGAGTAACCACCCGCTGGACACCGCCCACTAAGCAACCCGACTCACACTAAACACACACCCACCGCCTCTGCGGCCGAAGCTACATATTCCTATTTTCCGATTTGTATTTTCTGTTTAACGACTCCGCTGCAGCGCCTCAATCCAAGTGGTGAGGATTCGGTCGTTTGGGGGCTCCAGATCGAAAAACTCAATCCCCAGCCCTACGCGCGGTTTCACGATTCGTACAATCGCCAGCGTATCCAGCACTTGCCCTTTGCGCGTCAGCCTCATGCGGGCCCGCGTATTGAGCGGCAGCGGCTTGCTCGTGCACACAAAGCACCCTCCCAGCGAAATGTCAGAGGTGACGCCGCAAACCTGCTTCCCGCTTTCCATGTCAATCAGTTCTGCATCCGCGGCAAACGGATAACGGATGGTATACCGGCGGTCGCGGATGCCGCGCAAACGCGGTTCGGAGCCCGAGGAACGACCAGTCATCGTGATCACTTTATTCATGGGACCTGTTCAGGTAGTAGTCTTCACAACAAAGTGCCCCAAGGCGGTGAGGCCCCTAATATCAATTAGTTTGACCCATCTGGCAAAACGTGCAAACACCATCAATCTTGAGAGCCGCGAAAGGGTAACAGGTCCACGTGGGCCCACCGTACTATTAGTGGGTACGACAAAGGCGCTGACCGCATCAACCACGCACTCCCGTTCGCGTGTTAGCCTGAATAAGTAGTCATCCCACTCTCGCATTCATTCAATGATCGCCGAAGGCATTCGTCAGAGCGACCGCGTCAGCCTGCAGTTGCAGGTCGAAGCCTCTTGGTCCACCTCTTCGGGCGCTGCCGCACGCCAGAATGCCCAAACCCTTCTCGTGAGCCGCAATGGCGGCGTTCTCCGTCTGCAGGAAAAGCTCTTCCCTGGCCAGGAAATCACCCTGTTTCGAAAACTCGATGGCGATCAGAACAAGACCGTTCGCGCCAAAATTGTTGCGGAAATCGATCGCGAGCCCGAAGGTTTCATCTACGCCATTGCCATCCTCGATCCCCGCGCCGACTTCTGGGACATCGATTTCCCCGCTCCTCACAAAGGCCAGGAAGCCCTCGCTCGCCTCCTGATGGAATGTAGTTTTTGCCAGCGCCGCGAAGTCGTCTACCTCAACGAGATGGAGCTCAAGTCCTTCGAAATTCGAAAATGTATCGCCCGTCTTTGCAGGCACTGCGATTCCCCTTCCATCTGGATTGAGGCGCAATCCGAACTCCCTGTCGAAGAAGCGCTTCCCTCCCGCAGTGCTGTCGAAGAGCGCGTCATTCCTCGCCGCAACCGTACACGGGTCAAAGCCCGCGTACTCGCTTGCATTCGCCGCCGTGGCTTCCAGGAAGAAGTCGCCGTCTGCGAGGATTTGTCCAAGGGCGGCATCAGTTTCCGCAGCCGTAATCACTATCCCGAAGGTACACGCCTGGAAGTGGCCGTCCCCTACACTCCTGGCGCAGGCGCCATCTTTGTCCCCATTCGCATCGTCTTTTCGCAACCCATCTCCAGCGCCGGCCTATTCCGTCACGGCGCCGCATACCTCCGCCCCCCAGACTGACCCAGCCTCCCATATCAAGTTTTCCGTCCCAACCTGCGTTGCGGCAAAGGCGACGGAGGATTATAATCGGCGCGTTGGTGGTGGCATGGCGAAAGTTACCAAGCAAATTCAACAGCTTTTCTTGAGGTTGTTGAACTTTGCCCCAGAATTGCTCAACAAAACCCAAGAGGAAGCCAAACTCCAAAACACCAGTTTTGATGCCCTCATCCGCACCGCAGTGGAAAAACATCTAAGAGACCTGACCGTTGCACGCGAACAACCGGAAGCGGAGCAAGAGCAGGAAGCGAAAGAATATGCCACCTTACTGTTGAGGGCTCATTTCGCAGAGGACCGAAACGAATTCTTAACCGCAGACGACATCCGCTCTTGGTATAAATAGAAAACTTTGTGTTGGTTCTAACTGCAAGATTACCCGCCTGTCTGCAAGGAAATCGCATCGCATGCGAGTTTCCGAAACCGCAACGCAATGGCATCGACCCGAAACTCGCGTCGAGCGCGTTCTCTCTCTCGAAGGGTATTTTGCTCGGGGGAATTCGTAAAAAATAGTTGGCACCCCTTTTCAGGACCCCCGCCACCCTACTGGGTGCACATCGCCCCATACGCCTCGAACCTTCGGCGCGAGCAACGTGTCGTCTAAGCACACTTATGCACACTCCATCACACCCAATGAAAACGTACAGAGGGACAGCAGGGTGCAGACTCTGCACCCTGCTCAAACGGACTGGACCTCGAGGAACTCTTAATCGAGCGCGGGCACTGCGGCCTGTTCGCGCCTCCGCCGGTGCAGATAGTGCATCGCAATATTCAAATACACCTGTCCGCACGGCGTCTCAATGCAAAGCACCATCGCTTCCGTCTCTGCGTTGCCGCCCAATCCTTCCTCGCTCATGTGAATTTCCGGCGGAAACACTTTGAACCGAAATCCCTGGTCGTTCAGCAGCGTCACCGAATTGCCGATCACCATGTTCGCCAGTTCGCACACCGTCTCACGCACCACCTGCTCGCTCTCCGGCATTGGGCTGCCCGCCAGGTGACCCGCAACGCGCATTGCCACTTCCGGCGCAAGATCCAATATCACTCGTCCTTCGATATCTCCTTTAATCGTGATCAGCGCCGCCACGCCCTTGCGCCGGTAAATATTCTCGTCCATCGTCAAATCCACGATCTTTGTCGGCGCTTGCAGTGATTCTGCGAAAACCGCGTCCGCCGCATTAATAAATGGCTGGATCAATTCCATTCTCATATCTGATGCTCCCCCGCCAGCGCCACCGGCACGGCCGCCGCGTTTGGATCGTCGCCCAGTACATAGCGAAGAATTTCATACAGCACTTCCGGCTTCACCGGCTTTTGCACAAAGTGCTTCGCGCCCTTTTGCAGCGCCGCCAGGATATTCTCCTGATAGCCCACCGACGAAACCATCACAATGCGCGCGTCTCCATGCTGCCGCACGATTCGCTCCACCGCCTCGATGCCCTCCATCTGCGGCATGGTGATGTCCATCAGCACGATGTCCGGCTTGCTGCGGTTGTATTCCGCAATGGCCGTCAGCCCGTCTCCGGCCTCCCCGGCCACTTCCCCGCCGAACAGTTCGATCATCTTGATCAAATTCTTTCGCGCAAAGACAGAGTCGTCCACCACCAGATAGCGGACGGGCTGTTGGTCTTTCCGAAGTAGCGCTGCAAACTGTTGCATGACCTTCTCCTTTGCTCCGTCTGCCCGGTCAGGCACGCGGAGTTGTTACCGGAACCTTTTCGTTCTTCTCGGCCTTCTCGTTTTTCTCCGAGGAATCCGTTCTTTCTCCGCCATGTTGCGCGCCGTACTGGCTGTTGATGTACGCCGCCATGCCATCCAGTGGCAACACTTTTGTGGCGTATCCTTTCATGATCGCGGCCCGTGGCATCCCGCCCACTACGCACGTCTCTTCGCTCTGCGCAATGGTGACTCCACCTGCCGCCTTGATTGTCCCTAATCCCTCCGCGCCGTCATCGCCCATTCCCGTCATCAGCACACCTACCGCCGTCAGACCAAATTCCTGTGCCACCGAGTGGAACAACACATCCACCGAAGGCCGGTGCCCGTTGAGTGGCGCCCCATCGGAGAGCACAACCATTTCTCCTCGCGGCATTCGCCTCACCATCATGTGCCGGTTCCCCGGGCAAATCAGCACCCGCCCCGCCAGCAGCAGGTCTCCGGACTTTGCCTCCTGCACATCCAGTGCGCAACATTCGTCCAGCCGCCGCGCAAACATATCCGTGAAGCCTTCCGGCATGTGCTGCACGATTACGAAGCTCGCCGGAAAATCTCCCGGTATTTGTGACAGCACGTACTGCAACGCGTTCGGACCGCCCGTGGAAATTCCGATCGCGATGATCCGGTTTGGCGGAATTGCGGCGCGCACACTTTTCTTCGGTACCGCTGCCACCTCCGCCTCCAGCTTTGGCAATGCCTTGGGTCCGCCCGCTCGCTTTGCCACTTTGATCTTCTCTGCCAGTTGGTACGCCACTGGGTCCAGATTCCCTGCTGCGGCGTCTTTCGGTTTCGCCACAAAATCGATAGCCCCCAGCGCCAGGGCCTTGAATGTCGAATATGCGCCCTCTCGCGAATGCGTGCTGAACACAATCACCGGCAGTGGCACGTTCCGCATAATCGTTCGCAGCGTCTCAATCCCGTCCATTCGCGGCATTTCCAGATCCAGCGTCACCACATCGGGTTGCAATTCCGCTATTTTCTTTAACGCAAACGCACCGTCCATCGCTGTTCCAACCACTTCAATCTCCGGATCCCTTTCCAGGATCAGCGGAATCAATTTCCGCATCAGTGCGGAATCATCCACAACCAGGACGCGGACTCGCTCTTTCATGCGATGGCTCCCAAGGGCATTGACCGGGACAATCGGGTGAGGATCGTCGGAACGTTTAAGATCAGCACTACCGTCCCGTCTCCCAGGATCGACGCGCCGCTTACCAGATCGCTCGCTATGATCTCGCCCGGCAGCGCTTTGATCACTAGTTCTTCTTCACCCACCATGCTGTCCACCACTAATCCAAATCGCTTCTCCGCCTGACCGATCACCAGCACAAAGCTTTTCTTCTTTTTCGTTACGCTGCCTTCGACTGCGTGGATCCGGCTTAGCTTGCTCAGCCTCACCAGCGTCAGTACCTGTTCCCTCAACCGCAGCACTTCCCGCTGATCCACCCGGTGAATCTCCTGCTCGTTGATTCTCGTGATCTCGATTACCGCGGAGAGCGGCACGGCAAACAGCCGCCCTGATACCCGGAAAAGCAGCGTCTGAATGCTCGCCAGCGTCAGTGGCATCCGCAGTTGAACCATCGTCCCTTTTCCTTTGTCCGTGGAAATCTGCACGGTGCCTTTCAGCCGGTCGATCACCGTTCGCACCACATCCATGCCGACTCCACGCCCGGACACCTCCGTAATCTCCGAAGCGGTGCTGAAGCCGGGTTCAAAGATCAGGTTCAGCAAATCCTGCTCCAGCAGTCGCTGTGCGTCCTCCAGTTTCACCAGTCCGCTCCGAACGGCCTGCTCGCGAACAAGCTCCAGATCAATTCCCCGCCCATCGTCCCGTACTTCCACGACCACTTGCGTCCCTTGATGGAATGCGTTCAGTGAGATCGTCCCGCGCGCGGGTTTTCCCGCTGCCAACCGGTCGTCCGCCGGCTCGATCCCGTGATCCACCGCATTTCGCACAATGTGTGTCAGCGGCTCCGCCAGTGCATCCAGGATTCCCTTATCCAGATCCGTGTGTTCGCCCGTAATCTCCAGCGCCACATCTTTTCCGCACTGCTTGGCCACGTCTCGCACCACGCGTGGGAAGCGCCGGAACAGCTGTTCGACCGGCACCATGCGGATCTTCAGCACACACTTATGCAGTTCGTCCAGCACGCGTGACTGGAATGCCAGCGCTTCTGCAAACTTCGCGCGCATCGGATCCCTTGCGTGCTTCTGATCAAACTCCGTCAGTGTTCGATGGAGCATCGATTTCCCGATGATCAGTTCGCCCACCAGGTTCATCACCGCATCAATCCGCGCGGAATCCACGCGCAGCGAACCTTCTGCCACGGCCGCGACCGCAGAAGTCCCGGCTGTCTGTTTCGCGGCCGCTGCCGAATCGTGCCCTTCTTCGACCCGTGAATTGATTTGTGCCGCCTGTGCTTCCAGCAAATCCCCCAGCAATTGATGGTCGGCCCCTTCTTCCTGCTTGGCCTCTTCAATGCGCAAATCGGCAACCACCGATGGAACCCGGCAGCGATGCGCAATATGCTCCACCGGATGCTTGCTGGCCAGCGCAGCTTCCACGATCTCCACCGATGCGGCAGCTAGGTTATCTTCCGGCCGCAGCGCGATCACCGTGCCACAAGCATGAAGAACGTTACGGACCAGTTGAAATGCCGCGGCGCGCATCGGGCTATTCGGATCGATCCGCAACGCAATGTTGTAGACCGCTTCTCCGCGCAGCACCGCCTCGGAAATCATTAACCCTTCATACTCGTTCCAACGAAAGTTCCCGGGAACGGTCGATCCGTCCCCCGCATGCCCGGCCGCTCCTGCCGGAGCTTGTAACAACCGGTGAATCAGCGTGCGAAACGGGTCCACCGAGGGCGGCTCCGCTTGCTTCTGATAGGCGCTCAGCATGCTTTCGAACAAATCCACCGCCGAAAGCACAACCTCCGCCAGCGCCGCACCGTGTGCCTGCGCCACCTGCACCGTAAGAATGTCCTCGATCTCGTGGCTGATTTCGCTCAGCTTCGTAAACCCGCACGCGGCGGAATCCCCCTTCAGCGTATGTACCGCTCGCCGCACAGTTCGGATCAGTTCTTCATCCGCCGGACGCTTCTCCAGTTGCAGTCCAGCGTCGTTAATCACCTGCAGCACTTCCGCTGCACTCTCGAAAAAGAGCGCGCGGAGTTCTGCTCCCCGATCCTCGGGCAAGAAACTCAAGCCGTCACCTCAAGTCGCTTGTAAGCTGTCCCGTTGTTTTCGTGTACCATCCGGAACTTTTGCGTCAGCCCAAACAGGCTTTCGGCATGTCCCACAAACAGGTACCCCCCGGGATTCAAGCAGTGCCAGAACTTATCGATCAGTCTCTTCTGTTCCGCTTCATCGAAATAAATCATCACGTTCCGGCAGAGAATGATGTCGTTGCGCCGCGGCAAAAATTCCGTCTTCAGGTTGTGGAAGTCGAATTGCACCACATCCTTCAGTTGCGGCTTCACCGAATATTTATCTCCGGACTTCTCGAAGTACCGCAGCCGCGTCGTGTAATCCACCGGCTCCATCTGAATTTCCGTGTATACGCCTTCCTGTCCCGCCCGCAGACTCGCATAACTGATATCCGACGCCACAATTTCCAGCTTCCACGGCGGCGGAATCAGCGGCTTCGGCGACGGCATGTCAAACGGCAGCGGGTTTCTCAGATAGTAGTAAGCCAGCGCGTCGCAGATCAGGATCGCAACGGAGTACGGTTCCTGCCCCGCTGAACATCCAGCGCTCCACACCCGCAAATTCCAGTCACGCCGTTCCTGCTTATGGTGCAGGATTTCTTCCAGCACCGATTTCTGCAGCAACTCCAATTGCGGCCGGTTGCGAAAGAAGCTCGTTTCATTGACCGTCAGATTCTCAAGTAGCAGCGCCAGTTCGTTGCGCCCTTCCCGGCTCGTCAGCAAACGGTAGTAGCTGTAGAAAGATTCAAGCTGGCACGCCTTCAGCCGCCGTTGCAGCCGGTCCTTCAGAAAGTGGCTGCGGCGCTCATCGAAGTACATTCCGCATTCTTGATAGACCAGCGTCTGCAACAGCTTCAGTTCCGCTTCCGTCAGCTGTATCTGCGCAGTAATCGTTCCCATGCTGAATGATGCGGACCTGGGATATTTCACCAGCGCTTCGCGAACCGCGAAGCACCTCTACCTGGCAATCCCGACAGGCTCCGCCGCCTCCTCAAGTTTTTTGTATTCCGGTTGGCGCAGTAGCCTCGCGATGTCCAGCAGGATCACTAGTCGCCCTTTGAGCTTGCCCACTCCTGTCACGTAACTCGATTCACCTTCCGCAAACACCGCTCCCGGCGGCTCGATTTCCGACGGCGGAATCTTTAGAACTTCGGAAGCCGAACTTACAATCAATCCTAATAGCCGGCTTTCCAGTTCCACCACCAGGATCCGGTTCTTCTTATCAGGCTGGATCGCCGAGCTTCCAAATCGTTTCCTCAAATCCATCACCGGAATGATTTTCCCTCGCAGGTTGATCACCCCTTCGATCATCTCCGGCGCATTCGGCACCGCCGTGATTTCGGGCACACGCACGATTTCGCGCACGGAGCCAATCTGCACCCCATACGTTTCTTCGCCGATGCGGAATCCAACGAGCTGGCAGTCTTTCTGCATGCGACGCGCTCCGTTAGGAACGACTCACTTCCGCGAGCTCATACTCATGCGCTTCCTGCCCCGAAATCGGCCGCCGCGGCATCCCTTCACGCCGGTGCCGCATCTGGCTCGCCCGGTCGATCACGAACCGGTCCATGCTATCCAGCAGGTTCCGCGACAATTTCAACATCTGCTCCGCAGCCGCGGAAAGTTCCGTTGAACTCGAAGCGGATTGCTGCACCAATTCCCGCATTTTGTCCATTGCGCGTACCACTGCCTGCGCGCCCGATGCCTGTTCTTCCACCGCGGAGTTAATCTCCTGCGTGATCTCCGTCAGCCGGTTGGTCGCCTTCGCAATCTGCGACGATCCTACCGACTGCTCGTTCGTCGCCGCTCCAATTTCCTGCGAGAATTTGTAGACTTCGGTCACAACATCCGAGATCTTGTGCAGCGCTGATCCTAGGTCGTTCCCCAGGCTCAATCCTTCCTCCACTATGCGCGTGCTGTGTTCCATGTTCTCAACGGCTTGCCGCGCTTCCCGCTGGATGCTTTGGATCAAGTCCGCAATCTCCTTCGTGGACTGCGTCGATTTCTCCGCTAGCTTGCGCACTTCATCGGCAACCACCGCGAAACCCAGCCCATGCTCCCCCGCCCTCGCCGCTTCGATAGCCGCGTTCAATGCCAATAGGTTCGTTTGTTCGGCAAGATCGTCAATCACCTCAATAATCTTTCCGATGTCATCCGCACGGTGCCCCAAAATGTTGATGATTTCGGCTGAGGACTGAATCGCCCGGTTGGTCCGGTTCAATCCGTCCGTGGTCTTTTCCATCGTCTGGATGCCCATCACTACTTCTTCGCGCGAACGGTTTGCGATATCCAACAAAACCTTCGCCGTATCCGCCACCCGCTGGATCGACGTCACCATTTGATCGATCGATGCCGACGTTTCTGCCACGCTGGAAGCCTGTACCTGCGTATTCTTCACCACGTTCTGCACGTTGATGCTCATTTCGTGCATTGTGCTCGTCACTTCTTCAATCGCCGATGATGCCTGCACGCTCACCTTCGCCGACTCATCCGCCGCCCCCGCCACCTGGTTCGATCCCGCCGAAACTTGCGATGCTCCGTCGCGTGTCGACCGCACAATTTCCTGCAATCCGTGCGACATGCGCACGAATGCGTTCCCCAGCGTGTCCCGCTTCGACCGCGGCGTCACTTCTAATGTCAAATCGCCTTCCGCAACCCCCATCGAAACCGCCGCCATCTCCTTCAGGTACGCCACCATATTGTTGAACGTAGTCGCCAGCGCCCCGATTTCATCGTTGCGATGAATGTCGATGTTCTGATCCAGATCCCCCGAATCGCCAATTTCTCGCGCCACCGTGATCAAATGCTGCAGTGGTTCCGTGATCGATTTGGCTGTCCGGTATGCTCCCAAAATCCCAATCGCGATCGCCAGCAGCGTCCCGACCACGATCACCGCTCCGCTGATGGTGCTCGCTCGGGCCGCAACCGCCTGCGAATCCTGCAGTTCCTTGCTGATGTCCGTGTTTGCTCCATCCAGAACCGACGAGGACTTCACCAGCCACGAAGCCGGGTCCTTCTGCAAATAAAAAATCTGCAGGTCCGAAACCGTCGCGTCCCCGGAATCCACTTGATGTCGTTTGGCCAGCAGCGGTTTGGCAAAATTGTCCGCCCAACTGGCTTCCGTTCCTTCCACCTGCATCAGCGCTGTTCGCAGAATCTCGTTGTTCGCCTGCGCTTGGCCGCGCTTGATCGCATCGGTCAAGTCCGTAAAGCCTCGGTTGACTTTGTCCTCGTCCCGCGGGTCTCCGCTCAACAGAAAATTGTCCAGGTTCAGCCGGTTCTGCATGATCTGGTAGCGCACATTTTCCGCCACACGCACGCTTTCCAGCGTTGCGGCCGCCTCGTTG
>Ga0074046_10000600_pt1 | contig 33034 bp, 34 predicted proteins | sample BogForMeECP23OM3_FD_94441 | JGI IMG/M metagenome (GOLD analysis project Ga0074046, IMG submission 94441) | Bog forest soil microbial communities from Calvert Island, British Columbia, Canada - Bog Forest MetaG ECP23OM3 | ecosystem: Environmental > Terrestrial > Soil > Wetlands ... | reverse complement strand
GCGGCGACCGCCTGCCAGCAGCGGCGGCATCGTCTCAGGTCAGCATGCGCAAGGCGGCGTCACATACCCGCAGCCCAGCGCCATAGGTTGCGCCGAATCGGTTTTGTGGAAGGCCGCGCTAATTACAGACTTGTCACTTCCGCTGTGGTCCGGCGCTCTTGGCTCCGTTTGCGCCGGTAAGTGAGACTTGGTGGCGGGTGATGGGCATGGACGAGCAGCCGGACATCATGTCGTTCGAACCGCGACCGCGGCGCCGTGACTGGTGGCCACAGGCTGGCCACGGCGGCCGGATCGCAATCATCGTGGTCCTGCTGGCGTGCCTGAGCGTGATCGGGTCCCTGGCGCTGCTCGTGGCCGACCGGGATCACACGATCACCGAACTGCGTGGAGCGCTGCGGAATGCCCGTCATCAGGTGCCTGCCGTGGCGACGGAACCGGTCCTGCCCGCCGGTCCCGGTAGCGCCATGTTCACGCTTCCCGACGCGACGCTCGGCTCGTTTTCCTTGGTCGTGGTGGCCGTTCGCTCCAGGCCCGGCTCGGCCCCGGTTACCTGGCTGTTCGTATACGGTCAGCATGCCGATCCCGGCCAGCACTATGGCCTGCTCGACGGCACCTGCGGAGGCCAGTTTGTCGCCGCGTCCGACCTGGCGTACGGCATCGCCGACCGGTACGGCGACCTCACGATCACCGCGCAGGATCTCGCCATCACCCCGCAGGCTTCTGACTTCTGGGTCATGGTGTACAGGTGGGAGGACGGCACGCCGCTGGGCGGCGTCCAGGGTCCGCTGACCGGCAGCGGGGCAAAGATCTTCCGGTCCGCGCCACCCTGCTGAGCGGGCCGTTACTCCGTCATCGACGACCGGCCGCCCTGCGTGACCAGGCCCGTCTCGTAGCCGTAGATCACGGCCTGGACCCGGTCCCGCAGCCCCAGCTTGGTGAAGATCCTGGCCACATGCGTCTTAACGGTGCTCTCGCCGGCATACAGATCGCGGGCGATCTCGGCGTTGGACCGGCCGCGGACAAGCAGGATCAGCACCTCTCGTTCCCATTCGGTGAGCCGGCCGAGCTCAGGCGCGGCATGCAGGCGGCTGCAGGCAAACGCCCGATTAGCCGGCGGGTGAGCGCGGGCGCGACTAGATCGTTGACCGGGAATTGTGTTGGATGGCTAGGGGCGTAGCCGGGTAAACCCGGCCGAGTGCCTTGCGGGTCGCGGCCGGGTTGAACGCGCCCTGGGCACGGAAGCTATCCGGCACAGGGCGGGAGCGCTCGCGGACACCGACTTCGATGTGAGCCTGGGCCGCGCCGTCCCAGCGGCCGCAGGAAAACGGCATGTACGCGCGCCGGTCCCGGCTGACTGGTCTCCGGCCTCGGGCTGGATCGCCACCCCGCGCGGCGTCTGGTCTAGCTCGCGGCTTTTGTGATGGGCGGGATCTGATAGGTGCCATCCAAGATGGCGGCCTGTGGCTGGTACAGGCGCAGGAGCGGCCGGAATGGTGCGGCCGGGGCGGGCAGCCAGTTGCTGGTCTCGGCGGGCTGCTGGTGCTGGATCACGATGGTGAGCGACCCGTCGGAGTCGTGGCGCAGGCCGGGGGTACGGTCGCCGATGGAGTAGCGGCCGATCGGGTTGGCGACCAGGTAAAAGCCGGGCAGGTCGTACATGGTGATAGACCAGAACGCATCCACCGGCGGATCCTGGTCAAACCGGAGGACATACCGGTTGCGCCCGTCGAGCTGGTCACCGTCAGCGTCGGTGTAGGTCATCGGGTAGGCCGCCTCGTACCCGTGGTTGCCCCACAGCCCGCCGCGGGCGGCCAGCGCCCGGGCCAGGTAGCTGGCGTGCCTGTCCTTCATCTTCCAGGCCGGGTCATCGATGGTGCCCGGGCCCAGGTGGTCGAGATTGTAATCGAACATGTGGAAGGTGAGCGTCCAGCCGTTGACCACCGGCGCCAGCCCGCCAGCCGTCAGGGCCGCTTCCATCTTCCGCTGGCCAGCGCCGGCGCCCGCTGTCAATGCCCGGGCCAGCTCGGGGGGGCAGTCGCGGTAGGGGGAGGCCGGATTGAGCAGGCCGAGCGGAGCGAATCGCTGCTGATAACCCTGATCCTCCGCAGATGGGGGGAACGCCTGCATCCAGGTCCGCAACTGCTCGTAAAAAGCCAGGTCGTCCGGCACTGCGGCCGGGACCGGTATCCCTCCGCCTGGCACCGCAGTGCCGTATGGCTCGAGGGTCAGCTTGCTTTGCAGCACCTGGACCGCTTCCAGGTCGGCCTGCCCACCGCAGGCCCAGCGGCCCACGATCGTGCCTACCTTCGTCGGGAACTCGATGACCCGTGCCCCGCCGGGCGTATTCCCCTCCCATCCCGGCGGGGTGAGCAGGAAGGACCCGGCTTGCGTGCCGGTCGCGCGGCGGCCCACGTAGGCGAAGTTGCTGGTCCACGCATCGACGAACTGCAGCACGTAATAACGCCCGGCCGTGTCCGGCACCCGCAGCAGCACCGGGCCGCCGCTCACATCGACCTGCGCGATCGAGTAGATGGTGTCGTTGTTGATCGACACGAACCGGTCATCCGGGCCCGCCAGCCTGGTCGCGTGGCTGAAGGAGTTAAACGGAGCTGGCGTGATCATCCCCATCTGTGCCTGGCCGCCCACCATCTGCAAGTCAAAGATCAGCGGAAAGCCATAGATGTAGGCGTCAGCAGCCAGCGCCGCCAGATCATCACTCACTTCAAGTCCCCCATGTCCACGATGCGAGCAGCAGTATCGTCCCACCAGAACCCGCGGACGTTGCTGCCGGGCACCTCTCATCACGGTCAGGCACGGCGTCAGCTATCTACCCTCAGCGGCGCCGCCGCATGCCGTCGCATGCCGGTAACTCGCGGCTGGTGAGGGGCTCGGCCGGCGACACGCCGCGAGTGGTCCGTGAACGGTAAGTGAAGAGTGTCCAGAATCGGCGTGTTCACACACGTCCCGACCCTGGAGCCCACCCGTGATCGCCGACCTGGACACTCTCCTGACCGCACTTTACGTGGAGCTGACCGACCGCATCATCCCCTCTGGCGGGTTCACCCGCCGCGGGCCGGGCAAGCCGCCGGAAGTCACCGACGCTGAGCTGGTCTGCCTGGCAGTCGCGCAGGTGCTGCTGCGCTTTGATGACGAGCGGCACTGGCTGCGCGCCGCCGCGAAAGCAGGTCGGGCACCTGTTCCCGCGGCTGCTGGGACAAAGTGAGTACAACGACCGGGTCAAGGCGCTCGCGCCGCTGATGGAAGCGGCGCTGCGCTGGCTGGCGGAGGCGACGCCGGGCAGCGCGGAGCTGCTGCGGCTGATGGACGCCACGCCGGTCCCGTGCGGCCAGTCCGCGGTCACCGCGAAGCGCTCTGGCCTGTTCGGATGGGCCGGGTATGGCTACTGCCCCAGCCACTCCCGCTGGTACTGGGGTGCCAAGCTGCTGCTGATCTGCACCTGCGATGGCACCGTCACCGGCTTCGGCCTGGCCAATCCCAAGCGCGAGCCCTGGTTTCCCGCTGCCTTCATGACGTCCGCCTCGGGCAGTCGCGCAGCGCGAGCACAAGGAACAGGCGCTGCAGTTCCCGGCCGCTGAGCGAGCAGTACCCCGACCGGCGCCGCTGGCCCAGCCCGAACTGCTCCAGCAGCCTGGTGCCGTCACGGGCCCGCAGGATGGCGAACAGATCAAGGGCCTCGGCCGTCCGCAGCCGGTCCGGCAGCGCCGGATCCTGCAGCTGGCTGCCGGTGAACGGCCGCAACCGCGCAGCCCTGGTGACGGGGCGGTAGCCGAGCACACTGAGCACGCCGCCATCTGGCCAGCGCAGCCCCTGGGTACACTCGACGGTTGTCGTCTTCCTGGCACCGTCGGCGTCGGCCAGGCCGACGATCTCACCGCGCTGGACATCGAAGTCCAGCCGGTCGGCGACGACCCCGGACCCGCACGTCTTGCGTAGACCTCGGACGGTCACCACATCGAACTCAGTCATACCTTTAGCCTGTTGGCTGGAGACTGCGCGGACATCGGCCGGCAGGTAGAATTTCCGCTCTGCCCCAGGGTGGAGAACCGCCCGCATCCTCGGCGCCGCCGACCGGCTCTACCAGGCCAGCGGCACCCGGCGCAGCAGCCCGAGTTAAGACCGCGCGAAGCTGCTCTGTGCCAGCCAGGCCGCGCCTGGCGCATCGCTTCGACGCCGAGCCCGGCTCCCGCACTCACACGTGACGCACCGTCCTGTGCAGCCTGCGCCAGGCAAACACCGTCGGCCCCGAAATTTCGGGGCCGGCACCAAGCGGACATCACGGTAGGCCCAAGACGCTCAGCGGCCCGGCGCCCGGAACGGCGAGCATTACACCGAGACGCTCATCCTGGCCGGGCTGAGGCCATGGATCGGCACGGTCGGAGACTCCCCGACCAAGAAAATCCGTGTCAGCTGCAGCGCGGCAGCGGACCGGCTGGACGAGCTGGCGCGGCAGACGGTGGCGGCATGGGCCGATGATCCCAGCCTGGACACCACCGAGGGGTGCGTGGTCGCTGAGTTCGACGTGGCCGACCCCGACTTCGCCGTCCCCGCCGTGGTGCTCGCGCTCAACGCTGGGCGGCAGCAGTGGGCACGGGAGCCAGCCTGGCGCGAACCCTCGGCCTCCAGCGGGCGGCTGGCACGGATGAGAGCCACCCAAGGAAGGAGTTCCCGGCCCGGGAGCTATCGTGAGCCACGGCGACCTTATGGTGCGAAGGCAGCAGCCGGGAAGCTGGGCCCGCACCCTCCAAGTGGGCCGAGCGTCGCTTCGGTCAACAGTCGATGGTGTCGTACAGCTTGCGGGCGCGCTCGATCTGGTCGATGTTGGCGTAGGCCCATTCCTTGATCACGTTCACTGCGCCGGCGAGGCTGGTGCCTAGGGGCGTCAGGCGGTACTCCACCGTTGCGGGCACAGTCGGGTAGACAGTCCGCGACACGAGCCCGTCCCGTTCGAGTCCCCGCAAAGTCTGCGTCAGCATTTTCTGTGTCACGCCCTCGACCCGGCGGCGGAGCTGGGAGAAGCGTAGGACCTCGCTCTCGGCGAGGGCGCTTATGACAAGCATGGTCCACTTGTTGGCAACCCGACCGAGCACTAGGCGGGAAGGGCACTCGCTGGCGAACACGTCCCAGCGGCAAGCCACTGCAGGGGTGGTTTCCACGAGGTACCTATACCACAAAAAGGTGCCATCTTTTCCAGTGGAACTAGCGCGGTTCATCATGAGATGACGGGTGGCGAACAGCGGCCGCTTGGAAGGAGAACGCCAGGTGGTCATCGGCACCGGGAGGGCCAGCTTGCAGCCGGAGGGTCGGGAGCAGGCCGTCGAGGCCGCCGTGGAGATGCAGAAACGCGCCATCGACGAACCGGGCTGCTCTCAGTACCGCGTCTGGGTCGGCTCGGACGACCCCGGCGCCTCCCCCGCCAGGTCCGCTCGTTCAAGTTCTGCAACGACCCGCAGCTGGTGGGGAAGGTGATCGATAGTGTCGGGCTCTGCCTGGACCCCGAAGGGCGCGCTGGTGCTCTGCGTGGACGAGAAGACCCGGATCCAAGCTTGGGATCGCACCCAGCCGACCTGCCGATGAAGCCCTGGCAAGGCGCAGCGGGTGACTCGCGACTACAAGCGCAACGGCACAACTAACCTGCATGCGGCGTTTGAGATCGCCACCAGGTGAGATCGCCACCAGGGAGGTCGCCGGCGCCCTGTGTTCCGTAGCCCGCCACCAGGAGTTCCTCGCATCCCTCAGGACGCTGGCGCTGTAGCACAGTTTCGTACCGGATCGTTGGAGCCCGTTTAACAGGAGCAGTTGATGAGTTCGCAAGACAGGCGAGTGGTGATCATCGCAGACGCATCGGGGATTGGCTTCGCGAGCGCGTCGGCGCAGGCACCCGCGCCTGTCGGCGCGCCAGCCGCCGCGGCCCGGCCCGCTGAGCCCGGAACCGGCCCTGCGGCTGGTTTTTCGCCGCTCAGCGTCGCAAGGCCGGTGACTGGTTCATGACCGGCAGCGCCGCGCCTGGCCAGGGCAGCATCTGCCTGACGTTCGACTTCGACACAATGGCTTCCTGGATGGGGAGCTTTGGGGCCGCCACTCCTGGCATCTTGTCGCGTGGCGAGTTCGGCGGCCGGGTGGGGATATACCGCGTTCTGGACGTACTCAACAGATATGCGGTGCCGGCGACGTTCTTCGTGCCCGGCTACACCGCCGACTCATTTCCTGAGGCGGTCAAGGAGGTGGTCGAGCGCGGACACGAAGTCGGTCACCACGGGTACCTGCACGAGAGCCCGACCAACTACCTCGGGGACCCCGACGGCGAGCGCGCCATGTACCAGAAGGGGATAGAGGCGCTTCAGCGGGTCGCGGGCGTCCGGCCGGCCGGCTACCGGTCGCCGGGGTGGGACCTGACTGAGAACAGCATCCGGCTGCTGCAGGAGCTGGGCTTTCAGTACGACTCAAGCCTCGCTGCCGACGACTACAACTGTTACTTCGCGCGGACCGGCGACGTCCCCCGGCTGGACGGGGGATTCCAGTTCGGGCAGCCAAGCGAAATTGTCGAGATCCCGGTCAGCTGGAGCTGGTGCGACTTCCCTCAGTTCGAATTGGTCTCGTCGGCGTACTTCAATGCCAATACGCTCGCCAGCCCTTCAAAGGTCTTCGAGATCTGGGCCAGCGACATCGACTACATGGTAGAACGAGTCCCTGGCGGAGTGCTCGATCTCACGATGCACCCGCAGGTCATAGGCCGGGGCCACCGGATCAAGCTCCTCGAGCAGGTGATCGATCACTGCCGCCAGTACCCCTCGCTCCGGTTCGCCCGGATGAGCGAGGTGGCGGAGGAATTCCGGGCCCGGGCCCGGCGGGCCAGCGGCCAGGCGGACGGCCCCGGATGAGGGTCAGCGGCGTAGATGCTGCAGGTGCTGGCGAGCGGCGGGTAAGCAAGTTTTGTCGCCGTCGAGCCGATCGTGGGATCCCTCGGCAGGCGCTACGCCGACTCGTGCTGCAAGACGAGGGAACCTTGACTTCGGACGGCTCGATGACCGGAAAGTGGCCCGTCGTGCCGGGCCGGCTACCGGAGATCTCGCTGGCCACGACGTCGGCTGGCTAACGGTGCAGGTCATTCGTGTCAGGAGAGGAACGGTCTGATGAGAGCGCTGACTTTGACAAGCTTCGGTGGCCTGGACAGTGTGGTGCTCACCGACGCGGCAGAGCCCGAGATGCCAGACGACGTAGTGACGGTCCGCGTGCACGCGGTAGCGCTGGCGCCGTGGGATGTCGGCACGACCGAAGGCGTGTTCGTCGCGATGGGAGGGATGACGACCTTCCCGCAGGTTCTGGGCTGGGATTTCGCCGGTGTCATAGCCTCGGTCGGATCTGCGGTGACGGACTGGGAACCGGGAGACCGGGTGCTGGGCTTCAGCCCGCAACCGTGGACTGGGATCGGTGTCATCGCGGACCGAGTCGTCCTGCCACCGGCCCTGATCGCCGCCCTCCCGGCTGAACTGGACTTTATCGCGGGGGCCACGCTGCCGGTCACCTCGCTCACGGCCCAGCAGATAGTCGATGCCGGCGGGCTGCAGGATGGTACAACCGCTCTGGTCGTCGGCGCCGCCGGTGCCGTTGGCGGGGTCGTCGTCCAGCTCGGCCGCGCGCGAGGCGCCCGGATGATCGCTTCGGTCGGGAGCGCCGATTTCGGGCACGTCCGGGACCTGGGTGCCGCCGATGCAGTCGACCGGGCCGGCGATGTCGCGGCCCAAGTCAAGGACCTCGTGCCTGATGGCGCCGAGGTGACGATCGACCTTGCCGGACCAGCCGTGTGGCAGTCTGCCGTTGCCGCGACCCGGACCGGGGGACGGTTCATCACGGCGTCCGGTATGGGGAGCCTGCCCGACGTTAACCGCGGCATCACAGCGCGGCCAATTGCAGTGCAACCCGATGCGGCGTCGCTGACATCGCTCGCGCAGCGCTACGCGGACAGGTCGCTGACCATGACCACCACGGTGGCCGGAGTCTTCCCTCTGTCGCAGGCCCGGCAAGCATTGGAGGCAGTACGCAGGGGAAATGCCCGGGGAAAATATGTCCTGGACCTCCAGCAGTGACACCTAGTCCATACAGCCCGATCCGTGCGACTGCAGGGCGGACCTGCCAACCGTCGTCCTGACGCCAGGCGGATACGGATTGTCCGGCGGTGGCCAGCTCAAACTACAGCGCGTGACAGGGGAACAGTGGCTCCTCGCGCAGCGTCGCGACGCCGACTGGATTGATCTGGTCGAGACCCGACTATGTCGGCGGACCAGGAGCGGCGGTAGCCCCGTGGAAAGTCACATTCCGTGATGGGCTGACCGTCTCCGGGCAGACACTATGGCCATCACAGAGTGTGACCGGATTCCTCGGGTACTGCGCCGCGAGCCCGCTGCCGACCGATTACGAGTGGTGGGTTGATATGAGGGCTGCGTGGTTGTAAGTACGCCAGATCATCTTGTTATGGGCGTTGAAGCCCGGTGCGATTGGCTCGGCCATGCGAGGCCGCATCGCCGGTGCTGGAGCTGGGCTGGTTTCGGGGCTGATGGTGCCGAGCAGCGGCTCGTCGGGTGAGCGCAGATCGGCAGCGGGCAGGCCGCCGAGGTACAACTGCCTGATCTTCTCGGCCACGGAGATGGCGATCGACATGCTGTCGGCGGCTGGCGGCTTAGAAGCCCTGGGCGTCTGCGCTGAGCTTGGGGCGGGCATGCAGGGGCTTGTCGCTGACCGCGAGCAGGGTGGCGGTCGGAATCCGGTAGCGGAATCCGTTCGCGGCCACCGTCGCGGATTCCATGTCGACGGCGAGGGCGCGAGATAGCCGCAGCCGGTCCTCAACCATTGCTAGATGAAGCTCCCAGTTCCGGTTTGCGGTGGTGAAGACGATGCCCATCCGGCTCCGCAGGCCGCAGCCTGTCAGCTCGCTGAGCAACATCGTGTTCAGCGTGTGGTTGGAGACAACCGGGATGCTCAGCGGCAGCATCTCGTCCAGGACGCGGTCATCGCGCAGGTAGGCGGTCGCCAGCACCAGGTCCCCGATTTCCTGGTGGTTGCGCAGGCCGGCGCAGCGCCCGATCATCAGCACCAGGTCGGGGCGGAGCACCGCGAGGTGGTCGGTGATCGTCTTGGCGTTGGACGGGCCGACGCCGATGTCCACCATGGTCAGGCCGGCGCGGCCGGGAAGCATGTGGTGCCATGCGGGCATCTGGCGGCCGCCCGAATCGGGGCCGGCGCAATCGGGCAGGGCAGCCCGGAACTCCTCCACGTGCCAGGCATAGTTGGTGAGCAGCACGTACCGCTGGAACGCCTCGGCGGCAGTCCCCGTATAGTGCTGCAGCCGGTCGATCGACAGGGCCATGCGCTCGGGCCCGAACAGGAACAGCTTCTTGCGCCGCAGGTCCCAGCGGGTCTCGTCAACGGCAGGCCCGAGTTCCGGATCATGCAGATCAAGCGCCTCGCGCCCGGGGCAGACCGAAATCCGGGCGCCGCCGGCTGCCAGCCGGCCTAGCTCCCGTTCCAGGTACCAGCGAATCGTCTCGAACGCCGCCTCGAAGCTCGGCACCGCCAGACCGGTGAACCCGATGCGCTCGACGAGGGCGTCACTCGCCTCCTGGCTCAGGAGTGCGGGGAAGTGGGCCATCACCTCGGGATCGGCGTTCATCGCCGCGAACGGCCCGCGGTCCCGCTGGAGCCAGCGGCGCAGCACCAGGCGCTCGGTGCGGATCGTTGGCACGCTCACTCGCTCGACCCGAAGCGCAGGACGGCTCCCCGCTCATCGAGGGCTAGTCCCGGCGCCCACGCGATCTCCCAGCGGTTCCCCTCGGGGTCGGCGATGTAGCCCGAGCGTCCGCCCCAGAACCGACAGCCGCAGAGGAAGCATGCTCCCATCATGTCCGGTAGACGGCGGGTCGCCAGGGTGCACGCCCGGGTGGCTGACGCGCGCCGCGACTGGCTGCACAAGGAATCCACCCGTATCATCCGCGACAGCCAAGCGGTGTACGTGGAGGACCTGTCCGTGGCCGGGCTCGGCCGGACCCGACTGGCCAAGTCGGTACACGACGCCGGATGGTCGGCGTTCGTGCACATGCTGGAGTACAAGGCCGCCCGGCACGGGCGCACGTTCGCCCGGACCGGCCGGTTCGAGCCCACCAGTCAGGTGGGCTTAGCCTGCGGAGGCGGCGTAAGACCAGGGCTTGCCCCGGCGGCTGCCAGCGAAACAGGAACCCTCCGAGGTGCCACATGAGCGGCACGGCAGGAATCCCCGCGCCTTCAGGCCGAGGAGGACGTCAAAGGGCGAAGGTGCAGCCGTCCCAGTAGGCCTCCACCCGCGGGTGACGTCGGCCGCGCATCCCGATCTCCAGCACGTCGGGCATCCGGCCCGCCGGGGCGCGGAACCAGACTTCCAGGCCTTCCGAGTGCGCCGGGTTGAAACCAGACAACCCGGGCGGCGGCACCGTGGCCGCGTGCATGTATGCCGGCGTCCCCCAGCAGCACACCCGCGGATGAGTCGCCCAGACCCACAGCTTCCCGCCGCGGCGGCGGACGAACTCCCCCGCCTCAGCGCTCACATCCACCCGCACGGCATCCTCCAGGCCAGCAGCAGACTGGACCTGCATTTATCCTGTCACGAGCCCTGGCCATGCGCGCCACCGGCCGCAGCACCGTCAGGGATTTGGCGGCCCCGGCGGGATCGACCCGGACGGCTGGAGCACAGGTGCATAGGCCGGCACGGTGTCCGGGTAGATCAGCCCGGTGCCGGTGTTGAGCACGACGACCTGGTCCGATTCGGACAGCCAGCCGGACTCGCGCAGCTGCCGCACGGCGGTGACGCAGGCGGCGCCTTCCGGGCAGATGAAGGTGCCCTCCAGGCGCGCTACCAGGCGCTGGTCGGCGAGCAGAGCCTCGTCCGTCACGGCCACGGCCGTCCCGGCGGTGGCGTAGAGAGCGTCGAGGATGAGGAAATCGCCGAGGGCTTTCGGCACCGTGATCCCGAACGCCACCGTCTTCGCGTCCGGCCATGGCTCGCTCGCCGCGGCGCCGGCCTGAAACGCCCGTACGATCGGTGCGCAGCCCGTCGACTGGACCGCGACCAGCCGCGGCAGGTCACCGGACACCCAGCCGAGTTCGAGCAGTTCGCGCAAGGCCTTGTAGATGCCGATGATGCCCACGCCTCCGCCGGTGGGGTACACGATCACGCCGGGCAGCCGCCAGCCAAGCTGCTCGGCGATCTCCAGGCCCATCGTCTTCTTGCCCTCGATCCGGTACGGCTCCCTGAGTGTCGAGACGTCCTGATAGCCCGGCCGCTGTCCCACGGCGGCGGCGACCAGCCGTCCGGCGTCTCCGATCAGGCCGTCGACCAGGTAGAGCTCGGCGCCGGCCGCGGCGCACTCGGCGCGGGTGATCGCCGGGGCGGCGACAGGCATCACAATGAGACTCCGTATCCCCGCCCGGGCCGCGTAGGCCGACCACGCCGCCCCGGCGTTCCCGTTGGTCGGCATGGCGATGGCGGATACCCCGAGCTCGGCGGCCCGGGACACGCCTACGGCGGCGCCGCGCGCCTTGAACGTGCCGGTGGGGATGAGGCTCTCGTCCTTCATCAGCAGATTCGGCACGCCGAGCGCCCGACCCAGGGCCGGCAGGGCGAGCAGCGGCGTCATCCCCTCACCCAGGCTCACCACGTGACCGGCTTCGCGGACCGGCAGCAGTTCGTGGTAGCGCCACAGGCCGGCCGGCCTGCCCGCGATGTCGCGCGGGGATGCCTGCACCAGCCCCAAGTCGTAGCGGGCCAGCAGCGGGGACCCGCAGGAGCAGGTGCCCTGCACCTGGTCGGCGTCGTGCCGGGCGCCGCAGCGCGGGCAGTCAAGGTGAGACAGAGCCGAGTACGGCACCAGGGCAGCCTATGCCAGGGCCGTCAGGGCGGCGTCTTGGGCTCCAGCGCGCTAGCCGTGGCCTGGCGGATCGTCCCCGTGCCGCCCATCAAGGCACCACGCCGCCACGGCACCACGCCCTCGATCTCGGTTTCCAGCGAGAAGCTCAGGAACGTCCTGATCACCACGATCAGCCCGAGCACGTAGACATTCTGGAGGGTGGGCGCGACCGCGACGGTGCGAATCAGGTCGGCGGCGACCAGGACTTCCAGCCCGAGCAGCAGGGTCCCGCCGAATGCCTGGCGCAGGACCAGGTAAGCCCTGGCCGACCACCCGGACCGCCGCACGGCCGCCGCCGCGAGCACGAAGGACCAGATCACGCCGACGACCAGGATGGCGGTTCCCAGTGCCTCGAAACCCTGGGCCACGTGATCCATCACTCCATTGAACGTGGAGGCCGACGTCTCGGAAGCGGCCGCAGTGAGGATCACGTGCACCTGCCGACGGTAGTGCGGCGCCGCCGGGCAGACCTCACCGCACCGGAGTGAAACCCGGCCCTAGCTGTCACTGGCTGTGCAATTCGGCCCAGACGACTTTGCCGGGCCAGCCGGGGACCGTCTGCCAGTTCCAGCGATCGCATTCCGCCGCGACCAGCATCAAGCCGCGCCCGCTCTCGTCGTCGGGGCCGGGGTGCGCGGCGGCGGGCGCGCCGGGGATGCCGTCCCAGACCTCGATCAGGAGCCGGATGGTGTCGCTGGCCATCCGCAGGACCACGACCGGCATCCCAGATGCGTCATAACGCGGCTTGCCGTCTGGTCCCGTCGAAGCCCGGACGGCGTTGGTGACCAGTTCGCTGACGATGAGCTCGGCCGCCTCGGCCAGGTCATCTAGACCCCATTCGACTAGCACGGCGCGGGCGTGCAGGCGGGCGCACGGCGTGGCGCTGGGCAGGGCTCCTAGCGGCAGCGTGGTCGACAACGGCCACGAAGCCGACATACCTGGCGGATCCGCAATGGCGTCCGGCCAGGTCACGACACTGCCCTCGCCCATGGTCCGGAGTACCCCCCTTTCAGCTTCCAGTGTGCCCGCTGACAGTCTTGCGGGGTGAGAGAATCGCTGGTTATGTCGCTCTTACGATTGTCACAGGGGCGGCATTCAGGCAAAACGACACGCCGATGGCCGCAGAATTGCCCAGACGGGCCCCAGGGCGGCCTCACCTGCGGAAGCGGCGGTGCAGTTCGTGGACCTGCTCGTCGAGGCCGGGTACCGGGCCCTGCACCTCCAGGCCGGGGGCAACCTGGCTGACGGCCAGCGCGCGCACCGGAGACGGAGGCGCTGCCAGCTCTGCGAGCCACGCTGTCAGTTGCTCAGACGAGCTCACGTACACGATGCGGCCGAGTCCCACCCAGGCGTGCGCGGCCGAGCACATCGGGCAGTGCTCCCCTGAGGTGAAGACGGTGGCGGCGGCCCGGCCAGCCGCCGTCATGTTGGCCGCGGCCCACCGGGCCAGCTCGATCTCCGGATGGCGGGTCGCATCGCCCATGGTGTTCTCGCGGTTGCGATCCTCGGCCAGGACCCGGCCGTCCCCCGCGACGAGCACCGAGCCGAACGGGAAGTCCCCGGCGTCCACGGCCTCGGCCGCCAGTTCCACGCAGCGGCGCAGGTGCGGCAGGTCTTCCGGGGCGACGCCCCTATCACCGTCCGCATGCTCGGTATGTGTCACCTCAGCTCCGTTCGGGATCAATGTCGCGCCCTAGTCGCACCGGCACAACCTATCGAGCGATCATGCCTGCACGTGCATCGGGGCGGGTATCCTTGAAGGCGTGAACAGTTACGGACGACAGGTGATGATGCCCCGCGCGCGGGGCCGCTGACGCGTCCGGACATTCCGTTTCCGAGGCCCTGCGACGGGGCCTCGACGTACGTATAGGCGCTCGGAGCCCCCCTGAAGGAGGCTGCGATGACCGCGACCTACGTCACGACCACCATCCCCTATGTGAACGCACGCCCGCACATCGGGCACGCGCTCGAACTCGTGCAGGCCGACGTGCTGGCCCGCTACCACCGTGGCCGTGGGGACGCCGTCAGGTTCCAGGCCGGCACCGACGACAACTCGCTGAAGAACGTGCTCGCCGCCGAGGCGGCCGGGGTTGGGGTGCGGGAGTTCGTCGACCGCAACGCCGAGGCGTTCCTGGCGCTGGGCGACGCGCTGTCGCTGACCGTCGATGACTTCATCCGGACCAGCCGCGACCCCAGGCACCGGCCGGGCGTCGAGCGGTTCTGGCGGGCCTGCTCCCGCGACCTGTACCGCCGGCGGTACGAGGGCCTGTACTGCACCGGCTGCGAGCAGTTCTACACGCCGGCCGAACTGCGTGACGGCCGCTGTCCCGAGCACGAGACCGTGCCGCAGCAGGTCAGCGAGGAGAACTGGTTCTTCCGGCTGTCCCGGTACGCCGTACCGCTGCGGGAGGCGATCGCCACCGGGCGGCTGCGCATCGAGCCCGCCGGACGCCGCAACGAGGTGCTCGCGTTCATCGATGGCGGCTTGGCCGACTTCTCCGTGTCGCGGCCTGCGATGAGGGCCGACGGCTGGGGCATTCCGGTGCCCGGCGACCCCAGCCAGGTGATCTACGTGTGGTTCGACGCCCTATGCAACTACGTCACCGCACTGGGCTATGGCAACGACGGCGAGGCCTACCGGCGATGGTGGGCCGCGCCCGTCCCGAAGGCCCCAGGGGGGAGCCGCCTCCACCTGCTCGGCAAGGGCGTGCTGCGGTTCCACGCCGTCTACTGGCCGGCCATGCTGCTGGCGGCCAGGCAGCCGCTGCCGACCGGCATCTTCGTGCACGACTACCTGACCGTGGGCGGCCGGAAGATCAGCAAGTCCGCCGCCGGCGCGGGCGCCCTGGAGCCGGCCGCGCTGGCCTCCAGGTACGGTGCCGACGCGGTGCGCTGGTGGCTGCTCCGCGAGGTGCCCCGGGTGGGCGACGCCGACTTCACCGTCGAGCGGCTTATCGCCCGGGCCGACGACGAGCTCGCCAACGGCCTGGGCAACCTGGTCAACCGGGTGGTCGCCATGATCGGCAAGTACCGCGACGGGCTGGTCCCTGATCCCGGCCCGGTACCGCCGAGCGGTGCGGACCTCGCCGCGGCGATCGGGCAGGCCGACGATCTGGTCGGCGCGGCGCTGGACGAGTTCGACTTCCGGCGGGCCACGGCGGCGGTCTGGGCGATCGCGGACGAGGCGAACCGGTTCATCAACCGCGTCCGCCCCTGGATCCTAGCAAAGAGCGCGCCGGAGCAGCTCGATGCCGTCCTGTACCTGCTGGCACAGGCGTGCGCAGCGCTCGGCCGCGAGCTGGCGCCGTTCCTGCCGGACGCGGCGGCCCGCATCACCAGCCAGTGCACGCCTCGCGACGGGCGGCTGCCCGCGCCGTCCCCGGTGTTCCGGCGGCTGGCTCTAGCCGGCTAGCTCACGCTCCAGCGGGGTGCGGAAGCGCGGCGTGACTCTCACCGCCCCGATCCACTCCCGGAGACGCTGGGCCTCGGCGGCGAGAGCCGCCGCGGCCTCGGCGCCGACGTCCTCGAGCAGCCGGACCACGATCTCGCCGTCCTGGCGCTGCGCCCAGCCGCCGACGATCCGGCCGTCCCACCAGGCGGTCGGGCCGATGTTCCCGGAGCGGTCGAACAGCGCGGGCGCGTGCTCGCCGACGTACCAGGCCCGGTCGCGCCAGCCCATGGCGGTGGGGTCGAGGGCGGGCAGCAGCGCCGGCCACGGTTCGGCGGCCATCGGCTCGTCCTCGTCAGCGGCCAGTATGACACCGCTGGTGCCGCCGAGATCGACTTCGGCGGTCTCCAGCTGATCCAGCGCCTGCCTGGCCTTCCCGGCCGTCCACCCGGTCCACCACTGCAGGTCGGCCGGGCGGGCCGGGCCGAACGCGAGGAGCCAGCGGCGGGCCAGTTCGGCGCGGGCGGCGGCGGCCGACGGCCGCGGCTGGTCCCCGGCGGCGAACCAGGTGAACTGGCTGGAGGTCCACCCGCCGCGCGGGCGGCCACGCACGATGAGCCCCTCGGCCGACAGCAACGTGAGCAGCCTGGTGGTGACGTTCACCGGGCCGCCGTAGCTCTTGCCCGCGCCGTAGACGATCTGGGCGCGCAGCCGCGGCTCGTCCTGGGCGAGTTCGGCGCCGGTCGCGGTGCCGCGGGCTTCCAGCGCCCGCACCGTGGCCTCGCCCGCCTCCTTGAGCCAGCTCCCCCCGTCCGCGGCGATGCCGGAATCTTCCACCCGCCGGGCCAGGTCCCGCCGCATCCGCTCGGCGATCTGGTCGGTGCAGGCGGCCTGGATCACCGGTGCCAGGCCGGCCGGCACCACGAACACCGTCCGGCGCATGCCGAGCATCCGCACCAGCGCGCGCTCGGTGTACAGCGCGTCCTCGATCGCCGCATGGTCAGCCGAACGGGTCCGGGCCCACGCGGCCAGGTAGACCGACGCGGGGTCGGTGCCGTGCAGCCCGATGATGTCCGCCACCGCGCCTGCCACGGTGGCGGCCTTTCCTGCCCGGGTCAGGTGGTGCCGGACCGCCAGCCGCGCCCGCCGCTCGGCCACGCTGACCGGCCGGGTTCCGCTTCCCATGGCGACGACCCTAGTACCGTCTGATCGGCATGGCCCGCGGCGCTGGTATCCAGCCGGTTCCTAGCCCCGGCCCCAGGCCGGATGGGGCCAGCGTGCTTGGATTGGCAGGAAACCTGACTGAATCGTCCGACGGCGACGCCAGCGGAGGTAGTGCGTGGACATCGGAATCGGCCTGCCCAACACGGTGCCGGGCACCGAGGGCAGGAGGCTCATCGACTGGGCCAAGAACGCGGAGGAAGCCGGGTTCAGCACCCTGGGCACGATCGGCCGGATCGTGTACCAGAACTACGAGGAACTGGTCGCCCTGTCCGCCGCCGCCGCGGTCACCAGCCGGATCCGGCTGACCACCAGCGTGCTGCTGGCGCCGCTGTACTCCAACACCGCCCTGTTCGCCAAGCAGGCGGCCTCGCTCGACCGGCTCTCCGGCGGGCGCCTGGTGCTCGGTCTCGGACTCGGCGGGCGTGATGACGACTTCACCGCCAGCGCGCTGCCGACCACGGGCAAGGGGCGCCGCCTGGACCAGCAGCTGACCGAGATGAAGCGGATCTGGTCCGGCGCGCGCTACGGCTACGCCGGCGCGATCGGCCCCGAGCCGGTGCGGCGCGGCGGCCCCGAGCTCATCCTCGGCGGCGCGGTCGAGGCGAGCTTCCGCCGGGTCGCCCTGCTCGGCGACGGCTGGATCATGGGCGGCGGCACGCCGGACATGTTCGCCCAGGCCGCGGCCGGCGTCGAGGCGGCCTGGCAGGAGGCGGGCCGCCCGGGGAAGCCGCGCAAGCTCTCGCTCGCCTACTTCGCGCTCGGGCCCGAGGCGCGCAACCATGCGGACAACTATCTCCTGCACTACTACGACTGGCTCGGCGACGTCGCCCGGCAGATCACGGCGGGCGCCGCCGTCAGCGCCGAGATGGCCAAGGACTACGCCGCCGCGTTCGCCTCGGTCGGCTGTGACGAGCTCATATTCGTCCCGACCACGGCCTTGCCCGACCAGATCGGCCTGCTCGCCGACGCGGTCCTGTAACGGGCTTGGGGAATACCCGGTCCCGGGACGCTGTTGCCGCGGGCGTGACGGGACAGCAACAGCAAGAAGACGTGCAGTTCTGGTTCGATCCGCTGTGCCCCTGGGCCTGGATCACCTCCCGCTGGATGCTGGAGGTGGAAAAGGTTCGGCCGGTGCACATCGACTGGCGGATCATGTCGCTGGCCTACCTGAACCTGGTCCAGCACGAGGGCAAGGGCCTGACCGAGGAGTACCTGGAACGGATGAGCCGGGCCTGGGGCCCCATACGGGTCTGCGCGGCCGCCGCCGAGAACAGCGGCCCCGGTATCCTCGGGTCGCTGTACACCGCCATCGGCACGCGGTTCCACGTGCAAGGGCGCCGGGAGGACCCGGAGGTGATCCCCGAGGCCCTGGCCGAAACGGGATTGCCGGCGTCGCTGGCCAGCGCGGCCGAGAGCACCGAACTCGATCAGCTGATCAAGGACTCGCACAACGAGGCGTTCGATGACGTCGGGCTGGACGTGGGCACCCCGGTGATCCGCATCCGTGGCAACGCCATATTCGGCCCGGTCGTCACGCCCGCGCCCCGCGGTGAGGCCGCCGGACGGCTGTGGGACGGGGTGGCGCTGGTGACCGGGACGGACGGCTTCTTCGAGCTCAAGCGGAGCCGGGACCGTAAACCCTCGTTCGACTGATCCGGGCTCCGTTGGCGAACAGCGGGCGCGAGAGCAAGCACTAACCTCGTTCGGTGTAAAAAACATCTTTCGTGTGTTACTTCTTGGCACACGTACGTTGGCCGCGACTCGAGGTGATGTGATGTCGGATCGTCCGTATGAGCTCGCCTGGACACCCGAGGGTATGGTGGCACGGGTCCGGCTGCGGGGCAGGTCGGTGCTCACGACGGCGATGCTGAACCGGGGCACCGCGTTCACGCTGGCCGAACGGGAGGCGCTGGGGCTCACCGGCCTGCTTCCCGACGGTGTATCGACGATCGAGAGCCAGCTGCACCGGGCCTACGCACAGTATCGGCGCCAGCCCGATGACCTGGCCAAGAACATCTTTCTCGGCCACGTGCGGGACCGCAACGAGGTCCTGTTCTACCGGCTGCTGACCGACCACATCCACGAGATGCTGCCGATCGTGTACACCCCGACGGTGGGGACCGCGATCGAGCGGTACAGCCTGGAGTTCGGCCGTCCGCGCGGGGTTTACCTGTCGGTGGATCACCCGGACCAGGTGGAGACGGCCTTCCGCAACTACGGGCTGGGGCCGGACGACGTGGACCTGATCGTGGCCACCGACTCGGAGGGCATCCTGGGCATCGGTGACTGGGGGGTGGGCGGCATCGCGATCGCGGTCGGGAAGCTGGCCGTCTACACCGCCGCGGCCGGCCTGCACCCCCGCCGGGTCATCCCGGTCGTACTGGACGCCGGGACCGACAACCCTCGCCTGCTGGCCGAGGACGTTTACGTAGGCATCCGGCACCCGCGGGTGCGAGGCGAACGGTATGACGAGCTGATCGAGGCCTACGTCAGCACCGCGACCCGGCTGTTCCCGAACGCGTTGCTGCACTGGGAGGATTTCGGCGCCGCCAACGCCCATCGCATCCTCATGAAGTACACCGGCACCTGCTGCACCTTCAACGACGACATCCAGGGCACCGCTGCCGTCGTGCTGGCCGCCGCGCTGTGCGCGGTCCGGGCCACCGGGACCCGGATGAGCGATCAGACGGTGGTGATCCACGGTGCGGGCACCGCCGGGATCGGGATCGCGGATGCGCTGCGGCAGGTCATGATCGACGAAGGCCTCAGCGGCGACGAAGCCACCGCACGGTTCTACGCGCTGGGCAGCAAGGGCCTGCTGACCAGCAACTACCCCGGGAAGCTGCGGGACTTCCAGGTTCCGTACGCACGCCAGGCTGCGGAGGTGGCCGGCTGGCGGCACGACGAGGACGGCCGCATCGGCCTGGCCGAGGTGGTGACGCGCAGCCGGCCTACCGTGCTGATCGGGACCTCGACGCAGCCCGGCGCCTTCTCCGAGGCGATCGTCACCGAGATGGCGGCCCACGTCGCCCGGCCGATCATCATGCCGCTGTCCAACCCGACCTCGCACTCCGAGGCCCAGGCCGCAGACCTGATCGCCTGGACCGGCGGACGGGCGCTGATCGCGACCGGCAGCCCGTTCCCGCCGGTGGACTACGACGGTGTCGAGTACCAGGTAGCCCAGGCCAACAACGCTCTCATCTTCCCCGGCCTCGGCCTCGGCGTCACCGTGAGCAGGGCCCGCCGCGTCAGCGACGGCATGCTGGCCGTGGCGGCCAACGCGCTGGCCGGGCTGTCCGACGCCGCCACCCCCGGCGCCGCCGTGCTGCCTCCGGTCACCGGCCTGCGCGCGGTATCCGCCGCGGTCGCGGAAGCCGTGGCGCGGGCCGCCCAGGCGGAGGGGCTGTCCGATGTGCCGCTGGATGGCCTGCCCGAGCGGGTCCGCGAAGCCATGTGGGAGCCTGCCTACCCGAAGGTGGAGGCCATCTGACGGCTTGGCCCGGGCTCAGGCGCCGAGAGCCAGGAAGGAGTGCGCCGTCGCTTCGGCGAGCGGATCGTCCCCGGCCGCCCGGCGTGCGGCCAGAAGCGCTTCGGGGAGCGTGGCACCGCGTTGCAGAGCGTCGTGCAGAGCCAGCATGATCGGCACTGCGGCGATGTCGTTGACGGGCATGATGCTGGCCACGATTCCGGCCGCGCCGAGCGGGATCAGGCTGCTTACCAGGCCCAGGAGCTCGTCGGCGCCTACCGGCGCGGCAACTCCGGAGTCGCAGCCAGCCAGGACCAGCTGGTACGGCGCGCGGCCCAGGCGCTCGAAATCGTGCACGATCAGCGGCCCGTCGTCGAGCAGTATGGACGAGAACATGGGGTTGTCAGCCCGGAACGTGCCGTGGGCCGCGATGTGCGCCAGCCATGCGCCGTCCAGGGCGGTGAGCACCTGGCCGGCCGTTGCGTTGCCGTGGCCGAGCATTACGGCCCCGGGATAGCGAGAGCGCAGCGGCTCAACCTCCGTGCCCTTGGTGGCCAGTCCGGGTCCGGCGACAAGGGCGACGCGACGCGGGGATGGCGGCCTCATGCGACGTGCCCGCAGCCAGGTCGACGCGGACGGCGCCACGGTCACGACGCGGTCGCGCAACGATGGCATGAGCGTCCACGGCACCGCCCGGAGCCGGCCCGGCGGTATAACCACGACCGGACCGTCCCCGAGTTCGGCGACCGCGCCGCCGAGCAACGAGGCCTCCAGCATGGCGCCTCTGTGCTTCAGCACGAGCTCGTCACCGGGCTGCGGGCGACCACGGGCGAGGCGGCGCAGCACGAAGCGGTTCATCTGGACCTCGCGTTCGGGAACGCTGCCCACCGTGTGCAGGCGGACCCGCCGACCCGCGACGACGACCACGTGCAGCACACTGTCCACCGTGACGAGTTCGATCAGCGTGTTCGGACCGAGCTCATCGAAGAGCCCGTCCAGGTCGAACTCGCCTTCCCCAGGCTTGTGGCTGCCGGGCAGCCTGCGCGTGCGAGCCTGGACCGCCGCCTCGAGCCGCCGCCGCTCGCGCTCCAGGGCGTTCCGGCGGGGGGCAGCCATCTCGGTCTCCCCGAGGGAGCGGCTCACGGCGCGTAGCGCTTCCAGTTCGGCCGCCAGTGCCTTGTCTTCGCGGAGCGGCGTGCTCGGGGCGGCCAGCGCGGTCGCCCGCCATCGCTCGCTCCAGTACAGCAGTCGGCGGACGTCGCCACGCCTGAGCGCGTCGCGCTGGGCCAGCGTGGCGAGCTCGGCGCCGTGCGCCGTGCCGTACGCGCGCAGCTCGGTGGCGCCGAGCCGCATCTGGTGCTCCTCGAGGGCGTCTAGCCCGCGGGCGCAGGCGATGACGGTAGCCCGGGCGTTGCCCCGCGCCTCGGCCTGCAGCGCCCGGGCCAGCCAGGCCACGCTTCGGGGCAGCGGCGGCCCGCGGCGGCGTGACCGCGCGGCGCACTCGAGATGCGGGTCGGCTTGGGTTACGCTGCCCCGGCTCAGGGCGATGCGCCCGGCGAGCAGGTGCGCCTGCATCGCCTCGCCGCTCCTGGCTGCGTCGAGACGGGCGGCGACCTCCTCGGCGTACCGGAGCAAGGCGGCGGAATGCTCGCCGACAGCGTGTCTCGCCTGGGCGAGGGCGAGACCAGCGCGCGCCTCCTGGAGGACCCGCCCCTGCGCCCGGAACAGCCGGTGTGCCTGACGTGCCCGCTGCCTGGCCTTGGCCAGGTCGCCTGCGGCTAGGGCGGCGGTGGCGGCCGCGAAGAGCAGATCCGCCGTCTTGTACGCCGTCCTTCCCTCCTGCGTCACCCGGCTGATCGCGGTTTCCGTCTCCTGCGCCGCTTCTGCGGCCAGGCCGGCGGCCAGCAGCGCCGAGCAGCGGTCGAGGGCGAGATCGGGGTTGGTGTAGCGAAGCGCATCGTAGCGGTTTCCCGCTTCGTCCAGGTAGGTGAGCGCCTCGGGAAGGTCGCCGCGGATCAGTGCCACAAGCCCGCGGTCATGCCGGGCCTTGGCGTACTCGACTTCCTGTCCGGTGACGGCGAACAACTGCTCGACTTGAGCAAAATCCGCCGTGGCACGCTGAGGGAGGCCGAAGGCGAGGAAGACATGGGCCCGGAGCATCAGCGACCGGGCCTCCCATACCTTGTCGCCGGCCCGGCGCAGGTAGGGCAGAGAACGACTCAGGTCATCGTGGGCCTCGCGGAAGCGGCCCAGTTCATAGAGGATCGTGGCGCGCCGCATGAGCGCACGTCCGACGGATCCCCCGCGAGAGGCCTCGACGGCCCGGTCCAGCATGGCCAGACCCTGCCGGCTGCGGCCCGTCCACGCTAGCGCTGTCCCGAGAGTGGCTTGCACGTCGGCCTCGCGCTCAGGCCTGGCCGACGCGCGCGCTAGCCGCATCGCCCTCCTCAGCTCGGTAATCGCGGCCTGGAGATCTCCGCGATCACGCAGGACGATTCCGATCGCGTGGTGAGCCAGCGAGGCGTCGTAGGAACTGGGCTGGTCAGCCAGCAGGGCCCGTGCGGCCAGCAGGGCATCGTGCGGCCGGGACATAGCGAGCGCCAGGAACTCGGCCGGATCGGACGGCCGGTTTCCTGTATCAGGATCTCCCGGTTTCACTCCGATAATGCTAGACAGGTCCCGACACCAAGCAAAAGGGAGTGGTGGGGTCGTATGACCGTTCAGGACGAAGGGCGGGACGAGCAACGGAGGCGTCTGCAAGCACAGGTCGGCCTGATCTTGTCGGGCATTCCCGGCGTGGTGGACGGTCTCGAGGGAGCGGTAGCTCACCCTGCCGACTGGGCCGACCAAGGCGAGGTAGACTACCCCCATCGCGAGCGGACCCTGCTGGTCCGTGACGCCGACGTGGATCGCGTGGCATCGATAGTATCCGCCAGCCCGGTTGCGCACGACAACAACGTCCGCGGCTTGACCCGGCTGGAGTTCTCCGCTGACGAGCGCCGGAGCGTGGAGGAGGCGTGCGCCGACCTTGACCGTGCCCTCGGCGAGGGGGTGGCCACACCCGATCACATTCTGTACGTATGCACCTACAGTACGTGCCCGGCCACGGAGCCGGAGGAAGTCCCGGGCGACGCGGAGCCCGATCCAGGCGTGTCCGCCGAGCCGCGCGACGGCGAGGGCGTCCTGGTGGTGATGCCGGACAGCGGCTTGCTGCCGGGCGCGGACACCCAGCACTCGTGGCTGAATGGCGTCACGGGCGAGATGGAGAACCCGATCGGCGGCTACCCGCCTCGGATTCTTCCCTATGCGGGCCACGGGACGTTCGTGGCCGGCGTCGCGCGGACCATGGCGCCCAAGGCTGAGGTCCATGTGGACAGGACGTTCGCCAAGTTCGGCGCGATCTTCGAGGCTGACCTGGTCAAGCAGATATCCGACGCGCTCGGGAGGGGCGCGGAGGTGATCTCGCTGTCGTTCGGCACCAACAGCCGCCATGATCTCCCGCTGCTGGGTTTCGAGGTCGTGGAGGAAAGGCTGCGGAGCCATGCCGGATCGGTCCTGGTGGCCGCGGCGGGGAACGACTCATCCAGGCGCCCGTTCTGGCCGGCGGCTTATCCCTGGGTGGTAAGCGTTGGCTCCCTTAACGCCAACCAGGATGGCAGGGCAAAGTGGAGCAACTACGGGCCCTGGGTTGACGTCTTCGCACCGGGCGAGGCACTTGTCAACGCCTTCGCGAAGGGAGACTATCTCTGCACCGAGCCACCGAATGCGGGCACGTGGCGAAAGTTCGACGGCATGGCCTGCTGGAGCGGGACGTCGTTCTCGACGCCGCTCGTGGCGGGGCTCATCGCGACCCGCATATCGAAGACCGGCGAAAGCGGCACGCAGGCCGCGAAGGCGCTACTGGCTAAGGCCCAAGGCCAGGCCATACCCGGCCTGGGAGCGGTCCTCCGCCCAGGGGATGCTTAGGGTCCCTGAGGTCGGCCGTTCCGGACTGACGTCAGGCGGAGCTGTCCATGCCGCGGTTGCCTGCGGCCGAGGCCACCCACTCCGATACCACCTGGCCCAGCACCGCAAGCGGCAGGGATCCGTGGTCGAGGATGGCGGAGTGGAAGTCCCGGATGTCGAAGGCGGCTCCTAGCCGGGCCCGGGCCTCGTTGCGCAGCCGCAGGATCTCGCGCTGCCCGACGAGATAACCCAGGGCCTGGCCGGGCAGCGCGATGTACCGGTCTATCTCGGCATCGACGAAGTCCTCGGGCATCGGCGAGTGCGCCAGCGTGAACTCCCGCACCTGGTCAGGTAGGCGGTGGCCTAAGGCCGTGGGTACGCCCGTCATTTAGCCAGGCCGGAGACGAGGTTGATCGACGTTGCGATGATCACGGCCACCATCGGGAACGACATCAAGGCGTGCCGCAGGGCCGTCCGCCGGATCCGCTTGGACTTGATGCCGGTGTCGGAGACCTGGAACGTCATGCCGATCGTGAAGGCCACGTAAGCGAAGTCGCTATATTGCGGGGGGTCGGCCTCGTTGAAGTCGATCCCCCCGGGCTCGCCTGAGTAGTACAGGCGCGCGTATCTGAGGGTGAACACCGTGTGGATGAGGGTCCAGGACACGAAGACGGAGGCCAACGCGAGACCTGCCTCCAGGTACTTCGCGCTTCCGCTGGCGGAGTCGGCCTTGAATAGCTCGGCCCCCACGGCAACCAGGCTGGCGATCGCCGCGCCGAGCAGCACGGCGCCGGCCAGCTCGCGGTTAGGCTCCTCACGCGTGGCGTGACTTGCCGTCGACTTCGCGTCAAGCCGCCATACGGCGGACCACGCCCAGCCGCAGAAGACCAGGGCCAGGATGTCCCAGCCGATCAGGGGCGCGGCCCGGCCGGCACCCGCCGCCGCGGCGGCCGCACCGCCGATGACCGCGGCGCCGAGCGCCACGAGCAGCTTTATTCCGGCCGACGCGGAGTCACGAGAGACGTCTTGATGATCAGCGGATGGCATGGGAAAAAGGATGACAGTCCATCGCGCTCAGCGCATTATGCCGACCAGGCCTGAAGGCAACGCGGTGGGGCGCCAGCGCGCCCCACCGCTGTGCGTGACGGTCAGATCGGCTGGACGCTGTCAGCCTGGGGACCCTTGGTGCCCTGGCTGGCGGTGTACTCCACCCGCTGGTTGTCCTGGAGGCTGCGGTAACCGTCAGCCTGAATCACGGAGTGGTGAACGAAGACGTCACCGGTTCCGTCGTCAGGGGCGATGAAGCCATAGCCCTTGTCGGCGTTGAACCACTTGACTGTACCCTGAGCCATTTTTGCGCTTTCTCCTACTGGAACGATCTTCGGGATCCACGTGCGTGGACCCCGGGACTACGGCGACCGCCTGTATTCAAAAGCCGGACTCTGGAAATCCGCGGCGCCCGCTGTCAGAACTTCGCAGGCGCTGTGACACGAACACGAACTTCCACTACAACCAGAACAAGCAGACACTACCACGCCCCGAGGTCTGCCCTGCGCCGGACGCGCCCGCGGCGTGCGACACTAGACTTGGGTTCAGGGCATTTCGAACGCTGGCAGCCACGTCGGCGCCGTCTTCGGGCCCGTTGTGCCCGGCGCACCATGCGCCAGGGATGGGGCGGCCGAAGTGTTCGGCTTCAAGGTCATAAATCAGTACGAGCAAGGCATTGTCTTCCGCTTCGGCAAGATGCTGCCCGACCTACGCCAGCCGGGACTGACCTGGGTTAACCCGCTGACTGACCGGCTCCGCAAGGTCAACATGCAGATTATCACGGCGGCCGTGCCCGGCCAGGAGGGCATCACCCGCGACAACGTCACGGTATCCGTAGACGCGGTCGTCTACTACCGGGTCATCGACCCGGTCAAGGCGCTCATCAACGTGCAGGACTACACCTTCGCGGTGTCCCAGGTCGCCCAGACGTCGCTGCGAGCGGTGATTGGCCACAGCGACCTGGACCAGCTGCTGTCCGAGCGGGACAAGGTCAACGCCAAGCTCAAGGAGGTCATCGACGCCCCCACCGAGGAACCGTGGGGTATCCGGGTCGAGCGGGTCGAGGTCAAGCACATCTCCCTGCCGGAATCGATGAAACGATCGATGTCCCGCCAGGCCGAGGCCGAACGCGAACGCCGCGCGCGGATCATCACGGCCGACGGTGAATACCAGGCGTCCAAGAAGCTGGCGCAGGCCGCCACCGTCATGTCCGCCGACCCGGCCGCCCTGCAGCTCCGGCTCCTGCAGACCGTGGTTGAGGTCGCCGCCGAGAAGAACAGCACGCTCGTCATGCCCGTCCCGGTGGAACTGCTGCGCTTCTTCGACCGTGCCGCCAAGCCCGCCGCCCTGGCCCGGCCGCCTGCCGCCGAAGCTCTGGACACTGACAGCCCGTCGGCCATAGCCGCGAGGCCCGTGCTCACCATCCCCGCGGGCTTGCCCGTCGGCGCCGCTGTCCCCAATTAGTTTGAACGGGTCGTGGTGCCCGCCCCGGTTTTCCTACCTGTTCTGGTGGCCCTAGCGCATCTATTATCAGTGCAGCTGGGGAGGCTGATATGACTACGGTGGCGAAGTCCTACTGGCCCGCCGATACCTCGGAGCCGGTGCTGGAGACCACGGTCGGCGGGGTCTTGCGGGCGGCGGCGGCTGCCGGGCCGCAGATGCTGGCCATGGTCGGCGGTATTCCCGACCCAGGGCAGCGCAGGCGGTGGACCTACGCCGAGCTCCTGGCCGAGGCCGAGCAGGCGGCGCGGGCGCTGACCGCTCGCTTCGCCCCCGGTGAGCGGGTGGCGGTATGGGCGCCCAACCTGCCCGAATGGGTGATCCTGGAATACGCCGCCGGGCTGGCCGGGCTCGTCCTGGTCACCGTCAACCCGGCCCTGCGTCCCGCCGAGCTGGCGTATGTCCTGAACCAGTCCGGCGCGGCCGGCATCTTCCTGGTCCGCGAGTTCCGCAGCCCGATGGCCCAGTTCCTGGCCGAAGTCCGGCCAGACGTCCCTGCGCTGCGGGAAGTGATCTTCTTCACCGAATGGGCGGAATTCCTCAGCACCGCGCAGGCGCAGGCGGTCCTGCCCGAGGTGAAGGCGGGCGACATCGCGCAGATCCAGTACACCTCCGGCACCACCGGCTTCCCCAAGGGCGCGGAACTGCACCATCGCGGCCTGACCAACAACGCCCGCTTCTACGCCGAACGGCTTGGTCTGCGGCCCGGCGATGTGTACGTGAACCCGATGCCGCTGTTCCACACGGCCGGCTGCGCGATGGGGGTTCTGGGAGCGGTGCAGAGCCTGGCGGTGCACGTGCCGGTGCTCGCCTTCGACCCGGCCCTGGTCCTGGAGCTCCTCGAGGCCGAACGTGGCACGGTGTTCGCGGGGGTGCCGACCATGATGATCGCCATGCTCTCCCATCCTGACTTCGAGCGGCGTGACCTGTCTGGTCTGCGGGCCGCCATGTCGGGCGGCGCGCCGGTGCCCGCCGAGCTGGTACGACGGGTCGAAGCGCGGCTGGGCGTCCGTTTCAGCATCGTGTTCGGCACGACCGAGTGCTCCCCTCTGCTCACCCAGGTCAAGCCGGAAGACTCGGCGCAGGACCGGGCCGAGACGCTGGGCACGCCGCTGCCGCAGACCGAGATCAAGATCGCGGACATCGCCACCGGCGGGCCGGTGCCGGTGGGGCAGGTCGGCGAGCTGTGCGCCCGTGGGTACCAGGTCATGCGCGGCTATCACGATGCTTCCGAGGCCACGGCGGCCGCCATCGACGCCGAGGGGTGGTACCACACCGCGGACCTGGCGTCCCTCGACGGCCGCGGCTACCTGCGGATCGAGGGCCGGATCAAGGACATGATCATCCGGGGCGGCGAGAACATCTATCCGCGCGAGATCGAGGATGTGCTGTTCGATCACCCCGCCGTCGGCGAGGCGGTCGTCATCGGCGTACCGGACGAGAAATGGGGTGAGGTGGTGGCCGCCTTCGTGCGCCCGGTCCCCGGTCAGCCCGGGCCGGCCCCGGAGGAGCTGCGGGCGCACTGCCGGGAGCGGCTGGCGCCGTACAAGACGCCTGTGCACTGGGTATTCGTCGATGCCTTCCCCATGACGCCGTCCGGGAAGATCCAGAAGTTCAAGCTGCGGGAGAGCTTCATCCCGGACCAGCCCGCATGACCGCAGACGGGACCACCTGGCGGCGGAGCTGTCCGCGGGAGGCCTCGTGGAAGCCGTGTGTGGACAGCCAGTTCCTGATCCACGCGCCGTCGGGATGCGTGTCCGGAACGACGTTATAGATGTAGTTCAGGCCGCGCGCGGCGGCCTCGTCCTCGAGGTGCTCCAGGATGAAGGCGCCCACGCCCCGGCCGCGCCGTCCGGGCGCGACGACGAAGGTGATGCGTGCGTCGCCCCATTCGGAGTCGAGCCAGCCGTACCCGGCGACCTCGCCGCTGTCGGTCACCCGCCACCATTCGTTCGCGACGGGCTCACCGGGCGAGGGCGCGGCCAGCCCCACCGCGGCCAGCTCGGCCGGGCCGAGAACCCGCTGCTTGTCGGCATCCCAGCGGGGCGAGTTCTCCTTGGTCCAGGTCAGCGCCATGGCTTCTCCCTAACGACCGCGACCGGCGCTTCCTTCACAGCGGCACCTTGTCATGCAGGATCCCGGCGGCCTGGGCGCGCAGTTCCACGCGGCGGATCTTGCCGGTGGCCGTGGTCGGGTACTCGGTCACGAACACGATCCGGCGGGGCCGCTTGAAGGACGGCAGACCGGTCCGGCAGAACTCGATCAGGGTTTCCTCATCGGCCAGGCCGCCGGGAATGAGCTGGACGAACGCGACCGGCTTCTCCAGGCCGTCGGCGTCGGCCGCGGCCACCACCACCGCCTGGGCCACATCAGCGTGGTCGAGCAGGCGTGACTCCACCTCGGCCGGCGCGACCCAGATGCCGCTGGCCTTGAGCATGTCCCCGGTCCGCCCCAGGCAGGCGTAGTACCCGTCGGCGTCCACGACGTAGGTGTCGCCGGTGCGCAGCCGCTCCCCCTGGAACACCTGGCGCGAGGCGTCGTAACGCGACCAGTACCCGGTCGCCGCTGAATCGCCGCGGACGAACAGGGTGCCCGGTGTGCCAGGCGGGACCTCGAGGCCGTCCTCGCCGAGCACGCGCAGGTCGTACCCGGGCACGGCCACCCCGGTTGTTCCCGGCTTGACCTGCCCCGACCGGTTGGACAAGAAGATGTGCATCTCGGTCATGCCGATGCCGTCGAGGATGTCGACGCCGTCGGCCACCACATCCAGGTACTGGGCGCTGACCGCGACGATCCGGGCCCGGGAGTCGGCCACGATCTCGGCGATGTCACCGGCGCGCAGCATCGTCGAGATCGGCACCGGCACCGCGCCGATCCGCATAGCCGCGAGGTACCCGATCACGAACTCCGGCGAGTCCGCCATCACCATGACCACGCGCTGCTCGGCCTGCAGCCCGAGGCCCCGCAGGCCGCGGGCGGCGCGCCCGACCCGCTCCGCGAGTTCGGCGTAGCTGACGTCGCCCGCGATCCCGGTCAGCGCGAGCCGGTCACCGCGTCCCGCGCGGATGTGCCGGTCCAGCAGGTAGTCGCAGACGTTGAAGGGCTCGCCGCTGGAGGGTCCGGCCGGTTCCGGTGTCACTGGAGCGCCCCTAGATCAGGTGGACGTAGTCGTAGTCAAACGGCTGTCCGTTGATGCCGTTCTTGGGCGGGGCGATCCAGGCCGCGATCTTGCCCCGCTCGTGCACCGGCTGCATCAGCGAGCGCACGTAGGTCTTGTCTACGTCGGTCGGCAGCCACTCGCCGTGGCGGCGCTGCCATTCTTCCGCCGAGAGCCGCTCGCCGTCCGGGGTGGCCTCGATCGCGGCGAACGCGCCGACCTTGCGGTTGAAGGCGATGTGCGGCAGCTTCAGCCGCTGCTTCACGCCCCCCTCCTCCAGGATGCGGTTCCACCGCTTGACGCCGCCCTGGCAGTCCGAGATGTACTCGCGGCGCAGGTCGGTGTTGAGCCCGATCAGCGAACAGACCTCGGTCTGCCCGATGCTCTGCTCGCCAGTCCTGGCGTCCTCGGTCAGCGCGTCCACCATGATCGATTCACTGGCGAGCTTGTGGTCGTCCTTGCGCCGGTCCTCCAGCCAGCGGCCCTTGAGCCCGGCGGTGTAGTAGTTGGCCACGTTCGTCGAGGTCTCGCCGCCGAACAAGTCGAGCGACACCGAGTAGTGGAAGTTCAGGTACTTCTGGATCACCGGCAGCGGGATCGCGCCGAGGCCGGCCACGTCGTCGGTGTCATGCTCGCGCATCACCTCGACCGTGCGCTGCACGACCCGGTCGATGCCGGTGGTGCCCACCATCATGTGGTGCGCCTCTTCCTTGAGCATGAACTCGCAGGTGCGCGACAGCGGGTCGAACGCCGACTCCTTCAGCGTGCCGAGCTGGTACTTGCCGTCCCGGTCGGTGAAGTAGGTGAACATGTAGAACGACAGCCAGTCCGGGGTCTCCTCGTTGAACGCACCCAGGATGCGGGGCGAATCGATGCTGCCCGAGTTGCGGTGCAGCAGTTCCTCGGCCTCCTCCCGGCCCTCCCGGCCGAAGTATGCGTGCAGCAAGTAGACCATCGCCCACAGGTGCCGGCCTTCCTCGACGTTCACCTGGAACAGGTTGCGCAGGTCGTACAGGCTCGGCGCGGTGGCGCCCAGGTTGCGCTGCTGTTCCACCGAGGCCGGCTCGGTGTCGCCCTGGATCACGATCAGCCGCTGCAGCTCCGACCGGTACTCCCCCGGCACCTTGTCCCACACCGGCTCGCCCTTGTGCTCGCCGAACCCGACCCGTCGGCCCGGGTCGCGCTCGGCCAGGAAGATGCCCCAGCGGTATTCCGGCATGGGGACATGCCCGAACTGCGCCCATCCCTCGCGGCCGACGTTGACCGCGGTGCGCAGGTAGACGTCCTGGGTCGGCAGCGTCGGGCCCATCGTCTGCCACCAGTTCAGGAAGTTCGGCTGCCAGGACTCCAGTGCCCGCTGCAGCCGCCGGTCCTCGTGCAGGCTGACGTTGTTCGGGATCTTCTCGGCGTAGTCGGCGGTAGTCGTCGTCATGGTTCAGACTCGCTTCCGGTCGAAGACGGCACGCTGCCCGGTACCGAACCGGCGCAGCGCGCCGTCCGGGCCGGAGGCGTTGGGCCGGTTGAATATCCAGTTCTGCCAGGCGGACAGCCGGCCGAAGATCTTCGTTTCCATGGTCTCCGGGCCGGCGAACCGGTAGTTGGCCTCCAGGCCGGTGAGCGCGTCCGGGCTGAAGCTGGCCCGCTCCTCGGTCGCGATCCGGATTTCCTCGTCCCAGTCGATGTCATCCGGCGCGAAGGTGATCAGGCCCAGGTCGGCCGCGTCCTCGGCTTCCAGTGCGGCGCTTAGGCGCTTGCCTGCCGCCTCGTAGCCGGCCTCGTCGCCCCAGAACCGGGTCTGTAGGCGGGTCAGCCCGTTGCTCATCGTCAGCGGCCCGACGTTGATATCCCCGAGGGTGATGGTCGCGGGCTCGCCCCCCCTGTCCTGGAACACCCCGGCCAGCTGGAACGACCGGTCGGCGGCCAGGGCGAGCTCGAGCAGGGAACCGGCGAAGCAGCTGCCCGGCTCGATGACCGCGATCAGGCTGCGGCTGGTCACGTCCAGCCGCCGCAGCGTGCGCTTGAGGTAGTGCAGGACTTCGTTGGCGAACCAGTCTCCCCCGCTGGCGAGCAGCAGGTCGTCATACGCGAGCACGTTGGCTGGGTCTCCCTCGGTGCGGAAGACCCAGGTCCCGAGCTCGGTCTCGTTAGTGCGCAGGTCCAGGATCAGGTCGTCGAGCTCCCGCGTCACCGCCAGCGGCCAGAACCCGGCGCTCCGGGCCTCGGCCATATCGGCAGGCGGGCCGGCCTGCGGGCCTCTTATCGTTATGTCGACGCTGCCCGTGTCGCGGTTCAGTTTGGCCGAGACGTACTCGTAGCTGATCGAGTCGTCGTCGCGGGTCTTGCCGAGCGGGGTCAGCGCGACGCCGACCGCGTCTTGCGGGCGGTTCGAGCGGCCGGCGAGCTCGGCAGCCCGTTCCGCCACGGTCTCGTCCCACCGGGGCCGCGGGACGGCCTCGTCGACCAGCCGCCACTGGACGGCCTTCTTGCCCCCGACGCCCTCCGGCCGGGTGGAGAAGTAGTCGGCCAGGTCCCGCCGCACGTGCCGCTTGTCGGACACCCGGGTCAGCCCGCCGGTGCCGGGCAGCACGCCGAGCAGGGGCAGCTCGGGCAGCGACACCGCCGATGACCGGTCGTCGACCAGCATGATGTGCTCGCAGGCCAGCGCCAGCTCGTACCCGCCGCCCGAGGCGGTGCCGTTGACGCCGGCCAGGTAGGTCTGCCCGGAGTTCGCGGTGGCGTCCTCGATGCCGTTCCTGGTCTCGTTGGTGAACTTGCAGAAGTTCACCTTCCAGCCGTGCGCGGAGGCCGCCAGCATGCGGATGTTCGCGCCGGCGCAGAAGATCTTCGGCTTGCCGCTGGTGATCACGACCGTGCGCACCTCGGGGTGTTCGAAGCGCAGCCGCTGCACCGCGTCGTACAGCTCGATGTCCACGCCGAGGTCGTAGGAGTTCAGCTTCAGCTCATAGCCGGGCACCAGGCCGCCCTGCTCGTCGACGTCCATCACCAGGGTCGCGACCGGGCCGTCGTACGACACCCGCCAGTGCCGGTAGCGATCGGGGCTGACCCGGAACTCGACGCGTTCTTCCGTCATGGCGATTCCTCCCGCTGAGCCCTCCGGCTGTACTCCATACTCTACAAAACTTGAGATAAACGTCAAGACTTCGTAGTATTTTGCATGCTGATGATCCGCGACCTAGAGAGACGATGACCGAGACCACTCCATCCAAGCCGACCCTGCTTCGGCGTCATGCCGCCGGCGCGGAGAGCGCGCGTGGCGTGCTGTTCACCGTGCTGGGCGAGCTGGTCCTGCCCACCGGCGGCGAGGCCTGGACATCGGCGTTCATCGACGTGTTCGG
>Ga0074046_10000599_pt1 | contig 33088 bp, 36 predicted proteins | sample BogForMeECP23OM3_FD_94441 | JGI IMG/M metagenome (GOLD analysis project Ga0074046, IMG submission 94441) | Bog forest soil microbial communities from Calvert Island, British Columbia, Canada - Bog Forest MetaG ECP23OM3 | ecosystem: Environmental > Terrestrial > Soil > Wetlands ... | reverse complement strand
TCCACGACATCGCCGCCGGCTATCTCGGGCGTTGAACGCCCCGGGGGCTTGGGCAAGCAAATGGATCGGGGAGTCGAGGCGCGCGCCCCAGGCGACGGTGGCGCGGGCGAGGCGGTGCGCCGGCTCCTGTTGCGCGTCGGCGTACCGAGAGCGGCGGCGCTGTGGTTCCTGGTCGTCGGCCTGCCGGCGGTGGCGTGTCAGGCGGTCCTGATGCCGCCGTTCCAGAACCCCGACGAGCCGAACCATCTGCTGCGCGCCGACCAGGTCAGCCGCGGCGGGCTGCTGCCCGATCCGCGCGCCGCGATCGACGGGGGACTGACCGAGCCCAACATCGGCCGCGCGGCCGAGGCGCTGTTGCCGCTGAAGTTCCACCCCGAGCGCAAGGCCGGCCCGCTGCTTCCCGCCGCGACCGCGCTGCACTGGTCGGCGCCGCAGCCGCAAGGCTTCGCGAACACGGCGATCTATCCGCCGGTCTTCTATCTGCCGGCAGCCTTGGCGACGGCTCTGGCGCGGGCCCTCGATCTGTCGATCGTCCATAGCCTGCAGCTGGCGCGGCTCGCTTCGGGTGCCGCGAGCGTGGCGCTCGGAGCCGGCGGCGATCGGACTTGCCGGGACCGTGGCGCCGTGAGCGTTCGTGGTGCTCTGCCTGCCGGCGACGCTGGCGCAGATGGCGTCGGTCTCGCACGACGGGCCGGCCATCGGCTGCGCGGCGCTGGCGGCGGCACTGGCGGCATCGGCGATCCGCAGCGAGCGCCGCCTGCACCCGCGCGGCTTCGCGGCGTGTGCCCTGGCGTTGCTGCTGCTGGCGGTGGACCGCCCTCCCCTCGCGCCGCTCGCCCTGGTGCTGCTGGCCGTCCCCGCGATGCGGCTGCGCGTGCGTCTCGCCGGCGTGGCGGTGGTCTGGAGCGGGTGCCTCGGCTGGATGGCCTTCGTGTCGCCCATGGTACCGGTCGGTTTCCCGTGGGTCGAGGGCATCCAGGGCCGCTACTTCATCCCGATCCTGCTGTTCCTGCCCTGCCTGCTGCCACCCTCGAATGCGTCCGCGGGTGCGCGCTTGCGGACCCCGGCGCTGCTGGCGCTGGGGCTACTCGGCGCTTTTCCGATCGCGTCGCTCGTCGGGAGCGTCGAGGCGGTGGTCGCGCGGTACTACGGGTAGCCCGTCAGCCGATCCGCAGCAGGGCCGAGCCGTTCTCGTGCAGCCAGGCGATCGCCTCGGTGCGGTGCGCGGTGAGCTTGTCGACCAGCGCCCAGAACCGCTTGCCGTGGTTCATGTGGCGCAAATGCGCGGCTTCGTGGCCGGCGACGTAATCCTGCACGAACTCCGGCGCCATCACGAGCCGCCAGCTGAACGCGATCGCGCCGTCGGGCGCGCAACTGCCCCAGCGGCTGGAGGTGTCCTTCACCGTCACCCGCTTGACGGGTCGGCCGACCTGGGCGGCCTTCTCGGCGGTCAGCTGGGTCAGACGGCGATGTGCCTCGGCGCGCAGGAGGTCGCGGACCCGGCGGGGCAGAAACTCCAGCCGGCCGGTCACGTGGATCTCGCCCTCTTCGACCCAGGCGCCGCCGCGCGCGTCGGGGCGGTGGCGGATGCGGTGGGGCACGGCGCACAGCGGTACCTCCACGCCGTCCGCGAACGGCAGGGCGTCGGGCAACGCGGCCAGACGGTCGGATACCCAGTCGGCGTGATCGATCAGAAGCGCCATGCCGGCGCCGCGGCTGGCCCGGGTGGGCAGCGTGACGACGACCGAGCCCTCGCGGGGGTCGATGCGCAGGCTGACCCGGCGGGCACGGGGGGAGCGCCGCCAAGCAACGAGGGCCTGACCGCCCGGAAGCGTCAGGAGTTCGGGAGAGCCATCTTCCATGATCGGCCACACAAGGCGTTCGGCGTCGGATTCGTCAATCACGGCGCAGTCCCCGGCTGCGCCGGGCTGCCATAACCGGAATGCCCTTGCTTTGCGGCAACGCAAGCGCCGCAAGCAATTTTGCGCCGCAGCACGCGCTCTGGTTGCAGCTGATGTCGGCGCCGGATCGGTCGAGGCGACCCTGCCCGTGTCGAGGCCGATACTCAGTCCCGCGAGGGATAAACGCCCTGGAGGGCGATGCACATGGTCAGGTTCTCGTTCTTCTTGGTCTCCATCGGGGCGATGTCGGGCAGCTTGAACGTGGTCGTGCCGTTGCCGCCGTAGGTGGTGCCCAGCAGCGAGAACAACGCCGCATTCTGCGAGATCTGTAAGTCTGCCCCGTTGGCTTTCGCCCAGCCGTGCGGACAGAAATTGCCGCCAAAGATCATGATCTGACCGAGAAGAGGCTCCGACTGCGCCAGCGCCGGCGCGCATGGCGCGATCAAGGCAACGCCTGCCAACAGCACGTATTTCATGACCCAGTTCCCCGTCGTTGCAAGGCCGGGAGGTTACGCCCCGCCCCGCGCGTGGCAATGGGTCGCGGTCGCGGAGATATCGAACCGGCGTTTAGGCGGCCTCGGCCGGATCGGTCAGCCGTGCGCCCGTGGCGTCGAAGGCGGCGAACAGGCACGCGGCGTCGGCGTCCGGCAGGCGCAGGTGCGGCGGGCGGATCGTGTGCCAGGCGGGATCGCCCGTGTGGCGGGCGATCAGCGCCTTCAGGCCGGGGATCAGCGCCACCGACGTCACCGCGCGGCGCACCGAAGTCAGCATCGCCTGGGCGTCCGCGCCGGTCTTGGTGTTGCGGTTGGCATACACCACCGCGCTGACCGCGCTGCCGACATTGGCCGCCGCGGTGATGCAGCCGGCCGCGCCGGCGTGCAGCGCGGCGTGGAACTGGCTGTCGTCGGCCGGATAGACCTCGAACCCGTCCGCCCCGAAGGCGGTGATCATCGCGTGCGTGTTGGCCCAGTCGCCGCTGCTGTCCTTGATGCCGCGCAGGCGGCCGGGGAAGGCGCGCAGCACGCGGCCGATCAGGTCGAGCGAGAACGGCACCGCCGATTGCTGCGGAAAGTGGTACAGATAGACGGCCGGGCCGTCGCCGAGGCGGTTGATGACCTCGCTGAAATAGGCGAACAAGCCGTCGTCGCTCGGCGACTTGTAGAAGAACGGCGGCAGCACCAGCACGCCGCGGCACCCGAGTTGCGCGGCGCGGCGCGACAGCATCACGGTGTCGGTCAGCGCCGGGGTGCCCGTGCCCGGCAGCAGGCAGGCGGGGTCGATGCCGCGCTCGATGAGCCCCTCCAGCACCGCGATGCGCTCGTCGATGCCGAGGCTGTTGGCCTCGCCGGTGGTGCCGAGGACGCCCAGGCCGTTGCAACCGCGCGCGAGCAGCCAGCGGCAGTGCGCCGCCATGCGGTCGAGATCGACCGAGAGATCGTCGCGCATCGGGGTGAGCACGGCGGCGTTGACGCCGGCGAACAGGGCTTGAGCCATCACGGGTTCCGGGCGGGCTGTGAGCGTGGATCGGGCTGGGGCGCCGCGTCGGGACGTGGACGCACGCGCAGGCGGCGGGGTCGCGGCATCTGCCCGGGCCACTCGACGATGTGGTCCTCCTCGGTGCCCGCGACGCGTTCGTCGATCACGCGCCCACGCACCGAGATGCCGGCGCGGTGCACGCTGTCCGGATCGCCGGACACCAGCGGGTGCCACCACGCGAGGTCGAGGCCGCCGGCGATGCGGACGTAGGCGCAGGAGGGCGGCAGCCAGTCGATCTCGGCCAGCGCCTCGGGCGCGAGGCTGACGCAATCGGGGACCTGGCTCTGGCGGGTCGCGTAGTGCTTGCAGCGGCAGGTCTGGGTGTCGAGCAGACGGCACGCGATGTTGGTGAAGGCGAGGCTGTTGTCGTCCTCGTAGCGCAGCTTGCGCAGGCAGCAGCGGCCGCAGCCGTCGCACAGGCTCTCCCACTCATCCTGCGTCATCTCGTCGAGGCGCTTGGTCTTCCAGAAAGGCCGGTCCATCGGCCGCACCCTACGCCGGTGCGGCCGACGGGCAAGCGCGGCGCGGTGACGCCTGCCTTGCCGATGCTGCCTTACCGGGGCGGCGGGAGCGGCGTGGCGGTGACCGGTCCGGGCGCGCCCGGCGCCACGGGCTGCGGCACCTGTCCGTAAGCCGGCCGGGGATAGCCGGGCGGCGGCGGATAGCCCGGCGGGGGCGCGTACGCGGTGGCGATCGGGGCGGGAACCGGCGCGCTGTAGCGGGCGAGCGTCTCGCGCAGCGGCTCCGCACCCGGGTTGCGGGCCACGCCTTGCACGACGATCTGCCGCGCCGCCAAAGGCTGGCCGTAATACGCCTGGTTGCCGCCCGTGCTGCTGGACATGATGCTGCCCTCCAGCGAGATGCCGGCAAACAGGCCGCGCGACTTGTTGACCATGACGATGTCGGCGCCGAGGCCGGCGGTGGTCGCGCCCTCGATCCCGGTGCCGAGGGTGGCGAAGGACAGGCTGGCGTCGCCGCCGACCTTGAACTGGTCGTCCATCACGGCCGCCATGCCGCGGTTTGTCAGGATCAGCATCAGGACCTCGGCGTCCTGGATGCCGGCCTGGAATCCGAAGCTGCCGCTGCCCATGCCGTAGAAGGCCGGGTAGGACCAGTTGCCGGCGGCGTCGCGGCCGACGAGCACGCAGCCGCCGCCGGAGGCGCCGAAGAGGAAGCTGGCGCGGAACACCTCGGGGCAAACCATCACGCCGCGGGCGCTTCGGATGAGCCGCAGCGGATCGTCAGGTCGGCCCTGGATGCGCCTGAACAGGTCCTGCACGGTCAGCGTGGCGCGGTCGACCAACTCCTGCTGGTCGGCCTGGGCGCGCGCCGCCTGGGGCGCGGCCAGCAGGGCGGCAAGGGCGACGGCGGCGAGGCGCTTGGTCAGGCGCGTCATGGCGAAGCCTCCGGGGGAGCTGCCCAGTGATACCAAAGGTTTGCGGCTCGATTTGGGCATAGCACTGTAAGAAGGCTAAGCGCGTCGGGTCAAGCCTGGCGAATACCGCCCGACGAGCGGGGCCTGCGGCGTGGCCCGGGCGAGGCGATCATCCCTTCGAGTTGCACGCGTCCGACGCGACCTTCTCCGCGTCCTGCCGGCTGAACAGGTCATGGCCGCCGATCGACTGCCCCCAGTTGGGCGGGAGCACCACCCGGAAGGTCGGCTGGCCGGGCGGGCGTGTTGTGTACTGGTAGATCCAGTACTGCCTCTGGGCGCGTTCGCCCAGGCACGTGAACACCGTGATAATCGAGGCCTCTACATTGGGGCTGGCCGGTTGCGTCAAAGACAATACCGGCAGAAGCGGGCCCTGGTCGGGCGGCAACGACGCGAGATAGGTGCGGATCTTGTCGGCCGTTTCTTTGCTGATCAGGCCGGAGCCGGCAAGGAACGCGAGATTCTCCCGCATTTTCTTGAGGTCAGTTACGTGAATCATCTCGAGTATGCGGGCGGACTCGGCCTTGAACGCCTCCATTTCGTGATCGTTCTTGCCGTTCCACCAGCTCACGGCGACGCTGCTGACTCCGGTGATCGTCGCGCCGACGATGGCGATGATGAGCGGGTTCAACCAGCGGGCGCGTTTCGACTCCGCGTCAAGCCGGTCCTGCTCGCGTTCCCTGACGCTGACCTCGCGGCGCCGAAGCTCCATCTCGGCTTGCCATTTCTCGTAGTCGAGGTCAGGTGGAACTGCTCCGGATCCTTCGCTCATGGATCAGCCGCTCCTGGGTTCGATGCAAGACGTTACAGCCCCGTTCGGACCTAGACCAAGCCGCTTATGTTTGCGCTGGTTTTTCAGCCGTCGTTCCGACTCGCTTCGCCGTTGACCGAGCGGCGAGCGGTGTTGGCTACTCGCCGATCGTCAGCAGTGCGCCGCGGGTGCGGGCGGCGCGGAGCTGGGCGGCGAACAGCACGATCGCGCCCGTCATCCACACGACGTTCAGCGCCGCCGCCGCTGCCAGGTGGTCCCAGCGGATCACGCCCTGGTTCAGCACCGCGCGCATCCCCTCGAACACATGCGCCGAGGGCAGCGCCAGCGCGACCGGCCGCAGCCAGAACGGCAGCACGGCGACCGGATAGAATACGGCGGAAAACGGGGTGAGCGCGAACAGCAGCGTCCAGGCCAGTGGCTCCGCACCCTGGCCGTGGCGCAGCACCAGCGAGGTCACGCCGAACGCGATCCACCAGCCCATCACCAGCAGGTTGGCGGCGAACAGCACCAGCACCGGGCCGAGCGCGAACAGGTTGAACCTGTACAGCACCCAGGCGAGGAAGATCGCCGGCAGCACGCTGACGAACAGCCGCACCAGCGACATCCCGAGCATCGCCGCCACCATCTCCCACGGCCGGATCGGGCTGACGAAGATGTGGGCGAGGTTGCGCGACCAGACTTCCTCCAGGAACGTCATGGTCACGCCCATCTGGCCGCGCAGCGCGATCTCCCACAGCAGCACGCCGCCGATCAGCACGCCGCCGGCGACCGCGACGGGATTGCCGCTGCGCATGGCGAGGAACTGGGCGGTGAAGCCCCAGATCAGCATCTGCAGCACCGGCCAGTACATCAGCTCCAGCAGCCGCGGCCAGGAGCGGCGATACAGCGCGAGGTGCCGGTACATCAGGCCCCAGACGCGGCGGGTCGATCCGCCGCTGGGCGTGTTGGCCAACTGCGCCGCGCTCATGCGGCGGTCCGCTGGCGGTCGCGGGCAATGTCGAGGAACACCTCCTCCATGTCCTCGCGCCCGTAGCGCGCGAGCAACTCGGCGGGCGAGCCGCGATCGACGATCTGCCCGCGCTTCATCATCAGCACGTGCGAACACAGGCGCTCGACCTCCGCCATGTTGTGCGAGGCGAGCAGGATCGTGCAGCCGGTGTCGGCCCGGTAGTCCTCCAGCCGCGTTCGCACGAGGTCGCCGATGTCGGGATCGAGGCTCGCCGTGGGCTCGTCGAGCAGCAGCAGGTCGGGCGTGTTGATCAGCGCCTTGGCGAGTGCGACGCGGGTCTTCTGGCCGGCGGACAGCTCGCCGGACGGGCGGTCGAGGATGGCGCCGAGGTCGAGCGTCCCGGCAAGCTGCGCGATCCGGCGCTCGAGGTGGCGCACGCCGTAGAGGTGGCCGTAGACGCGCAGGTTCTCGACGACGCGCAGGCGGTGCGGCAGGGCGACGTAGGGCGAGGAGAAGTTCATCCGAGCAAGGGCGGCGAACCGGTCGGTCGCCATGTCGTGGCCGAGCACGCGGATGCTGCCGGAGGTCGGGATGAGCAGGCCGAGCAGCATGGCGATGGTGGTGGTCTTGCCCGCGCCGTTGCCGCCGAGCAGGCCGACGGTCTGGCCCGGTGCGACGGTGAAGCCGATGTCGTCGACGGCGAGCACGTCGCCGTAGCGCTTTGTCAGATGTGCGACATCGATCGCCCAGGCTTCGGGCAGACGGTCGGCACGGCGGCCGCGCGCCGGGCGGAGTGGGGAGTGCAGGTCCATGTGGCCGGATATGGACCTGCCGCCGCCGTCCGCGAAGGGACGGCGGCTGGACGGCCGGCACGGGCTAGAGGGCGCGCTCTGCCCGCTTGCCGATCTCGCAGCGCCATTTTGACAGCACGTAGCCCTGCAGGCCGAGGCTGCTGTTGATTTCGTTGGCCGCGACGATCTGCCCCATGGTCATGCAGGCCATCGGCGAATTGATGTCCTCGACGACAGGGCGGACCTCCTTGCAGGAATGCGGGTCGCCGGCGAGGCAGAAAATCAGAACCAGCTGGATCATGAGCGAACCTCGGCTGAGGGTTGACGAACGAGTCCCCCGGCCTGTCCTGTCTGCACGCAGGACTTCGCGAAACGATACGGAAAGGTAGAGGCAATCGTCGTGCCACGTGCCCGGTGACGGTATCGGGATGCCGCGGCCGCATGGCAGCGAGCGGCTACACTGACGTTCGGCTGCTCTCGAACACGACGATGGCGAGCGCGGCCGTCACGGCCACCGTGATCAGGAAGACCGCGCGGGTGACGTGCTCCACACGCCTGGCGGCCGTTTCACGTCCGCTCAGGCGCAGCGCCTCGAACGCCATCACGTACATGACGCAGAGCAGGCCGAGGCCGAAGAAGACGTAGAACGCGTACTCGACGGCCATCGTATAGCCGACGCTGCCGAGCTGGTTGTTGACGGCCGACAACAGCACCGCCCCCGACAGCACGGCGGTGACGGCGACGGTGACCTTCTCCTTTGTCAAGGCGTGCGGGAAGTGCAGCGTCGTGTACATCACGACGGTCATCAGAAGCATCGGCAACAGCATCTTGCCGAGTGCGGCCGCGGTTCGGCGCTGCACGTCGAACGTGACCAGGAAGCCGGACAATTCGCGCGGCGTTTCAAGCCCGATCCGCCGCAGGTCGCCGAGCGCGGATGTCGTGACCAGCGTATCGCGCCGCTCATGCGCGCCGACCGGATCCCACTGCGTCAGGATGTTGAACGCCGCGGGTGACGCCAGCGTGCTGCTGATCGGGCTTGCGGCGGGGACCGGCTGCGTGGCGGCGGCCGCCGGACTGACGCCGGGCACCGCAGCGGTGGTGACGGGACGCGCCTGCGGGCGCGCGATGGTGCCCGACCGCCGGTCGAGGACGTAGACGATCCGATCGGACGACGCACGCGCGTTGAAGAAGCGGATCGCCAACGCCTGCCGGTCGAACGGGAAGCGATGCAGGTCGAAGTCGTTGCGGAACTCGCCCTGGATGCGCCAGAGCCGGTATTCCGTCCCGTCGGCCATCTCCGTCGCCTCGGCCGGCTTGGCCCCGTTGAAGCGGCCGCTGACCAGGTCGGCGAACGCGATATCGACCGGATCGGCAGCACCCGGCCCGGCGTCGTGGGCGTAGCGGAGCCACAGGTAGAAATCCGCACCGAAGGTGGACTTCGCCACGTCGATGCGCGGAATCCGGTTCAGGAACAGACCAGTCTGCACCACCCGCTGCAGCCGGTAGAACTGTCCGGGCTCGGTCTGGAAGACCGCGCCGGAGGCGACCTCGCCCGGATCGGGGTCCGCCACCGGCAAGAGCTGCAACGGTGCCGACTCGTACACGCCTGCGTGGAACCGGCCGATCCGCACCGGCTGCCGCCGGATTCGGTCGGGGGTGAACCAGATCGGACCATTGATTCCCAGCACCGCCCTTGTGGGCGCGTCGAACGACTCGACGGACGACAGCACCACCTCGCGCTGCAAACCCCGATCTAATAGCGTCGCCAGATCGGGATGGCGTGCCGCGGCATCGCGCAGCGCCGCCATCGCCAGTAGCGCTCCGTCATACGCCTGCACCGCCTCCCATGACGGCTCACGCCCGAACCGCGCCTCGAAGCGGTCGGCGAAGGCGAGGATTTCGGCGTTCGCGCTGTCCAGGATCATCGGCGAGGCCGAGTAGACCTCGTCGGTGAAGTAGCCGCGCGTGCTGCGCTCCTCCTGTTCCTTGGCAAAGGCTCCAGGGAACGACGCGCGCGCCATGGTGGCGGTGCCCAGGATCAGGCCGTGATACCCTCCGCGGCGCAGGGTTATCATCACCGGCACGGCGTCCTCGTACTCCATGCCGAGCACGATCGGCGCCTGATCCTTCACGGCGCCGAGGTCGTGGGCGATGGCGTCGCGCTCGGCTGTCGTGGCGAAGCTGAAATAGCTCGCCTCGATCCCTTGCCTTGTCGCGGAGTCGCGGAACCGTTGCGCGAGCGGGCGGCCGTAGCCGTTGTCGATCGTGAACACCACGGCTCGCCGGCTGCGCAGGACGCGGCCGAGATAGTCGCCTAGCGCCTCGCCGATCTCGCCGGTGCTGATGACGGTGCGGAACGTGGTCGCGTTCTTCGTCAGCTCGTTGGCGTGTAGCGTGGTCGCGATGATCGGCAACCCCGCGTCGGCATAGGTCTGACACGCCGAAATGGCGAGCGGCGTGCGGGCGGGGCCGAGCACGATGTCCGCGTCGCTGGCGACCACCTGGCTGGCCGCCGCGCGCGAGCCGTCCTCCGTGCTGGCGTCGTCGAATACGCGCAGCTCGAAGCGAGGGCCGGTGGCGGCGGCGTTCGCCTCATCCACCGCGAATCGTATCGCTTCCAGGAACGCATTTCCCGCCGCCGAGGACACGCCGGTCAACGAGCTTTGCACGGCGATCTTGAGTGTCGGGGTATCGGCGTGCGCGCGCGGCGCGCCGACGAGCCAGACGAGTGCCGCGACCAGCGCCGCGGCCAGACGCGCGCGCATCACCCGGGAACCCCGGCCGCCGCGGACACCCACCATGCGCCGGCGAGCAGGCCGATGACCGCCAGGATGAACACCGCGCGGGTGCCGTGCTCGGTCGCGGCCGCCAGATGATCGCGCTTGACGTGGCGGAAGTGCTGCGCCGCCAGCGCCGCGAAGATGGTGAACGTCGCCAGGCCGAAGAAGACGAAGAACGCGTATTCGATCGCGATCGTGTAGCCGACGCTGCCGAGCTGGCTGTTGATCGCCGTCAGCAGCACCGCGCCGGACAGCGCGCCGGTGATCGCCACCGTCACCCTCTCCTTGATCAGCGCCGCCGGGAAATGCAGCGTCGCGTAGACGATGAGCGTCATCAGCAACAGCGGCATCAGCGACTTCTCGATCGTGGAGATCGCCCGGCGCTGCAGGTCGAACGTCGCGACGAAGCCGGACAGCTCGCGGTACCGCTCGGTCCCGGCGCGGCGCAGATTGCCGAGCGAGGAGTCGGTGACCAGGTTCTGTCGCCGCTCGGTCGCGCCGAGTGACCGCCACTGCGTCAGGTCGTTGAACGCGTCGGGTGCGGTCAGCGCCGGCGGCCGGCCCGCAGCGGTCGACATCGCCGGCGATCCCGCTGCGGCGGTTCGCCGGTCCACCACATAGACGACGCGGTCCGACGCGGCGCTGGCGTGGTAGAATGGCAGTTGCAGGCGCTGCCGGTCGAACGGGAATTCGTGCAGGTCGAAATCGTTGCGGAACTCGCCCTGCACCCGCCACAGCCGGTAGGTCGTGCCGTCGGGCATCTGGCCCTGCTCGGCCGGGTGTGCGGGGTCGAAGTTGCCGGAGAGCATGTTGGGAAAGCTGATGTCGCCGGGATCGAGGCGGTCCGTGCCGGCATCCTTGGCGAACCGCAGCCAGACGTAGAAGTCGGCGGCGAAGCTCGATTTCGACAGGTCGATGTGCGAGATCCCGTTCAGATAGAGGCCCGTGTAGACGACGCGCTGCAGCCGCGCATAGCGCCCCGGTGCGGTCTCGAACACTGCGCCCGAGGCGATGTCGCTGGCCGATGGCGCCGCGACGGGAACGATCTGCACGGGTGCGGATTCGAAGCCGCCGTCATGGAACCGCCCGATCCTCACCGCCTGCTGGCGGATGCGGTCGGGGGTGAACCAGATCGGCCCGTTGATCCCCTGCACCGCCCGGCTCGGCGCATCGAAGGCAGCGATGGCCGCCAGCGTCGCTGCGCGTCGCGCGCGCGGGTCCTCGGTCGTCAGAGCGGAATGCTGCGCCACGGCCGCGCGCAGCGCCGCCATGGCCAGCAGCGCACCGTCATAGGCCTGCACGGTCTCCCAGGACGGCTCCTGGTGGAACCGCGCCTCGTACCGATCGGCGAAGGCGAGGATTTCCGCGTTCGCGCTGTCCAGGATCATGGGCGACGTCGCGTAGACGTTGTCGGTGAAATAGCCGCGCGTCGTGTGCGCTTCGGGCTGCTTGTCGAACAGGTCGTTGAACGACGCGCGCGCCATCGTGGCGGTGCCCAGGATCAGGCCGTGGTATCCCGCGCGGCGCAGGATGATCATCACCGGCACGGCGTCCTCGTAGGTCATGCCGAGCACGATCGGCGCCTGATCGGCGACCGCCCCGAGCTCGCGCGCGGCGGCGTCGCGCTCGGCGGGCGTGCCGAAGCTGCGATAGGTCGCGTTGATGCCGTCGCGCTCGGCCGCGGCCTTGAAGCGTGCGGCCAGCGGACGCCCGTAGCCGTTGTCCTTCGAGAGCACGACGGCCCGCGCGCCGTGCAGGACGCGGCTGAGGTATTCGGCGAGCGACTCGCCGATCTCGCCGGTACTGATGACGGTCCGGAACGTCGTCGGATTGGCGGTGAGCTCATCGGCATGCACGGTGGTCGCGATCGCCGGCGCACCACCCTGGCCGTAGATCGGACACGCCACGATCGCGAGCGCGCTGCTCACCGGGCCGAGCACGACGGCGGCGTCGCTCGCGATGACCTGGCCCGCGACGGCGCGCGCCCCGTCCGCGGTGCTGCCGTCGTCGAACACCGCCAGCTCGAAGCGGGGCCCGATGCCGGCGGCATTCGCCTCGTCGACCGCGAAGCGCACCGCGTCGAGGTAGGCCTTGCCGCCGAACGCTGCGCTGCCGGTCAGCGACGTGTGGACCGCGATCCTGATAGTGGGCGCCTCCGCCTGCGCCGGCGGTGCTGCGAGCACCGCGATCACGGCCACCACCAACGCGGCCAGCCGGCGCATCATCGCACGGCGGCCGACGAGGCGGACACGAACCACGCGCCGGCGAGCAGGCCGATGATCGCCAGGATGAACACCGCGCGGGTGCCCCTCTCGGTGGCGACCGCCAGATGGTCGCGCTTGACGTGGCGGAAATGCTGGGCCGCCAGTGCCGCGAAGATGGCGAATGTGGTCAGGCCGAAGAAGACGAAGAACGCGTATTCGATCGCGATCGTGTAGCCGACGCTGCCGAGCTGGTTGTTGATCGCCGTCAGCAGCACCGCGCCGGACAACGCGCCGGTGATCGCCACCGTCACCTTCTCCTTGATCAGCACCGGCGGGAAATGCAGCGTCGCGTAGATGATCAGCGTCATCAGCAACAACGGCATCAGCGACTTCTCGACCGTCGAGAGCGCCCGGCGCTGCAGGTCGAATGTCGCGATGAAGCCGGACAGCTCGCGGTATCCCTCGGTCCCGATCCGGCGCGGATCGCCGAGCGGGGAGTCGGTGACCAGGTTCTGGCGCCGCTCTGTGGCGCCGAGTGCCCGCCATTGCGTCAGGTCGTTGAACGCGTTGGACGCGGTCAGCGCCGGCGGCTGGCCGGGTGTCGCGGTCGATATCGTAGGCGGTCCAGACGCCGCCGTCCGCTGGTCGACGACGTAGACGATCCGGTCCGACGCGCCACGGGCGTTGTAGAACGGCAATTGCAGGCGCTGCCGGTCGAACGGGAATTCGTGCAGGTCGAAATCGTTGCGGAACTCGCGCTGCACCCGCCACAGCCGGTAGATCGTGCCGTCCGGCATGTCGCCCTGCTCGGCCGGGCGCGCGGGATCGAAGGCGCCCGAAAGCATGTTGGGGAAGTTGATGTCGCCGGGATCGAGGCTGTCGGCGCCGGCATCCTTGGCGAACCGCAGCCACAGGTAGAAGTCGGCACCGAAGCTCGATTTCGACAGATCGATATGCGAGACCCCGTTCAGATAGAGGCCCGTGTAGACGACGCGCTGCAGCCGCGCGTAGCGCCCCGGCGCGGCTTCGAACACCGCGCCCGACGCCTCCTCGCTGGCCGATGGCGCGGTCACAGGCACGACCTGCAGCGGCGCGGATTCAAAGTGGCCGCCGCTGAAGCGCCCGACGCGAATCGCCTGCACCCGACCGCGATCCGGGCCGAACCAGATTGGGCCGAGCAGCCCGGCGATCGCGTTCGCCGGCGAGGTCAGCGATTGCAGATAGGCCAGCACCGCCGCCCGCGTCGTCGCGGGTTCGGTCGTGCCGGTAGGAACAGCGGCACGGATCGCCGCAATCGCGAGCAGCGTCGCGTCATAGCCGCTCACGGCTTCCCAGGCAGGATCGTGCCCGTAGCGGGCGCGGTAGCGGGCGGCGAACGCCAGGACCTCGGCGTTCGCCGAATCCAGGATCATCGGCGAGACGGCATACAGACCTTCGGTGAGCGATCCGGGCCGCCGCTGTTCTTCGGGTTCGCCGGCCAGCCGCTGGGCGAACAGGTCGCCGCCTTGCGAATCGCTGCCGACGATCGGCGCCGTCACCCCGAGGCGGCGCAAGGTCGGAAGCACGCGCCTGGCCGGGCCATCGAGCATCAGCAGCGCGACGGCCGGCTTGGCCGGGTCCTGGGCGACGGTCTCGGCGGCCGTCTGCGCCTCCGCCGGCGTCTTGAAGACGGCGTCGGTGGCATCGAGGCCGAGGCGCGTCGCGGCGGTCGCGAACCCGCTTTGCAACGTGCGGCCGTAGCCGTCGTCGATCCAGATCGCGGCGACATGCGACTGGCCGAGCACGCGGCTCAGATAGGTTGCGATCAGTTCGCCCTGCTCGCTGTTCTTGAAGTTGACGCGGAACGTTGTCGGGTTCTGCGTGATGAGATCCGACGTCGCGATCGGCAGGTCGGCGATGCCGGCCTTGGCGAAGATGGGGCCTTCGGCGAGCGAGAGGAAGCTGAACACCGACCCGACGACCAGCGCCACGCGGCTCGCGACGATCTGGCCGGCGATCGCCTTGCCGGTCTCGACGTCGGATTTCTCGTCATAAGAATGCAACACGATCCGCGGGCCGTCGCCGCGCGCATTCGCCTCGTCGACGGCAAGCTGGATGCCTTCCAGCGTGCTTTGCGCGATCGGCTGCTCGTCGCCGGACAGGCAGAGGGCGGCCGCGATCTCGACGCTGCTGCCGCCCCTATCCTGCTGCACCGCGCTGGCCGGGCGGGCGCTGCAGAGGGCGACGCTGGCGAGGACGGCCAGCACGCAACGGCGCGCGCGTTCGACCCGGCGCATGGCAGAGAAGACCCCCATCTCTCGCCCGTACGCGCTATTAACAACGGAGTACGGGACGGCCACAATCCGGAAGCGCACCGCTGATATTCGGCAGCAGTACACATTCTCGCGCGCAAAGCAGCCGCGGTCAGCGGCGTTCCGACCGCAACGGCTGCACGCGGCCGCGCTAAGGAACGTTACGTGACCATCTACACCGCCGCTGAGCAGTCACGGCTTCGGATCCGCGCCGGCACCGTGAGCGGCGCGGTCGCGTTCCGGCGCCCCTACTTGATCGTCTGCACAACCTCGAAGCCCTCGAACTCGGGCGGGCCGATATAGAGCGGGCCGTGCTGCTCGCGCAGCTTGCCGGCGTCGGCGTGCGCGGCGCGGAAGGCGTCCGAGCGGGTCCACGCCTCGAACGCGGCGCGGTCGGCCCAGATCGTGTGGCTGGAATACAGCACGTGGTCCTCGCTAGCCGGGCCGCGCAGCAGGTGGAACTCGACGAAGCCGGGCACGCCGGTCAGGTGCGAATCACGGCTCGTCCAGACATTCTCGAAGGTCGCCTCCTTGCCGGGCGCGACCTTGAAGCGGTTCATGGCGATGTACATGCCGGTGGCTTTCCTGGTGCGGTGGAGTTCTGTTGCGATGCAGCGAAGCATGGCGTCGCGGCAGCGGAGCGCAAGCCGGATTTTCGTTTGACACCGACCGGTCCCGGCCCCGTCATAGGCGCAACGGGGGAGGGAAACGATGTCGGGAACACGACGGCACGGGGTCACGCGGCGCGCGTTCATGGGAGCGGCCGCGTCGGTCGCGCTGGCCGCACCGGCGATCGCCCAGGGCGCGCGCGTCTTCACCTTCGCGCATGACGAGCCGCACGACACCGGCTACGGCTTCTGGGCCGACATGTTCGGCGCCAAGCTGAAGGAACTCAGCGGCGGCAAGTTCTCGATCCACGAATTCCCCGGCGCGCAGCTCGGCCAGGAGCCGGAGCTGGCGCAGAAGGTGCGCAGCGGCGACATCGACTTCGTCATCAACTCGACGGCCAACACGTCCACCGTGGTGCCGCAGTCGGGCGTGTTCTCGATGCATTTCGTCTTCCGCGACGAGAAGCACCTGGTGAAGTGCATGTTCGACGCGGAGATGAACGCGGCGTTCATCGACATGATCGCGCGCAACACGACCGGCGCGCGCTCGCTCGGGCTGGGGACGCTCGGCTTCCGCAAGTTCTATGCGAAAAAGGAGATCAAGAGCGTCGCCGACCTCAAGGGCATCAAGGTGCGCGTGCAGGCGACCAAGACCGAGGACCGCTTCTTCGGCGCCTATGGTGCGGTGCCGGTGCACATGCCGATCGGGCAGGTCTATACGTCGCTGGAGACCGGGCTGGTGGAGGTGGCGGAGAACGGCGCCGACATCTACCGCGCGCAGAAGCACTACGAGGTGGCACCCGTCCTGTCGGCATCCGACCACGAGGCGAACAACGACCACCTGTGGGTCAGCGACAAGGCGTGGAACAGCCTGAACGCCGAGGAGCAGGGCTGGGTGCGCGCGTCGTTCGAATACTCCCGCGGACTGATGGTGCCGAAGTCGCTCGAATACGACAAGGCGGCGCAGGCGGCGCTGACCAAGCTCGGCGTCGAGGTGTTCGAGGACGTCGATCGCCAGAGCTTCATCACGATCGCAACGCCCATTCAGGACGAGCAGGCGTCGGCGCTCGGGCCGGACGCGGTGAAGCTGCTCGCGCTGTCGCGCAAGGTCGCGGTCTGACGGCGCCGATGCGGCTGGCGACGTTCGGCGGCGGGCTGCTGTCGCGCAAGCGGCCGCAGCTGAAGTGGCGCTTGCTCGACCCGCTGGAGGTCGGGCTGGTTGTGCTGTGCGGGCTGCTGCTGGTCGGCTTCCTGGTCAGCGAGATCGGCGACGTGGCGTTCCGCATCATCGGCCATCCGTGGCTGGAGGCGGAGGAGTTCTCGATCGGCTTCTTCACCTGGGGCGTGTTCATGGGCGGCGCGGTCGGCGTGCGCCGCAACGATCACTTCCGCCTGGCGGCGACGGCAGAGGTGTTCAGCGGCCGCGTACGCACGGCCATCGAGGCGTTCCAGCAGAGCGTGATGATCGCGGTTGCCGGCTGCATGATGTGGTTCGGCTACGTCAACTTCCTCACCGGGTTCGGCAGCTACATGATGCCGTCGCTGACGCCGATCGCGGTGCTGTACGCCGCGATCCCGACATGCGGCGGGCTGGTTGCGCTGTTCTCGGTCGAGAAGCTGGTGTGCGGGCTGCTGCGCGGCTTCCCCGACCCGACGCCGGACCTCGGGCTCGCCGAACTGATCATGGAAGTGGCGGACTGATGCGGACGCGGCCGGTGCGGGGTGCGCGCGCATGAGCGGGAACGATACCGCCATCGTGGTGATGTGCGGGCTGTTCCTGTTCCTCGGCTATGCCGGGCTGCCGGTGGCGTTCGCGCTGATCGCCGCCGTGGTGGTGGTCGCGGCGACGTTCACCGACCTGACCATCGGCTCGCTGATGGGGCAGCTGTTCAACGGCATCAACGAGCTGGCGCTGCTGGCGATCCCGTTCTTCCTGCTGCTCGGCGAGATGATGACCTCCGCCCGTATCACCCCGCGGCTGATCGCGCTGACGCAGGCGACGGTGGGGCATCTGCGCAGCGGATTGGCGCACGTGGTGGCGGTGTCGTGCATGGTGTTCGGCGGCATCTCCGGCTCGTCGACCGCCGATACGGTGGCGATCGGTACGGTGCTGCTGCCGGCGATGCGCGACGAGGGATATGCGCCGGCGTTCTCGGCGGCGCTGATCGCGGCGGGTGCGTCGATCGCGTCGATGGTGCCGCCGTCGATCATGGCGATCGTGTATGGCGCGGTGGGCGACGCGTCGGTGGGCGGGCTGTTCCTGGGCGGGGCGACGCCGGGCCTGATGGTGTGCATCGGGCTGATGATCTACAGTTATTTCTTCGGCGCGCCCGGCGTGCAGAAGCGGCGGGCGACGTTCTTCGAGTTCGGCACCGCGCTGCGCGTCGCTGCGCTGCCGCTGGCCATTCCGGTGATCATCATCGGCAGCATCCTGGGCGGCGTGATCACGCCGGCCGAGGCAGGCATGGCGGCGGTGGTGTATGCGCTGGTGATCCTGCTGCCGCTGCTCAATCGCGGGCATTACCGCAGGCTGCCGAAGGACATCGCGCTGGCGGCGGTGCTGTACTCGATCCCGCTGACGGCGGTGGCGGGCGCTTCGGCGTTCGGCTGGATGCTGGCGTATCTGGGTGGCGCGGACATCATCATGGGCTGGGTGCGCGCGATGGGCACCACGGACCCGCGTGCGATCCTGTTCTTCGTCGCCGTGCTATTCCTGATCGTGGGCGACTTCCTCGACGGGCTGCCGGCAATCATCATCCTGATGCCGGTGATCCTGTCGCTGGAGAAACTGGGCCACATCAACGCCGTGCACATGGGTGTGACGGTGATCGTGACGCTCGCGTTCGGGCTGATCACGCCGCCCTGCGGGATCATCCTGCTGCTGTCGTCGACGCTCGCGGGCGTGCCGTTCAGCCGCGCGTTGCGGCAGTCGATGCCGATCTACGTGATCTTCGTCATCGTGATCGCGGTGATCATCCTGATCCCCGACACGGTGCTGTGGCTGCCGCGGTATTTCCTGCCGCGGGCCGTGGGCTGCTTTCCGTCGCCGCACGGCGGCGGGTACATTTGCCCGTGACCCGCACAGCGGACGGGCCGCTCCTGTAGCTCGAAGCGGACAGCATCGAATGCGGCATCCGCCCTGGCCGGCTTGCAGGGGTATTCCTATTTGGGTATAGACGGCTGGTGGCGACGACGGCACCGACGATCAGGTCGCTTGTATGGATCGGAAGCAGCAAGAAGGACCTGCTGGCGATGCCGGACGAGGTGCAGGATCTATTCGGCTACGCGCTGTATCTGGCCCAGTCGGGATCGAAGCATGACCAGGCCAAGCCGCTGAAAGGGCAGGGCTCGGCGGCAGTTCTGGAAATCGTCGACGATTGGAAGGGCGACACGTACCGCGCGGTCTATACCGTCAAGTTCGGCGCCGCCGTCTATGTGCTGCATTGCTTTCAGAAGAAGGCGACCAGAGGCATTGCCACGCCGAAGCCGGATTTGGAAGTGATCGCGAGCCGATTGAGGCTGGCCGAGGCCCACGCGAGAGGAGCGGCATCATGAAAGACATCGAAGAAGGCAGCACGAACGTCTATGCCGATCTTGGCCGGCCGGACGCGGACGAAATGCTCGTCAAGGCCCAGCTTGCGGCGAAGATCGCCGAGGCAATCAAGCGGCGCAGGCTCACGCAGGTCGATGCGGCGGCGATCATCGGCATGCCGCAACCGAAGCTGTCCGGTCTGCTTCGCGGTCAATTCCGCGGCGTCAGCGAGGCGAAAATGCTGAACTGCCTCACGCGTCTCGGGCTCGATGTGAAGATCGTGGTCGGTCCGGTCCGGCGACGTTCCCGCCCTGGGCACATCGAAGTTCTATCCGGTTGAGGCGGCCGGTTCATCGTGCGGTGAGGGGCGCGGCCTCGGCCGCCTGCCGCCCGTCGGCTTCGCGCGCGGGCGGATACAGGATCGCGTAGTCCTCCGACGTCTGGCCGCGCGCGGCCGCGGCGAGGTCGCGCGCCACGCGGTCCGCGATGGGCACGCGGGTGTGCAGGCTGTCCCAGTAGTGATCGTCGGCGCGCGTGATCGGCGTGTCGTGCATGAAATCGACGACCATGGTGTTCGGCGTGGCTGCCGCGATCTGCTCGACGCGCCGCCGGCACTCGCCCCAAACCGCCTGGCCGGCCTTGTCGTCCTGGCCGGGCTGAACGCCGACGTGGTACGGCACGAAGAACAGCAGTTTCAGTGTCGCGGCCGGAAACCGCGCGAGGTCGGGGCCGAGCAGGTCCAGCGCGGGAAAGCGCCAGCTCTCGGGCGGTCCGTTGCGTTCGCCGTCAGGGTCGTACGCGCCATGCAGCAGATGCGTCCGGGCACGGGCGAGGTCGTACTGGTCATCGGGCGGCACGAAGCTCGTATAGCCGTCGCGCCCGTATCGCGGCGCACGCAGATGCGTGGCCACGCCCAGCTCGCGGCCGGCCATTTCCAGCGTCCCGAGATCGAGCAGGTGCACGTAGCCGGCCCAGCGGTTGCCGCCGTACATCCACGCGGGGAACGGACGCGGCGTGAAATGCGCGAAGGTGGGTCCGGTGACGCACCATACGACGTCGAGACCGAGCGCCACGACGCGCGGATCGCGATGCGCGCGGGCGAAGACCTCCATCAGGCGGCTTTGCTCGTAGGGCGTCGCCGCGTTCATCGCCAGGTTGGCGAAGCGCGCGCCGAACAGCGGGTCCAGCACAGCCGGACGCAGCAGGCGGCTGCTCGATGTGCCGAACACCGCGCTGTCGAACCGGGCGGAACGCGCGAGTGCGGGGTGCGCGTAGCGTGCGTTGGTGTCGACCGGCGCGCGGTCGAGCGGCGGCGACAGCGGCAGGTCCTCGTACGGATCGACGATGGCGGCGAACAGGAACGCCGCGAGCAGGCCGCCGAGCGCGGTGCCGATCAGCGCGTACAGAAAGCGCCGCCACTCGGCCGTCACGGTGCGGCGCCTTCCTGCATCGCGTCAGAACTGGAAATAGATGAAGACATTCGGCAGCCGTCCGCCGATCAGCAGCACGAGCCATACCCCGGCTGCACCCACGGGCACGGCGATCCAGGGGCGCGGCTCCAGGCGGGTGAAGGCGAGGTCCTGGCTCGGGATGCCGGCGAGCACCACCGCCGCCCCGCCGAGCAGCGCGATCCAGTGCTCAGGGTCGAAAGTAACGTGACCGAGGCCGTTCGCGCCGCCCATCGCCTGCCACATGCTGCCGGCCACGGTGAAGCTCGGCGAGCGGAACAGCACGAACGCGCCCATGACAAACAGCAGCGTCATCGCCCAGCCGAGAAGCCGCGGCAGGCGGATGCCGGTCTTCTCCCACACATGGTTCAGCGCCAGCGCCGAGCCGTGCATCCCGCCCCACACGACGTACGTCCAGGCCGCGCCGTGCCACAGGCCGCCGAGCAGCATGGTGAGGAAGATGTTGACGGCCTGGCGCGGCAGGCTGCAGCGGTTGCCGCCGAGCGGGATGTACAGGTAGTCGCGCAGGAAGCGCGACAGCGTCATGTGCCAGTGCCGCCAGTAGTCGCGGATCGACGTGCTGCGATACGGCGCGTTGAAGTTGAACGGCAGGCGCAGGCCGAACATCAGCGCCAGCCCGATCGCCATGTCGGAGTAGCCGGAGAAGTCGAAGTAGATCTGCATCGTGTACGCGGCATCGCCGATCCAAGCCTCGGCGGTGGACAGTTTCGCCTCGGCCGCGTGGGCGAAGATCGGGTCGGCGATCTGCGCCAGCGTGTCGGCGAGTGCGACTTTCTTGGCGATGCCGATGATGAACAGCACGCAGCCGCGCGACAGGTTCTCCCAGATCTCGGGGCGGCGGGGGTCGTTGTCGAATTGCGGGATGATCTCGTTGTGGCGGACCAGCGGCCCGGCGATCAACTGCGGGAAGAAGGTGACGAACATCCAGAAGTCGAGGAAGCCGTAGATGTGCTGGTCGCCCCGCTTGAGGTCGATCAGGTAGCTGATCTTCTGGAAGACGAAGAAGCTGATGCCGAGCGGCAGCACGAGCGCCCAGGGCGTCCACGGCGCCCCGACCAGGCCATAGATGCTGCCGCGGATGAAGTCGGCGTATTTGAACACCCCCAGCGCCAGCAGGTTGAGGACGACGCCGAGCACCGGGATCCAGCCCCGGCGGGCAATCCCGAACCACTGCGCGATCAGCCAGTTGGCGAGCGTCAGGCCGACCAGCAGCGGGACGAAGCGGACGTCCCACCAGCCGTAGAAGCCGAGCGAGGCCAGCACCACCCAGGCCTGGCGCCACGCCCGGTGGCGCGCCAGCGCGTAGTAGCCCGCCAGGACCAGCGGCAGGAATCCGAGGATGAAGGCCTGGGAATTGAACAGCACGCCGGCAGGCTTACAAAATTGTGTCGGACAAGGAAAACCCTCCCCCGCGGGGCGGGGGAGGGTTTCTTGCCGGTCTGGGCCGCGTCAGTTGCTGTTGCGGTTGCCCAGCAGCTGCAGCAGCAGCATGAACAGGTTGATGAAATTCAGGTACAGGTTGAGCGCGTCGTAGACGCTCCGCTTGGCGACGCCGTCCGGCCCGATCGCATAGGCATACTGCACGTAGTCGGCCTTGATGCGCTGGGTGTCGTAGGCGGTGAGCCCGGTGAACACGATCACGCCGATGATGCTGATGATGACCTGCAGCTGCGAGCTTTGGAACCACCAGTTCACGAGGCTGGCGATGATGATGCCGATCAGGCCCATGAACAGGAAGCTGCCCATGCGCGTGAGGTCGCTGCGGGTCGTGTAGCCCCAGATGCTCATCGCGGCGAACGTACCTGCCGTGATGAAGAAGACTTCGACAATCGAGGTCTTCTCGTAGACCAAGAAGATGCTTGTGAGGCTAGCGCCCATTGCGGCGCAGAAGCACCAAAAGAGCGTCTGTGCAGCCGTCCTCGACAGCCGGTTGACGCCGAAGCTGAGCACCAGCACAAAACCCAGCGGAGCCAGCATCGCCAGCACCGCGAGGCCGGTCGGCTGCGTGACCTGAAGGCCAGCCGCGGTGGTCACCTCGCGATAGAAAGCTTGGTGTAGCTGCGGGATGGTCGCGATGGCGTAGGCGATGATGCCGGTCAGCACCAGGCCCGAGGCCATCCAGTTGTAGACCCGCAGCATGTAGGCGCGCAGCCCGGCGTCCAGCACCGCCGTCGAGGCGACGCCCTGCGTCGTCGGGTAGGCGCGAGTGTTGGGTTCGAAGGCCATGGTTGGTCTGTATCCTTTCAGGCGCTATGCCTGTGACGTGCAGAGCATTTGTGGATCGGCCAAGACGGTTCAAGCGAAATCCGGTTAGTCCCGGTCGCGCGTCCCGGGCTCGACCGCCGGGTTGGGCCGCGGCGGCGACCGCCGCCGGCAGGCAGGCAGGCAGGCAGGCAGGCAGGCAGGGCCGCAGGATACATACCTTCGGCCGTCGCGCCAGAGGCTCGAAGCCGCCGGCGCACCCGGCCGTGGGCATTTGACCGGCAGAGGCAGGCCGGGCAGCGTTTCGTCGTACGATGTTCATGATCGCGCTGCCGCCCGGACTCGGGCGGATGCATGCAGGATGGCCGGCCGGGGGGACGTGGCCGGGATGATCAGGTTTTTCGTGGCGCTCGACCTGCCGTGGACCTTGCGCGAGCGGCTGACCTCGCTGGCCGGCGGCCTGCCGGGCGCGCGCTGGGTGCCGGCTGAGAACCACCACCTGACGCTGCGCTTCATCGGCGAGTTGCCGTGCTGGCGCGCCGAGGAGGTGGACCATGCCCTCGCCTCCCTGCGGGCGCGCGGGTTCGCGCTGACGCTCGCCGGGTTGGGGGTGTTCGAAAAGGCGGGCCGATCGAGCGCGCTGTGGGTGGGGGTGGAGCGCAACCCGGGCCTCGACCACCTGCGCGGCAAGATCGAGACCGCCTTGCAGCGGGCCGGGCTGGAGCCGGAGCGCCGCCGCTTCAACCCGCATGTGACGCTCGCGCGGGTGGACGGCGTGCCGCATGAACGGCTGGTGACCTACCTCCAGGCGCACAACCTGTTCCGGGCCGAGCCGCTGCCGGTCGAGCATTTCACGCTGTTCAGCTCGCGCCTGGGCAAGGAGGCGTCGGTATATACGGCCGAGGCGGAGTACGAGCTGGCGTGAGGGTGGCGGGGATGCGGTCGCGGCCTGGGATCGTGGTGCTGACGGGGGCGGGGATCAGCCGCGAGAGCGGGCTGGCGACCTTCCGCGACGAGGACGGGGTCTGGCGGCGGGTGCGGCTGGAGGACGTGGCGACGCCGTATGCGTATGCGCGCGATCCCGACACGGTGCTGGCGTTCTACGACGCGCGGCGGCGCGGCCTGCTCGATCCGGCGGTGCAGCCGAACGCGGCGCACCAGGCGCTGGCGCGGCTGGAGCAGGCATGGTCGGGCGACTTCCTGCTGGTGACGCAGAACGTCGACGACCTGCACGAGCGCGCGGGCAGCCGGCGGCTGCTGCACATGCACGGCGAGCTGCTGCGGGCGTGGTGCCTGGCCTGCGATTCGACGCATGGCGGCTGGCGCGAGGACATTGCGCGGCACACGTCCTGCCCGACCTGCGGCACCACCGGGCGGATGCGTCCGCACATCGTGTGGTTCGGCGAGATGCCATTGCACATGGAGACGATCGAGGACGCGCTGGACCGCTGCGGCCTGTTCATCAGCATCGGCACGTCCGGCAACGTCTATCCGGCGGCGGGCTTCGTCGAGCAGGTGCGCGGCCGGGCGGAGACGGTGGAGCTGAACCTGGAGCCGAGCGAGGGCGCGGCGCTGTTCGACCGTGCCGTCCACGGCCCGGCGACCGAGGTGGTGCCCGCCTTCGTCGACGACCTGCTGGCGCGCTGGTGCTAGGCTGACCGCGATGCCCGACGGTCTGTATGACCGCGACATCCTGATCTGGTCCGAGCAGCAGGCCGACCTGCTGCACCGGCTGGCGGCCGGCGACGATCGCGTGGTCGGCCTCATCGATTGGGAAAACGTCATCCACGAGATCGAGTGCGTCGGCCGGCGGGAACTCAACGAGTTCTATTCGTCGCTGCTGACCGCGCTCGTCCTGATTTTGTCCGGGACACGCCGAATGCGCAGCGACTGGTGGGACAAAGTGTGCGCCGCTCTGTGCGATGCGGAGGACAGGCAGTCTCCCTCCATCCGAGAGCGTACCGACCTCGAAGACATCTACAGAGGCGCACGCCAGGTTGTTGCAGCGGGCGATCCGGATTACGCGCGTTCTCTACCGGAGGCCTGCCCGTTCACTTTGGACGAGCTGCTGGCCGATCCGTTCGATGTACTTGCCTTAGTGACCAAAGTTGACGAAGCCGCAGCCGCCCGAAACGCTTGAGGACGTCGCCGCGGCCGCCCGCGCCTGCACGGTCTGTGCGGCGGAGCTGCCGCTCGGGCCGCGGCCGGTGCTGCGTGTCTCCGCGACCGCCCGCATCCTGATCGCCAGCCAGGCGCCGGGCACCAAGGTGCACGCGTCGGGCACGCCGTGGACCGACGCGTCGGGCGTACGTCTCCGCGCGTGGCTCGGCATGACCGAGGCCGAGTTCTACGACGTCTCCCGTATTGCCATCCTGCCGATGGGGCTGTGCTATCCCGGCCGCCTGCCGAACGGCGGCGACGCGCCGCCGCGCGCCGAATGCCGCACGCTCTGGCACCCGCGCCTGTTGCCGCTGATGCCGGCGCTGCGACTGACGCTGCTCATCGGGTCGTACTCGCAGGCCTACTACCTCGGCCCGGGCGACATGACGACGCGGGTGCGCGCCTTCCGCGACCACCTGCCGCGCCACTTCCCGCTGCCGCATCCGTCCTGGCGCACCGTGGGCTGGGAACAGCGCAACCCCTGGTTCGCGACCGAGGTACTGCCGGCGCTGCGGCAGGAAGTCGCCGCGGCCCTCGCCGGCTTCAGTCCAGCTCCGCCTCCAACGCCTCGATCTCGGCGTCGCTGAAGCCGAAATGGTGCGCGATCTCGTGCACCAGCACGTTGCGCACCAGCTTGTAGAGATCGACGTTGGTTTCGATCCATTCGAGCAGGATCGGCTCGCGGTACAGATGGATCATGTCCGGCTGGCGGGCGATGTCGCTGTGGCTCCGGTGGATCAGCGGCACGCCGCGATACAGGCCGGTCAGCTCCCAGGCGTTCTCGATCCCCATCTCGTCGAGCGTCTCGTCGTCCGCGATGTCGTCGACGACGATCCCCACCCCCTTGACGTGGCGCGACAGGCGGGCGGGCATGGCGGCGAGCGCGCGCTCGGCCATGTCGGCGAGGTCGTCGGCGCTGGGCGGCAAGGCGAACGGGGGGCGGCGCATCGGCGCACCATAGCGCGGATCGGCGCCCCCGCGTATCACAACCGCATGGACATGCAGATCGGCGCCCCGAGCTTTCCACAGCGCGCCGCCGCGATCCGCCGGGCAGTGGCCCGGCTGTGCCTGGCGCTGGAATGGGCGCCGCTGCACGAGGTGCCGCTGCCGAACGGCAGGCGGGCCGACATCCTGGCCCTGCGGCCGGACGGCGCCTTCGCCTGCATCGAGATCAAGTCGGGCCTGCGGGACTTCCTGACCGACGCGAAGTGGCCGGGCTACTGCGACTTCTGCGACGCGCTGTTCTTCGCCGTCGACTGCGACTTCCCGCGCGACGTGCTGCCCGACGGCGTGGGCGTGATCGTGGCGGACGAAACCGGCGCGGACATCCTGACCGACGCGCCCGCGCACCGGCTCGCGCCCGCCCGTCGCCGCGCGCTGACGCAGCGCTTCGCAGCCCTGGCGGCCGGGCGGCTCGCATGCATGGAGGACCCGGGCGCGGTCGGCTTCATCCGCGCGGCATTGCGGGCCGAATGATACCGGCCGGCGCAAGTGATGACTCGTGGTCAGAGGCAGCGTCATCCCGGGCGAAGGCCCGGGATCCACGCCTTTCTTCTTCGACGTGAGCGTCAAGAAGGCGTGGATGCCGGGCCTTCGCCCGGCATGACGACGGGTCAGTACTTTCCGCCGTTGGTATGGGTCAGCGCGCGCCCGCTTCTGCCACGCGCCGCGCCAGCATCGTGCGCGCCAGCTCCCGCCCCGGTTTCTCGATCAGCGCGTAGCTCGCCCCGGCACGGCCCAGCGAAGCGCCGCACAGCACGATCATCGTCAGCCCGGCGGCATGCGGCAGGTTCGCCGCATGCAGCGCAGCCGAGATCGCATCGCGCGCCGACCGCTCGACGAGAACGTGCAGAAGGTAGATCGAATACGACACCAGCCCGAGCCAGTACGGCACAGGGCCGGCGAGCAGCCGCGCGACGATCCCGTTCGAGCACGCCAGTGCGACGATCAGCGGGACGAACGCGAGCACAATGGCGATGTCCGCATCCGGCACCGCCATAAGGCCCAGCACCAACGCGGCCGACACGATGCCTGCCGTCTCGCCTGCGGCCAGCCGCGCGACGCCCCGGCTGCAAGCGGCGCGGAAGGCCAGCATGCCGAGCACGAACGCCGCGAGGCACCGCAGCAGCGGATACAGCGTGCCGGGACCGAACACGTCCAGCGGCCCGGCCCGCCAAGGCTCGCCGTCGATGACCTGATGCAGCGTGGGTGTCGAGCACGTCGCCAGGAACACCAGCAGCAGGCACGCGGCCACGCCCGCGCAAGCGGCGACGGAGCCGCGCCGCAGCGCCAGCCACACCAGGACCGGGAAGACGACGTAGGCGCCGAGTTCGGTGCTCAGCGACCAGGCCGGCCCGAGATAGCAGTCCGCCAGCCCCCAGGTCTGCACCAGCGCGCCGTTCGCCAGCAGTCCCGCCGCGGACATCCGCACGTAGCTGTCGTGCAGCCCGAACGACACGGCGATGACCGCCGCGACGATGTAGAGCGGGTAGATGCGCCCGAGCCGGCGAACCAGGAAATCGCCATAGGCTGCGCGAACGGGCACGGCGTGGAACCGCGCGCCGTAGGTCAGCGCCATCACGAAGCCGCTCAGCACGAAGAACAGATCCACCGCCAGGTAGCCGTGGCGCAGCACCGTCGACGCCGGCTCGGGAAGCACCCAGCCGGTCGAGAAATGATAGGCCATCACCATGCACGCGGCGACGCCGCGCAGCCCGGTCAGCGCGCGGATTTCCGCCTGCGGGATCGCCGGGCGCACGGCGTCAGCGCGCGACCTTCGCCTCGATGCAGTCCCAGATCGCGCGTTCCAGGTGAACCCCGTCGAACCGCGCGACCTCCTGCAGGCCGGTGGGCGAGGTGACGTTGATCTCGGTCAGGTAGTCGCCGATCACGTCGATGCCGGTGAAGATCATGCCCTGCGCCTTCAGCGTCGGGCCGATGGCGGCACAGATCTCGCGGTCGCGCGCGCTCAGCCTGGACGCCTCGGGACGGGCGCCGACATGCATGTTGGCGCGCGCCTCGCCGCTGGCGGGGACGCGGTTGATCGCCCCCAACGGCTCGCCGTCAACCAGGATGATGCGCTTGTCGCCCTGCCGCACGGCGGGCTCGTAGCGCTGCACCATCAGCGGCTCGCGCGAGCGCGCCGCGTGCATCTCCAGCAGCGCGCCGAGGTTCTCGTCGTCCGGGCGGATGCGGAACACCCCGGCGCCGCCGTTGCCGTAGAGCGGCTTGACGACGATGTCGCCGTGCTCGGCGCGGAAGGCGCGGATCGCCTCGGCGTCCCAGGCGATCATGGTCGGCGGCATCAGGTCGGGGAAGTGCGTCACCAGCAGCTTCTCCGGCGCATTGCGCACCGCGGCCGGGTCGTTGACCACCAGCGTGTGCGGCTGGACGTGCTCCAGCATGTGGGTCGCGGTGATGTAGGCCATGTCGAACGGCGGGTCCTGGCGCATCAGCACCACGTCCATCCGGCCGAGGTTGACCGTCTCCTCCGGCCCGAAGGTGAAGTGGTTGCCGTGCACCCGGCGCACCTCGACCGGGCGGGCGCGGGCGAGCAGCCGGTCCTCGCGCTTGCCGGTCTCCAGCGGGCGGCCTTCGCGCAGCGTCATGTGGCGGACCTCGTAGTGCCACAGGCGATGGCCGCGGGCCTGCGCCTCCAGCATCAGGACGAAGGTGCTGTCGGCGTCGATATTGATCGTCTCCATCGGGTCCATCTGGACCGCGACACGAAGTGCGCGGGGCATCGTCTCTCCCGGGTTGGCCTGCTGGGTCGGGTGGGGCTGCATATGGCACGACCGGCCCCTATCTGCACGCGAAGGAGGACGTCCGATGCACAACCCGTTCAAGACCCGCCCGGCGCCGCCGGCGGCGGAGTATCCGGTGTCGTTCAGCGACGAGGAGTGGCGCGCGCGGCTGTCGCCCGAAGCCTATCGCGTGCTGCGCCAGCACGGCACCGAGCGCGCCGGCACCAGCCCGCTCAACCGTGAGAAGCGGGCGGGCGCGTTCGTCTGCGCCGGCTGCGGCGCGCCGCTGTTCGACAGCGGGACGAAATACGAGAGCGGCACCGGCTGGCCCAGCTTCTGGGCGCCAAAGGAGGGGGCGGTAGCGACGCAGGAGGACCGCAGCCTGTTCATGGCGCGCACCGAGGTGCACTGCGCGCGCTGCGGCGGCCATCTCGGCCACGTCTTCCCCGACGGCCCTGCGCCGACCGGCGCGCGCTACTGCATGAACGGCGCGGCGCTGCGGTTCGAGCCAAAGGGGTAGGGCCGATCCCGGTCCGGCAGAAACGCTGGCGCTACCGCGTCGGGATGGCCACCGGCGGTGCGATTGTGCAGTTCTGCCCCGAGTTGGCGAGGGCCTCGTCCAGCTCGTCGAGCCGCGCTCTGTCGATCTTGCCGTCAGCGAGTAATCGGCAGGCAAGCTTGAGCGAGATCGAGTCAGTCTGAACTTCGTATAGGCCCGGTATCGTGCGTCGAACGATGCCCGCGGCGATGGCCGGATCGGAGGGCGCCAGTTCGCCCGCCAAATAGGCAACGAGCGCGCCCTGGTACGAACGCGTCGGCTCGTCGATCAGCAGATGCCCATCACCGGCCAGAGCCGGAATGGGCATCGGATCGGCCAACACCGGCCGCGAAGGACCTGCCGTGAACGAGAGTTGGTCCTCTCCGCTGTCCGGTGCGAGCGATGCTCTCAGCCTCGCCTCGGCTTCGCGCCGATCCGGAACGGCTGCGAGGGTTTGAAGTAACCCGTCCAGCACTGGCTTCGTGACCCGCGTGTCGAAGTCGGCGTGGCGCGGATCGGCGAGCGAAAGGTTTGCCGGGCGGTAGTTGGACGCATAAGCGCGCCACAGCTTGGCTCCGCTCAGGTCTGCACCCTGCAACTGCGCGCCGTAGAGGACCGCGCCCTGCAACTGTGCAAAGGCGAGGGCCGCGCCCTGTAGCTGCGCGAAAGTAAGGTCCGCGGCCTGGAGCTGCGCGCCGCTCAGGTCCGCCCCCTGCATGTGCGCGTCGCGCAGGTCCGCGCCCTGCAGTTGTGCGTTCCTAAGGTCGGCACCGCGCAGGTCGACCCCGTACAGGTCGCGGGACGCTGAGCTGAGCTGCTCCTGCGTCACATCGGTGCCGCGGAGCGACGCGCGAGCGAGGCGGGCACCGGATATGTTCGCCCCGGCTAGACGAGCACCTGTCAAGTCTGCGCCGATCAAGTCGGCGGCGTAGAGCCGGCTTTCCTCGAAAACGGCGAAACGCAAGGATCGGCGTCGCAGCTCCACCCCCTCGATCGCCGCCAGCGCCTTCCCCGGATTCGAAGTGCCGGCACGCAGCTCAGCGACGGCCTTCTCGTCCCAGACCTTTCCGACGAGAGTGCGGTGATCGATCCGCAAGAAGCGGCAGCCCCAGTTCAGTTGCGCGCATAACAGCAGGTCGAGCGGCTGGCGCGCTTTGTCGGCCAGCGACGGCTGGGTGTGCGGATGGTCGCGCCAGTAAAGCGAAGCCGGGTCGTACCGGACAAAGTTGGGATCGGCGTCCGCGGGCACGGTGGCGAGCCAGTAGTAATCGAGCGATGCGAGCAGGGCGGAAAGGCTGACGAGCACGCCGAGGCGAGCTGTCCGCCGCCAGTGCCTCACTCGTCTTGGCGTGCCCACGTCCAGCGGGTTGCGCGCGAAGAACCAGACCAGCGCCGCGAGGTCGAGCGCGAGCGAACCCAGCTGGATGAGCGTGATGCGATCACTCTGGTAGCGTAGCGCGTTTATCTGCACGAACAGCACGACCACGACCGGGAACCACGCGACGATGGCTCGGAACAGCCAGGGCGACAGCGGGCTGTACAGGGCCGAGCCATGCGAGGCGGTCAGCGCGTCGACGAACTCGGTGTTGACCAGGAGTTGCCGGCAACGCTCGCGGTGGGACTCCAACGGCACCGACTCGCGCACCTCCTTCCGGAACTGCCGCAGATTGCCCGCCAGCATGTCGTAGCGCACCAGCGCGTAGATATGCAGGAACACGAAGACCATCGGTGCGATGGCGAACGAGAAGACGACCGGCACGGTGGCGCCGATCTGCGCGATCGTTACCGTTCGCCCGAGCAGCAGATCCTCGTCGCTGACGCCGACGGCGGTGGCGAGTAGATAGAGCCCGACCAGCAGGAACAGGATCGCGCTCCCCTGCGCCGACTTCGCCTCGTCGTTGATCGTGGCGATCAGGCTGGTGAGATATTCCGACGGCTTGAAGTCGTCAGTTCCGCCAGGGTCATTCGGCATGCGGGGATGCTGCCGCTTGCCCTGCCGGCCGTAAAGGTTTCTTTGTCGTTCCGATAAGCCGGACGCCCGGACGGTGCGACGTTTCTGTCGCCGTGCCGCCCGGGCCGACGGAGCACCCCGGCTGCGGTTGTTACGGCCGGACTTCCCAGTGACCGGCGTGCCAGACGCCCTCCGGCCCGCGCCAGCCGTCCACCCACACGCGGTGCGGCGCCGCCACGGCCGCCGGCGCCGCAGGCGTCACCACGACCGCCGGCCCCGGCGCATAATGGCCCGGCACCCAGGCGCCACCGGGCGCGGTGTGCCCCGGGACCCAAACGTCGGCCATCGCCGGCGCGCTGAGCAACGTGGCAGCGCCGATCGCGGCGGCGAGTGCCAAACCTGACCTTACGAACATGCTTACGCCTCCCTGGCACCGCCCTTCGCGCGGTGCGTCCTGTTGAAAACCCGGCTCTCCCGGCGGGCGCAGGCCGCGCCGGTGTGCCGGGATCAACGAGGCTCAAGCGCCGCGGTTGCCGGCGCGGCGCGGTTCCGCGACCATGGAAGCCGGGAAGCGAAACGAGGACCGGTCATGGCGGAAATACGCACGGCGCATCTGTTCACCATCCGGCTGCAGACGGCCGCACCTCCGCAGCTGATCGGCGCCGGGCCCGCGGGCGACCGGCGCGTGGTCGTGGTCAGCGGCGGCACGTTCGAGGGCGCGCGTCTCCGCGGCACCGTCATACCGGGCGGCACCGACTGGATCATCGCCCGCGCCGACGGGGCGCTCGCGCTCGACGTGCGGCTGGTGCTGAAGGCCGACGACGACGCCCTGATCGGCATGACCTACCGCGGCATGCGGCACGGGCCCGAGGCGGTGATCGCCCGGCTCAACCGCGGCGAGGCGGTCGACCCGTCGGACTACTATTTCCGCACCGCCGTGTTCTTCGAAACCGGCGCGCCCCAGCACGCCTGGCTGAACCGCCTGATCGCCATCGCCACCGGCGACCGCAAGCCGGACGGGCCGCACTACGACGTGTTCGAGGTGCTCTGACCATGGCCCGTGTCGGGTTCATCGGCCTTGGCAACATGGGCGGCCCGATGGCGGCCAACCTGATGAAGGCCGGGCACGAGCTGCAAGGCTTCGACGTCGTGCCGTCGGTGCTGTCGCGCTTCGCCGGCGGCCACGCGCGCAACGCCGCCGACGCCGCGCGCGGGGCCGAAGTGGTCGTCACCATGCTGCCCGCGGGCGAGCATGTGCGCGACACCTACCTGGGCGAGGGCGGGCTGGTCGATGTGCTGCGCGGCTCGGGCGTGCTGCTGATCGACTGCTCGACGATCGACGTCGCGACGGCGCGCGCGGTCGCGGCGGCGGCGGCGGACGCGGGGCTGGCGATGCTGGATGCGCCGGTGTCCGGCGGCGTCGGCGGGGCGACGGCGGGCACGCTGACCTTCATGGTAGGCGGCGACGCGGCGGCGTTCGAACTCGCGCAGCCGGTGCTGCGCAACATGGGCAAGACCGTGGTGCACGCGGGCGGGCCGGGCGCCGGGCAGGCGGCGAAGATCTGCAACAACATGATCCTCGGCATCTCGATGATCGCGGTGTCCGAAGCGATGGTGCTGGCCGACAGGCTCGGCCTCGACCGTCAGAAGCTGTTCGACATCGCCAGCGTCTCCTCGGGCCAGTGCTGGTCGCTGACCAACTATTGTCCCGCGCCGGGTCCGGTGCCGGCCGCGCCGTCCAACCGCGACTACGCGCCGGGCTTCGCGGCGGCGCTGATGCTGAAGGACCTGCTGCTGTCGCAGGAGGCGGCGAAGGAAAGCGGCGCGCCCACCCCGCTCGGCGCGCACGCCGCGTCGCTGTATCGCAGGCTGGTCGAGGCGGGCGAAGGCGGCCGGGACTTCTCCGTCACCTATCGCTGGCTGTCCGGCCTGCCGCGCGAGGCGGTGGTGCAGCCATGACCAGTTTCGCCGACGCCCGCGCCTTCCTGCTCAAGCACCGCACCGACTACGACGCGGCGATGGCCGGGTTCGAATGGCCGCGGCCGGTGAACTTCAACTGGGCGCTCGACTGGTTCGACAGCGAGCTGGCGCAGGGCAAGCTCGCGGGGTAAGCGGGGCAAAACCCCGGGCGGCGTGCATTTTTCCGCTTCCCCCGACGCGAGCCGGTACGATTCGGTTGGTGCATGTCACCGCCCGCCGATCTGCCTGGCCTGCCTCGCCCCGAGTTGG
>Ga0074046_10000598_pt1 | contig 33090 bp, 26 predicted proteins | sample BogForMeECP23OM3_FD_94441 | JGI IMG/M metagenome (GOLD analysis project Ga0074046, IMG submission 94441) | Bog forest soil microbial communities from Calvert Island, British Columbia, Canada - Bog Forest MetaG ECP23OM3 | ecosystem: Environmental > Terrestrial > Soil > Wetlands ... | reverse complement strand
CTCGGCGCTTTGCTTCCTTGCTCTCCACGTGTTGTAATGTTTCTGTAAAAATGACAGACTACTCTCAACATTCCGAACTGGACCACATTAGCCCCGTAATGGATACCCAAGAATCCACATCCAGGCCGCTCCGCGCGGAAGCCACCAAAACTACGCTGCCCCAACCGGGTCGACCTGTTCCGAGCCGCGCCTATCCCGGCGCACTGATTGTTGTGGAAGGCACCGACGGCTCGGGAAAAAGCACCCAACTCTATCTCCTGAAGCGTTGGCTCGAAATTGGCGGTTATCGCCTCCACTTTACGGAATGGAATTCTTCTCCTCTGGTGAAGTCCGCCACACGTCGAGGCAAACAAAAGCGCCTGCTTACGCCGACTACTTTCTCCTTACTGCACGCGTCCGATTTCGCCGATCGTTGCGAGCGCCAGATCATGCCGCTTCTCCAGGGCGATTATCTTGTTCTTGCCGACCGCTACGTTTATACGGCGTTCGCGCGCGACGCGGCCCGTGGCTGTTCCCATCGCTGGCTTCGCAATCTCTATCGTTTTGCTCCGGTCCCCGACATCACCTTTTATTTCCGCGCGCCTCTTGATGTCGCCGTGCATCGCATCCTTAGTGGTCGTCCGAAACTAAAGTATTACGAAGCGGGCATGGACCTAGGGCTTTCCTACGATCGTTCCGAAAGTTTCCGCCTTTTCCAGGCTCGCATTCTCGAGGAGTACGACAAAATGGTCGACTCCGATAATTTTGTGGTACTGGACGGCACGCTTCCCGTCAACAAGCTTCAAAAACAGATGCGCGATATTGTCGCCTCCAAAATTGATCTCAAGCGATTCGCACCTCGCGTGGCGGAGTCGGAATAATATGCCCGACCAGGAAAAGGATAAGACCGTTCCTCCGACGATCGCTGAGGCAAATGCCTCGTCGGTCACGCCGCCTACAAAGTCTGCGGCACCTAGTGCGGATGCTGAATACTCGCAATCTTTTTTTGGCGAATCACTTGTCGGCCTCGATCCCAGCGATCTCAACGGCACTTTGGTCGTCATTGAAGGCATGGACGGTTCTGGTCGCTCCACCCAAATCGCACTCCTCCAGGAATGGCTTGAGTCGGAAGGCTTCTCGGTGCAAACCAGCGGCTTGCGTCGTTCGAATCTTGTTGGCCGCGACATCGATCAACTCCTCGCCAAGAACGCCGTTACTCGGCTCACCTTGGCGCTCATGTACGCCACCGATTTCTTCGACCAACTCGAGCATCGCATCGTGCCCGCCCTTCGTTCGGGCGCCGTCGTCCTCGCTGACCGTTTTATCTTCACCCTTATCGCCCGCGGCGTTGTGCGCGGTATCAATCGCGATTACATGACCGGCCTTTACGCCATGGCCTTGCGTCCTCATCTAACCTTTTGGCTCAACGTTCGCCCGGAAACTGCCTTCGCCCGCGAATTCAAAAAAGCCCAAGCCATCAGCTATTGGGAAGCGGGCCGCGACATGTCGTTGTCTCACGATCTCTATTGGTCGTTCGTGCGCTACCAGACGATGATCAAGCGTGAATTTGAAGTCATGGCCAAGAAGAGCGGCTTCCTCGAACTCGACGGCGAGGCCAGCGTCTCTGATGTCAACAGACAACTCCGCCTCCGCATCGGCGAGCAGCTCGGCATTCGTGCCAGCAAATATACTCCCTCGGCCGCTCTCGCGCATCTCTGGCGCTAAGCATTGACATGAGCGAGCCGGTCAATATCGCCGCAATTGACGCCGGCTCGAATGCAGTGCGCCTCTCGATCGCCCGTGCTTATTCTGTTCTCGATATCGAGCCGCTCTTAACCGAGCGCTATTCTCTCCGTCTCGGCGAAGGCGTTTTCGTTCGTCACCGCTTCACAGAAGAAACCCTCAAGAAGGGAGTGAAAGCCTTTCGCCATCTCCGCGAGATCATGGACGAGCTTGGCGTAAATAAATATCGCGCCGTGGCGACCAGTGCCACTCGCGAAGCGCAAAATCGCGACCTCTTCATTCGTGGAATAAAAAAAGCCACCGGCATTAGCTTGGAATTGATCAGCGCGAAGGAAGAATCACGTCTTGGCCGGGAAGCTGTCGTCGCGGCACTCGGTCCAGAAGCCCAGCCGCGCTGCGTCGTCGATCTCGGTGGGGGCAGCCTCGAACTGAGTATTCTTCGCGATCACTCCGTCTCGCAAGCGGCACAGCTTCCCGTTGGCACCGTTCGCCTGATGACCACGCTCGGCATTCACGGTGTCATTCGTCCTGCGCAGTGTGAACAGGTCCGCCGCTATGTTCGCGCGCTTCTCGAATCGCGCCTTCCCGATCGTCCGAATCTCGCCGAAGAAGTTTCCGTCGCTCTCGGTGGTAATGCGGAAACCCTCGCGGCCATCGCTCCTGGCCCTCGCCAGGACGGGCTCCCCACCCTAGAATTATCCTTGCTGCGTGAGCGTTTGCCCGACATTCTCCAGCGTGATCTTCGCGCGCGCATGAAGGCCTACGGCGTGCGCCGCGATCGTGCCGACGTCATGGGCATCGCCGCCATCACCTTCGCCGTCCTCGGCCGCTATCTGAATATTCGCCGCTTCCTCATTCCCAGTGTAGGCATTCGCGAAGGCGTTCTCCACGAAATTGCTCGCGAGGCTTTCTCGCGGAAAGAACCTCATCGCTATAACGTCGAAGCTCGCCAAATGCTAATCGCCACGCGCGCCTTTGGCCGACGCCTCGATTTTGATCAGCAGCACGCCGAACACGTTCGCGAGCTGAGCATCATGCTCTTCGATCACTTGCAGTCCATTCATCATCTTCCGCCGCAAGCTCGTGTGCAACTCGAAGCCGGTGCTCTTCTCCACGATGCCGGACATCGCATCAGTCATCGTGCTCATCATAAACACGGCGAATACCTGGCGCTTAACGGAGATATCCCGGGCCTCGAAGGCCGCGACCGCAACATCGTCGCTGGGCTCGTCCGCTATCACAATCGCAAGTCCGAACCCGCCAGCCATCACCCGGCCTACTCGGCGCTCAACAACAACGACAAGCGCATCGCCCGCCGCCTCTCGGCTATACTGCGCATCGCCGAGGGCCTCGATCACTCACACCGCCAGCGCATCCAGAATCTCACAGCATCGTTTCAACGCAACGCGGTCTCCATCAAGATTGAAGCACGCGGGGATGTCACTGAAGACATTCGCGACGCCGAGCGCAGCGCCGACCTTTTTGAAAAAGAGTTCCACATCAAACTCTACTTCCGCCAACCCGAATCCCTGTAGCTCATCCCCTTCCGAGCCGTGAGCCACTCGGAACCGTGCTGAGCCCCCTACCCTTACTGATTCAACCTCCTACCAAACAATTCACATTGCATTCTCCCGCGCTCCCCTAAAATATCCTTAGGAGGAGTTCTCACCAATGCAGTTGTATATCGTGCGCCACGGCATCGCGATTGACCGCGAAGATCCCAAATGTCCTCCCGATCCTGAACGATTCCTTACCGAAGAAGGCACTGAAAAAACCAAGCAGGTCGCCCAAGGCGTCGCCGAAATCGCCTCTCTCCCGGACCTCATGATTTCCAGTCCCTACGTTCGAGCGTTCCAAACCGCCGAATTGTTTGCCAAAGCTCTCGAATATCCAAAGGACAAAATTAGAAAATCAGATTTCCTCTTACCCGGTGCTGAGTCACTACAACTCTTCCGCGAACTCTCCAAGGACAAAGATAATTCCGTCGTCTTCCTCTTCGGTCACGCTCCGCATCTTGACGATCTGATCGCCACCGCGCTTGGTTCCAAGCATCACATTACCGCACTAAAAAAGGCGGGCGTCGCGCTGATCGAACTGAAACGCCTGGTTCCCCCAGCTGGCGAACTCATCTGGCTTTCCACAGCAAAACTTTTACGCAAAATAGGGAAGTAACTTCAGGTAGGCTCTGCGGTCGCTCGCAACGCGTTTACCGCTGTCCACAGCTTGTTGGGAGCTCACTCCCGACTACCGGCCATCCTCAATCCGACGCCACTGCCGTTTCCACTCTCTCGGTCACTTTCTTCAGCTCCACTACCTTGCCAATGTCCCCCCTCTTCAAGATCAACGGGCATCCGATACAGGTCTCCAGTAAATGTTTCCCCGCCGCCATACCCGCGGCGGTTTCTTCCGTATCAACCAATCCCGGCACGCGTACAATGACCGCGTCCACGGATTTCTCCACCTTCACGCCAACCGTAGTTTCCACCCCGTATTTTCGCAACGCGCGCGCCAATCGCAATATTCCCGCGCATGCGCAGACTTTTCCGCGTTCTTCTTCGTTCAACTCTGCAAATCCCTTATGCTTTTCCTGCGGTTGCACTCCGCGGTGATACCGGACGATCGTCGCAACCAGTCGCCACTCTTCCGCGGTCCATCCTGCCGGTGCTTCCATCTGCAGCAATAGATCCCGCGCCGCTTTTTCCGGTTTTTTCGAATCCAGTCCCGAGCCAATTCCGTGCAGCCGAGCCGCCGCCCGCATCACTCTCCGCAACTTCGGGTTCCCAAAAATCGGTGCCGCATGTGCTCGTGTCAATCCGCCATAGAGTCGCATTGCCAGCGCCGAAACCCGGTTGCTCCGCCGGACATTTTCATCCAGCGCCCGGGCCGTTGCGCGTAGCCGAGCTATTCCCGCCAGTTCCAATCGTTCGCCCTGTGGCAATCCGGCGCGCCAATCCTGATATAGATTTGTTTTACCCAGCGTCAGTTGCCGGTACGTCTCGAGCCGGCTGGTAGTCTCACTCGCCAGCCGTTCCTTCCATGCATCTTTTGATTCCTGCACTTCTATCGTAGCCACTAGCTCAATTTTTTCTGCTAGTACGCTCAGATCGTGAACCTCGCCGAGCAAATCCTGGACGCGCTTCAAATCCTCTCCCCACGTTTCATATCGCGCTGGCAGCAAGCTCTCGACGGTGTATCGAAACTTCTTCACCCCAATCCGCAGTTCATGCCAAGCCCCAGGCTTGGTAGTCCGCAGCGCCCGCGCGTGCAACTCTTTCGCTGCTTCCAATCGCTCGAGCGCCAGGCACTCCGCAGCAGAACTGTCGGGAGGAACCAGATGCGCTCTCTTTCGCAAGGCACGTTCGTATTTCTTCCACGACTTGGGCTCAAACTTCGCCGCCACGCGACCGACTTCCTCGCCCAACTCTTTCTCTCTTTTCGAAAATTCTAAAAGCAAGCGCTGCCGAATGGGATCACCCTCGGTCGAGAGCTTTCCAACCCACTCCTCGAGCACCTGGGTGTCCCGCAATTCTCCCAGCGCACGAAACAGTTTTCGCGGATATTTCCGCATCTCGTTCCACGACGCGTGGGGGTCAACTTCCTCCATTACTGCCGCAACCGAGCGGCATCGCCGGATCGCCACCCGCAAATCGTGCACCGCGTCCACATCCGCAGATGTCCGCACTTTCTCCAGTTCCTTGAGAACTCGTTCCATCCAATACGCTAAGCCGCGGTGCTCGGTGCGGGAGCCCGCTATTGTCGTGCTGGTGGCCATTCCTTGTCCCGTTTGAGCCGGTTTCGCGGTCACCGGCGGCCCTATCCTGCTCTTCTATAGACTAGCTCTCTGTTTCAATCGCGTCCAGTATAGTGCGCTTGGCCAGAGTTCCGGTAGCATCCGCGCCAGCACGATTGCTACGAGCACCGATCCCCCCGCGCAGATCAAAAACACGTGCATCGCGTCCGGATGCCCCAGCCTCAGCATGGTGTACTGCACCAGCGGCTGCAGAGCAATTCCACCAAAGGAAAGCAGGTTTGCAGCTCCAATGACGCGCCCCCGATGCTCTGGCCGCGGTCGCTTCTGGATCAACGCGTTCACCGGCACCACAAAAAACCCGGCGCAAACTCCCAATCCTGCCAGCAGCAGCAACACCGCTCGATAGCTCAATCCCGGCACAGAAAGCGACGCAGTCAACAGCACGATTCCCGCTAATCCCGGCAAAATCATCCCCATCTCAATCGTTCGCCCCGAGGCATATCCTGCGATAAAACTTCCCGCGCCAATTCCCAAACTGAGCGCTGCCATCAAATAACTGCTATGCGACTCATCGACCTGCAAGATATCGGTCGCGTACAAAACAATGTTCAGCAGCAGGATCGCTCCCAAAAACCAGAAAAACGTATTGGCGATCACCGCGACCCACAAAATTGCGTCCTGGCGCATCCGCTGAATTTCTTCGACGAACTCGTTTGCCCAGTTCCAGGAAAATGTCCGTCCCGGATCGGCCGCAGGCACCAAAGTAATTCCAAAACTGGTGCAAAGTCCCACAATCGACAAACCCAGCAAAAATAATCCAGACCAAACTTGCTGGCCGCGATTGTGATGCGCCAGAAATCCGCCGGCCAGTGTCCCGAAGATCGCAGCTAGTAGTGTCCAGAGTTCAATCACGCCGTTGCCCCAGCTCAACCGACTTGTTGGCAACAGTTCCGGCATCAATCCATATTTTGATGGACCGAAAATCGCTCCCTGCATGCACGCAAAAAATAGCGCAATCGCGGCTAGGTCGAGCCGGTTCATCCACAGTGCGTACGTCGCGCCGCACATCACCACCACTTCCAGAATCTTCGTCCAAATCGTCACGCTGCGCTTGCTGAAGCGATCCGCAAAAAATCCACCGGGAATAGAGAACACCAGGAAGGGAACGGCAAACACCATCGGCACGATCAGGACAAACAGAAAATCACGATACTCTTTGGTCGCAGCCGATTCCAGCACCAGAAAACTAACCAGCCATTTAAACGCATTGTCGCTAAAAGCCCCCTGAAACTGGGTGGCAATCAGCGCCCAGAAGCCGATTCCCACCCGTTCCTCAGCCCCGCTCTCCGCCCCTCCAGGAGACATAGTCCCTCGATCGTTCGCCCAGCACTCTACCCCGCCCCCTGCGCTTCGACAAGTCTCGTGCCTGTTACCCTGTTACTGCCTGCCATGACTGTTGTTATGCTCCAAAAAGAGGCAATGGAAATCCTGAATTCTTCAGCTATGATTACTGGGGCCTCAAGCGATTTCAGGCGCAAAGGAGGTTCGAGAAGATGAGCATTGTCGAACGAGCCGCAGGTTTTTCACTTCAGCACTTGGGCAAGCGGGTTTTGGTTTTCTTGTTATCTTTGGCGCTTTTGATCGCCACTTGCCCTCAGAACATGTCGGCTTCACAAGGCGAGGCCGCGCCAGCCGAGACTCCGCAAGGAGCACCCTATGCAACGCAGACACCCGAGCAACTGCAACGGTTAGTAGCACCGATTGCCCTCTACCCAGATTCACTGGTGGCGCAAATCTTGGCGGCGTCGACATTTCCGGAGGAAGTGGTGGAGGCGGACCGGTGGGTGCAGGCGCATTCTGATTTAAAGGGCGAGGCGTTGGGACAAGCCGTGGACCAAATGCAATGGGACCAGAGCGTCAAGGCGCTAACGGCATTTCCATCCGTTTTAGGAAACATGGACAAAAATCTGTCCTGGGCTTCGTCGCTGGGCGACGCTTACTACAATCAGGAACAGGACGTGATGGATGCCATTCAAGTAATGCGACAGAAAGCGGAAGCGGCGGGCAACCTGAAGACCACGCCCCAGCAAACCGTTACGGCAGAAGGTCCAGCGATTGTCATTCAGCCCGCTGCTCCCGATGTGGTTTACGTCCCTGCCTATAATCCTTGGGTGGTGTACGGGGGGCCGATCATGGCGTGGCCAGGATGGTATCCCTATCCCGGGATCTGGTACGGCGGGCCGTATTTATCGTTTGGAATTGGATTTGGACTTGGGTTCTACGCGGGATTTGGATGGGGATGGTCGCATTGGGGATCCGATTGGCATAATCGAGTGATCGTTTACAACCATTCGAGGTATTACTCACAAAGCAGGACCTTTTACAACCGCAATGTGTACTACCGGGGCGGGCATGGTGGACCCAGTGCGCCCAGCCGAGTAGGGTACAAAGGGGCGCAAGGCAACGTGTACAACCGCCCGGGGGGAACGCCAAAGCCTTTTGAAGGCGATACACACGCAGCTCGAGGCTACGTTGATCCTCGAGGTTCAGTCTCGCAACCCCACACACAGAGTGGAGTGAAGTCCGGGGCATTCAGCGGCTATGATCACGGGGGAGAGTCGAGGAGCTATTCGGCACGAGGAAGTGCGAGCACGGGAGGCTCACATGGCGGTGGGGGACACCCGGGTGGCGCACACCATTGATGGCGAGTCCGGTCTGACTGACGAGTTGCGAAATTAGAATTGGAGGGCGTCCGCATGTGGCGAGTGAAATGGCAGTTTGACAAATCTCATCGGGCCAACCTTATGAAACTAACCGCGACCGCAGCGCTTGGGATGGCTAGTTTCGCCGTATGCGCGCAGTCGCAGCAAAAGGGTCAGAAAGCATTTTCGACACCGGAGGAAGCAAGCCATGCGTTGTTTACAGCAGCACAGAACAACGACGAAAGGGCGTTGCTCGAATTGTTCGGACCGGACGGAAAGCAAATCGTTTCTTCGGGAGACGAACAGGAGGATGTGCAGAACCGCGCCAATTTCGCAAAGAGATATCAGGAAATGAACCGACTGGTGAAAGAGCCGGACGGAACGATAACGTTGTATATCGGGCCCCATAACTGGCCATATCCGATACCTCTGGTCAACAAGGGCAGCCTCTGGTATTTCGATACGGACAGAGGGAGGAAGGAAATTTTATTCCGTCGAATTGGCTGGAACGAGGAGTCGGCCATCCGAATTTGCCAGGAGCTGGTGGCTGCGGAAAAAGAATACTTTGCCCAAGAACACAATGAGTACGCGCAGAAGATCTTCAGTGATGAAGGGAAGAAAGATGGGCTGTACTGGAAAGTGGCGGAAGGCGAACCACAGAGCCCGAGTGGACCATTAGTGGCCTGGGCGGTCGCGGAGGAGTACGCCAAAAGCCATGGAGAGGAACAGGTGCCCTATCGAGGGTACTACTTCCACTTGCTGTCGAGCCAGGGGAAGGATAGCCCGGGTGGCGCGAAGAGTTACATCGTGAATGGCAAGATGACAGAGGGGTTCGCTTTCGTGGCCTATCCCGCAGAATACCAATCCTCCGGGGTGATGACATTTCTTGTGGGACCCGATGCGGTGGTCTATGAAAAGAATCTGGGCAAGAAGACCGCGAGCATTGCCAAAGAGATGAAGGAATATAATCCTGGTTCTGGCTGGCAGAAAGCGGTGGAAGAGCATTAGGGACAGCTGCTCATTCTTGCTCATCGAACGGTTATAGATAAGCTAAAGAATTAAAGCAGGGACGACACGGGATTCAAGGCCGCACAACGTCCCTAACGTGGTGAGAAGCCACCATTGCAAACTCCCCGTAGGATATCAGCAGTCCAGGGAGATTCCCTCGAATCAACCAGAGCGCGACAAACTCTGTTCATTTGGTGGCCCCCTGCCTTTTCCGACTGAGCGATGTTGATCTAAGTGAAAAACAATAGGATGTGTTGAATAATTCACATCCGACCCGACTATTCCCCGATTTTCGAATTATCACAATTTTTCAACAGTCCTAGTAGTTCTGCCAATTGTCAACATACTCGCCATGCTGCAGAAACGTTGTTGAGAAGCGGTGTCTGCACTCGGTGAATGTTGCACCAGCGCAACTCAGCAGCAGAAACAAGACAAACAGAAGAACCAAAAAGTTAAGTAAAGGAGAAATTAATTATGCCAGTTAAGAATCCAAAGGAATTATTCGTGGCGATTCTGAGCCAGGTACGACACGGCGCGGAGCGTTCAGCAGCGATCTACAAGGAACTGGGCAACGCGGCACAGAATCCGGAAATACAGGAGGCCCTCGAAGCCCGGGCTTTCGTGTCTCAGCAAGACCTTGCGAAGCTGGATGAGGCCTTTAAATTGATCGGCGAGAAACCGGTCAGCGTCACCGGAAAGCTCCACGATGTATTCGTCGAGGATTTCCGTAGGGAGCTTGCGGAGATTCAATCACCCGAGGCGAAGCGGCTCTTCGTATTGGCAAAGGCCAATCACTTGAGCCACATGCGCACGGCGGAATACGTTACGTTGGTCGCGGCCGCCGATGTTTCCGGTCACCATGGCGTGGGTGTGCTGCTTGAGAGCTGTCTCGCCGACCATTTGGCCTTCGTCGAACGGACTAAGCGTTTAATCCGTCACGCGATCGAAGCGAAGGTCGCGGCCAGAGCTACGGGCTGAGCGCTCGATTGGTGACTGACGCAAAAAGGGTCCGCGTGGTTCTGTAAAGCAAAAGAGGCAGAACCACGCGGGGCCTCAGGTGGAACGAGGGGAGGATTGTTGTGGCGAACTCCCCGAAAATGGCAGATGGACAATTCAAAGCTGGGGAACACATCCAAATAAAATTAGCTGGCGGCGCATCGAGGAAACGACGATTACGGCGCACTTCCAGAAATGGCGAGCCTCGGCAAGCGAATCTAACCCAGGAGACGCGGCAACTCTTGCCTGTGTCGTAGGCAAGAATCCAGAGGAGTCTGTGTTTACCCGCAACGGGAAGCCTGTCTCTGATTATCGTGGCACCTGGGATGTGATCCAAAAGACCGGTCTGGTCTTCGACAGATAGAACATCGTCAGCGAAAAAGATCCGTCTGACGCAGAGGGAAAAATCGAATCCTCGCCGTTAAGTTATAGACAAGCTAAAGTAACGGAAATCGAAGAAGAGACAAAAATTGTCAAAGATGTTAGGATTCAGTAGTTTGTACTCCAATCCCGGAGTGGCGGAACTGGCAGACGCAGCAGACTCAAAATCTGCCGCCCTTCGCGGGCGTGTGGGTTCGACTCCCTCCTCCGGGACCAACTTTTCCTTCCTATACGGGCAATTTGAAGGTCCTAGATCCCCCTGAAAATCCAAGGGCGTTGCGTTGTCCGATGCCACATCGCGTTGCTACGGCCATCGGCAAGTAATTAATTCTCTGGTCACCTATCCGTAACAATTGAATACGAGCATAGGTGTCTTGGTTCCACGGCCTCAGCCCGCACCGAAGGAGGTCGACATCCTATTGCTCCGCGACTTGTGTGCTGGCTGACGGAAGGCTCGGAATCGCCAGAAGCGGTAGCGAACAGTCAGGGGCCAGCCATATTGCTTCGTATCTTTTTGTGTCTCGTATTCGTACCCCAATGGACGCGTGGCCAAGCTCCACCAACTAGCGATACGCAGGCGCAGCCCATCTCTCAACAGCAACCGGTGAATAACAGCTCCTCAGGATCGCAGCCTTCGTCAAATGCGACACCACGTCAGGAGACGGCCCTCGACAACCCAGTGTTAGTACAGGCAGACGAAGAACGCAATATTATCTCTATTCAGTCGCGCTTCTCGTTCACATACGATCATGATACGTACGATGGGGGGTCCAGTTGCGACTGCTTCCGGGTTGACTGGCTACAATCCTTCGGACCCTCTCACCGCCTGGCGGCTGAAATCGAACTCCCTTTCTCCTTCTATAACGGCGGTAACAGTGAGCCGAACAGTACCGGACTTGGCGATATCACGGTGAAGTTTATTGACATGATCGGCAAAGGAGAAAAGTTCGAGCATGCCGCAGGCATTGAGATTACGGCACCCTCAGCTTCAAGCCACTTGATCGGCGAGGACGAGACTGTCATCAAACTGGTGTGGGGTTTCTCCACGCAGGTCACTCCTCACACGTTATTGAGTGGACAACTTGGATATAATCTGGCCGTGCAAGCAATCCAAAGGCCTCCGGGCAGCAACGAGATTGAACCTGAGTTGATCCTCGCCCAGGCTTTTGCCAAACGCGTCGGCGGGTATATCGACTGGGATAGCTACTATGACTTTAATGCCAGCAAGTATGCGCAAACTCTAAAGCTGGGCCTCGATGTTGAATTAGACCGCAAGCAAAAATGGAACGTATCTCCCTATGTTGAGTTTCCTCTGAACCACTTCACCCAGACAACAGCCCTCAAGAAAAATGTTGGATTTGAATTGAGTTACCATTTCTGAGTTTTCTCGTTTCTAGCGTGTGCGGAAGAAGTTTATTCATGGCGGGAGAAAAACCTGATGATCGAAACTAATCTGAACGTAGCGGACGAACTACTAGACCAATGGCCTCACCTCCGTAAGTCGGAACGGGTTGTAAAATTCAAAGGTCTACCCAGCGAATACATAGACAATTTCTTTCTTGCTTTGGACGCTAAGTCGCAGGCTGGTCTTGTGCTTGCGCTGCCGGAGGGGGAGCGCCGGTTGTTTATACGACTCTTGGCGCCGGACGACGCCGCCGACCTGATTCAGGAGTCTCCCAAACTCGAGCGCGAGTATCTTTTGGGGCTTCTTGACGACATGACCCGAACGGAGACCAAGGCGCTGCTCGACTATCGCGAGGACGTAGCTGGTGGCCTGATGAATCCCCGCTTCGCCCGCCTTCGTCCAGAACAAACGATAGACCAGGCCATCACCTACCTTCGACAACAGTTGAGTCAAGTCGAAACGATTTATTACGCCTATGTACTAGATGAACGGCAAGTATTGCTTGGCGTTGTTTCGCTGAAAGACCTTGTAAAGGCGGACCCGTCCAAAACGGTTGCAGACGTCATGACCACCAAGATATTTAAGGTTTCCGATAGGACTGATCAAAAGCAAATTGCACACTTGCTTTCTGTCCACGGAATTCAGGCCATTCCTGTCGTTGACGAGCTGGGCATCATGAAGGGTATCGTCACAGCCGACGATGTTTTAGACGTAATGCGCGAAGAAGATACAAAGGACATCCAAAAGGTCGGTGGTATGGAAGCTTTGGATGGGCCTTATCTTGAGACGGGCTTCCTAGCCATGCTTCGTAAGCGTGCCGGATGGCTGGTGATCCTGTTCCTCGGTGAAATGCTAACAGCGACGGCGATGGCACATTACGAGCATCAGATCGAGGAAGCGGTCGTTCTCGCTTTATTCATCCCGCTGCTCATCAGCAGCGGAGGTAACTCCGGATCCCAGGCCACGACCCTGATCATTCGCGCCATGGCCTTGGGAGAACTGCGCCTCAAAGACTGGTGGCGCGTGGCTGGCCGAGAACTGACGGCCGGGGTTGCTTTGGGCTGCTTGCTCGGGGCAATTGGATTTCTCAGGATTGTTCTCTGGCAAACAGTGGCACACACCTATGGCCAACACTACCTCTTGGTGGGAATGACCATCGCACTCAGCCTTCTGGGCGTGGTCGCTTTTGGAACTGTCGCAGGATCGATGTTGCCATTTATCCTGCGACGCTGCGGCCTCGATCCCGCCAGTGCGTCGGCTCCGTTTGTGGCGACTCTGGTGGATGTCACCGGACTCATCATTTACTTCAGTGTCGCCAAAATGGTATTGACTGGCACTCTTCTTTAGCATGATGCCGCCGGGGTATCCTCGCCACACTGTGACGATGCCTCTTTTTCTTGACCAAAGTGGATAGCGTACCTTCGGGACAAGCACCCGATCAAAATTTGTCGCATGGCGCCAATCTTCGACCGCAAATAGTGCCGCTTGTCTGCCATCATCGCTCAGTCCTGGTACCTACTTCGATCCTGTAGCCCCAAGACATCAGGTTACCTGGGTTCTCTCGACTAAAATCTTTTGCAGAATTTGCCACTGAGAGCCAGGGGTGGATGAACATCGCTTTCATCCAACATTCATCTGGTTGCAACATACGTTCTACTTCTTTTGCATAAGATCCTGGTTCCTCAAATCTGACGGAGCCCGAGCCTATCCAAAACTACGTTTCCGCGTGGACCGAGAGTAGGTTTAGAACCGGGTACCAAGGCTAGGAATCTTTCTATGACTCTGGGACGAATCTCAAGCGCGTTTCTGCTTTTGATGATGGCAGTGTGTGCAATTTCCTGTGGCGGCAATTCAGGGGGGAACTCTGAATTCGTTAAATTGCAAGGAGCAGGCGCGAGTTTTCCCGCACCGCTCTATCTAAAGTGGTTCAAGACCTATTCGACCGCGCACCAGAGTGTGCAGGTCGACTATCAGTCGGTGGGTAGCGGCAGCGGGGTGAAGAGCTTTATAGATCGAACGGTGGATTTTGCCGCCAGTGACGCGGCGATGAAACCCGAGGATATCGCAAAGGTAGAAGGCGGAGTCCAGTTGCTGCCGATGACAGCGGGTAGCATTGTACTCGCCTACAACCTAAAGGAAGTGCCAGCTCTCAAGCTGACCAGGGAAGCGTATGTTGGAATTTTCAGCGGAAAGATAACCAAGTGGAATGATCCAATCATCGCGAAAGCCAACCCAGAAGCGAAGCTTCCAGCCACCCCGATTAACGTTATTGTCCGCGCTGATAGCAGCGGGACGACTTTTGTGTTCTCAAAGCATTTGAGCGCAATAAACAAGGATTTCGAAAGCTCCATTGGCGTGAACAACATGCCGAACTGGCCCGTGGGCACCAAGTCAAAAGGCAACGAGGGAGTCACGGCGAGCATACTGACGACTCCTGGTTCGATCGGCTATATCGAATACGGCTACGCGCACAGTCAGAATCTGAGCACCGCAGCATTACAGAACAAGTCAGGCAAGTTCGTTGTCGCGACTGCCGCTTCAGGTGCAGCCGCTCTGGCCTCGGTAGAACTGCCGCCTGACATGATCGTGTGGGTCTCCGATCCCGAGGGCCCGGAAGCTTACCCGATCGTGACCTTTACGTGGATGCTCTTGTACAAGAAATACGCCGACAAGGGCAAGCTGGAAGCGCTCAAGGGCCTTCTCGATTACAGTCTGACTGAGGGGCAAAAGGATTCCGAATCACTTGGTTACATCCCCTTGCCGGACGCAATCGCAATCAAGGTGAAAGCTGCAGCAGACGCCATCTAGGGCGTGCGACAGCTCGCGGGCTAGATGAACTTACCGAAGTAGCAAAGGGATCGGCATTTGATGGCTTCAATTTCAGCTCCGAACGGAATCGAAAAGCCAGTGGAAGTGCAGGCACGGGGTCAAATCTGGCGACCACCATCGGGTTTTCAGCGATGGGGTGACGTGGTATTCCGTAGTCTTTGCTTCGCATTCGCGGTGCTAACGATCGTACTACTGGTATGGCTCGTTTTTGAGATTGGTTTCGCGGCAATGCCCGCCTTCCGGAAGTATGGACTCTCGTTCTTAACTGGCCGAGTCTGGAATCCGAATCTGGAGCAGTACGCAATACTGCCCGAGATCTGGGGCACCCTCTATACGTCGCTTCTGGCACTCGGACTGGGGTCGGCGTTTGGTATTGCCGCGGCCCTTTTTTTGAGCGAGGGTTTTCTCGGAGAAGTGGCCTTTGGCATATTGAAGAAATTTGGGATTCATTTTCATCCCCAGTGGGGAAAACTGCCGCAGAAATTGGAACAACTGCTGAAGAATATGATTGAGCTTTTGGCGGCTGTTCCAAGCGTCGTTTACGGTTTATGGGGTTTGTTCGTTGTCATTCCCATGATTCGTCCGCTTTGTAACTGGCTTCACGAGCAGATGGGTTGGGTTCCGTTTTTCTCAACAGACTTGAGTGGTCCCGGAGTTTTCCCTGCCGTTCTGGTTTTGTCCATCATGATCCTCCCAACCATCACGGCAATTAGCAGGGATGCACTGGTGTCTGTGCCATCGAAATTGCGAATGGCGGCGTACGGGCTGGGCGCCACGCGCTGGGAAACCATTCTTGGGGTAATACTCCCGACCGCGTCTCGTGGAATATTCGGCGGGATTATTTTGGCGTTCGGACGGGCCCTCGGCGAAACAATGGCGCTGGCCATGCTTGTTGGAAATGCGAATCGCCTGAGCGTCTCGCTGTTTTCTCCAGCGAACACCCTGGCAGCACTGTTGGCGAACAGTTTCCCGGAGGCTGGCCGTCGAGAAATCCCGGTTCTCATGTATGCGGCACTCGTCCTGCTGGGGATTACCCTGGCGGTGAATATTGTCGGTGCAGTGATATTGGAGCGTGCGGTTGCACAGGCGGAAGCGAAATGAGCGAGATCGCGAACAAAGCAAAAGAGAACACGGAAGATCTGTTCAAGGACCTTGATTTTGCGGAGCTGGAGCTATCGCTGTATCGTCCAAGAACGTTTCTGAGCATTCTCCTCAGCTGGGTCGTCACGTTCATGACGTTTCTGGCGTTAATCCCTCTTTTCGCTGTTCTGTGGATGCTGATATGGCGAGGCGGGAAAAAGCTCAGCCTCGCGCTTTTCACCCAGCTGCCTCCGGCGCCGCTCGAGCATGGCGGAGGATTCGGAAATGCCATCGTCGGAACGCTTGTCATGGTCGGAATCGCGACCTTGATTACGGTTCCGCTGGGGGTTCTTACCGGCGTTTATCTGGCGCAAGCAAATCGAAATAAATTCGCGTCGGCCGTCCAGTTCGCCGCGAAGATTCTAACGGGGTTTCCCTCCATTCTTGCGGGAGTCTTTGCGTATGGCGCGATTGTCCTGCTAACAGGAGGTTACTCTGCGGTGGCGGGAGCGATCGCGTTGTCTATCCTGATGCTGCCGACGATAATTTTGACTTCAGAGAGTGCCATTGCCATGGTGCCGGCGAAAATGAAAGAAGCCTCGATCGGTATCGGAGCAACAACCACGCAGACGGCCCTGATGGTCTTGCTCCCCACAGCAATGCCCGGCATCCTGACGGGAATTATGTTGGCGGTGGCGCGCGCGGCCGGCGAGACGGCGCCGTTGCTGTTCACAGCCCTGTTCAGCAATTACTGGATTATCAGCAATGGACGGCTGAATGTTATGCAGCCAACAGCCTCCTTGGCGGTGCTCATTTATAACTTTTCGGCGATGCCTTTTGCCAATCAAAGGGAACTGGCATGGGCGGCCGCGTTTGTTCTTGTACTTCTCGTCCTTGTGACAAACCTGATCGGCAAGAGTTTCTCGAGCCAGCAGATAGATCAATAGGAGATTGCAAGCCAATGTCTACAGGAATGGTTCCCGGGGTAGTTCCCAATCGGCCTGTCCTTCCCACGTCTGGGAATTCGCAGGTGCAGGATGAAGTCGTCATAGACTGCCAGATCAAAGAATTGTTTTATGGAACGTTCAAGGCTGTTCGCGATACCGTGATACCCATCAAGAAGAACGCTGTTACCGCCTTCATTGGGCCTTCCGGATGTGGGAAAAGCACGGTGCTGCGGTGCCTAAATCGGATGAATGACCTAGTGCGCGGCTTTCGCTTTAGTGGCCATGTCCGCTATCGCGGCAAGGACATTTATGATCCCGTAGTAGATCCCGTTGCTGTGCGCCGGTACATCGGCATGGTCTTTCAACAGCCGAACCCGTTTGCGACGAGCGTCTTCAATAATGTCGCCTTCGGATTGCGCATCAACAACTACAAGGGGAATAAGGCCGAAAAAGTGGAACAGGCTCTGAAGCGCGCAGTCCTGTGGGATGAGGTTAAGGACAAGCTTCACGCGAGCGGCCTTTCTTTGTCCGGCGGGCAGCAACAGCGGCTGTGCATTGCCCGCGCCGTGGCCACGGATCCCGAAGTACTCCTGATGGACGAACCTTGCTCGGCCCTTGACCCGATTGCCACACGCAAGATTGAAGAATTGATGCTCGAACTAAAGACCCGCTATACGATCGCGATCGTGACTCACAACTTGCAGCAGGCGCAGCGCGTGGCCGACAAGACGGGCTTTTTGTACGTGGACACAACACAAGGTGGCAGGACGGGTTATCTAGTGGAGTTTGGTGATTCCAAGGAGATGTTTGAACATCCAAAAGAGAAACACACCCAGGATTACATCCGGGGCGAATTCAGCTGAGCCAAAAGTAGGAAGCCGGAGTGGAATGGTGGGTCTAGCGAAATTGCGAAGGAAACTGGGTGCACTCGCGGGTGCGCTTGCCCCAGTGCTCCTCGCAGTATTAGTCGCGGGCTGCTCGGACTCAACGAGCAAGCCGGTGGAACCCCCGCTCCCCCCGGGAAGTATTGAACTGGACGGTGCCGGCGCGACCTTCCCTTCTGCTTTATACAAGGTGTGGTTTGAGACCTACCACGGTGAGAATCCAGGGACTTTTATCAAATATAGTGCCGTTGGTAGCGGCGAGGGAATCCGTCGGTTTATCGGCAAGAACATAGATGAGAAGGACCGGGTAGATTTCGGGGCGAGCGATGCTGCCATGCAGGACTTTGAACTCGCCCAGACAGACAACAATGCGCTCATGGTACCTATGACGGGGGGGTGTATCGCCCTTGCTTACAATCTGCCAGGGGTTCAGGCGCAACTCAAGTTATCGCGCCGTGCGTACAGTGGAATATTCCTTGGTGAAATCAAGAATTGGAATGATCCCCTTATCGCCGAGAGCAATCCCGGCGTCAAATTGCCCAATCTGAGCATCGTAACGGTTGTACGGCAGGACGCGAGTGGAACAACCTACGCCTTTACCCGAAACCTCGATGCCATCAGCGATACGTGGCGCAGTCAGTTCGGGCCCGCCACCCTCGTCAATTGGCCTGGCAACTCCATGCGCGCTAAGGGTAACGAGGGCGCTGCGGATTTGATAGAAAAGTCTGTGGGTGCGATCGGCTACGTGGGATACGAGTTCGCTCGCCGGATTAATCTCACCGTTGCCGCACTCGAGAACAAAGAAGCGAGATACATCCCGCCATCAGAAGATAGCTGTGCAGCAGCCTTGGCGTCCGCGGAATTGCCTGAGAATTTGAGGGTTTTTGTGCCTGATCCTGTCGGTGCGGATTCCTATCCGGTCGTTACGTTCTCGTGGATTCTGCTGCGGAAAAATTATCCGAATCCGAAAACGGCCGCAGCAGTCCGCGAACTGTTCCGTTGGTGCCTCCTTGGAGGACAGAAGTACGCACCCGCTCTGAACTATGTGACCTTGCCGCCACACGTGGCCGAGAAGTCCTTGGCCGTCGTGAATAGCATTACTCCAGCTGGATAATCTAAAAAACTTGCGATTTAGTCATTCAGAGCAGGCTATTGCCAGCCAATGACCCATTCGTCTTCGACGGCGAGTTCACGATACGAGGAGTAACCAAGCCGGAGAAGTTGACGTTTTGACCAGGCGAATTCGACCCTTTGCGATGGAGACTACGTGGATGGGAATTGGATTCACACAGATCTGAGGGGTGAAGACAACATAACTTACAAGGAGGTTGCGACAGCATCCCCTTACATTACGGTGAACGTTGATCCTATTCTTTCTTCCCTCGAAATGGCCGTAGCGTAGGTGGGCCATGGCAAAAGTAGATTCATACAATTTGCGTCAGTGAGGCAGATGAAGTTTGGAACCGACGAGGAGATGCAGATAATCGGAGAGCTGAGGATTGTCGCGAGCGAGGCGCCGCCAATCGGAGCCGCGACCAAAATGGACACGCGAAAGAGACCAGAGGGTATCTCCTCGATGGACCGTGAGCGTCTCGGGTACCGCCGGTACAGGAGATGCGCGGGAACCACCGTTGTTTGGAACCACGATGGTACTCCCGCAGCCGAGGAAGTCCGCATGATCAGCAACGCTTGGATTCAGGGAGGCAAGTTCTTGCCAGCGTGAGCCGCTTCCCAGATACTCCCGCGCCAGCTTCCACCAGGATTCGCCTGAGCGTACCCGGATGCGTATGAAATTGCCCGTTGCAGCCCGCGCGGGTGAATTAGCCCTCGTCAACGGACTTAAAGTCGTTGATGCAATCCATGGGCGCGGCTGGAATGGGGAAACACGAGCATGCGCCGCGGACCGTTCAAATGGTGCAGGCGAAGTCGCGACAACTGCCGGTGACACTACCGTCCGCGGCGCACGCGAGAGAGGAACCGAACCTTTTGCTTCAGCAAGGGCCGTATCGGGCAGTTCCAACGGAAATGACGAGGGCTTTTTATTGAGCATTGCCGCAACTTCGCGTGCGGCTTTTTCATTGCGATAGCGGCGAGCAATTTCGCCCAGGGATGTGTATGGCGCGTTCGTCTCGACGTCAAGAGGCGAGAGGTTCGACGAGGCGGGCGCAGGCGAGGATTCCCGCCGCGCCTCGGCCCGGTTCTGATCTTCGGGGATGAGGATACGCGGACGCCTCAGGTCATCCTCGGTATAGACGTGGTGGGGCGCAATCGGATACTGCGAGTTGTGAGCCCGCTGCTGGCGCGCGGCTTCGGCAACATCTTGTGCGGCCACATTGGGGTGAACAAATATGGGCACAAGCAGGCAGAAGACAGGGATACCTTGCCGCCTGAAATACTTACGCCGATTAGGAAAATGCATTTTCATCAAACTGGGGCACAGGAAGATTTACTAGGGAGAATTGTCGCGCGGAGTAGGGCCATCTGCAACCAGCAAGTGTCTACCTTGTTATGACCCGGCAAATAATCTATATTCGCGCGTCCTCGGTTTCTTCCCGAGAAGCCACATGACGAGGGAAGGAATCATCGACATCGGCCACGAGTGTCAGATCGTCCGCAAGTTCTCTACCACTATATTCCTGGACAGTTGCGACAATCGCTTTTAGTAGTGACGAAGCAACCATGCCTTGATTGGCGCGAACGGTGTTCAATAACCGAGTCTGGCCGAATTCTTCCGCGTCGTCTCCTGCTGCTTCGGTTACAGCGTCAGAATGCGGCAGGTCTCTACATGGAGACCTGCAGAGGCACTGCCCGGCGAATCAATAGGCGCCGGTTCACATTTGTGCTTGTCGGCGAGGCAGGTTATTGCGATATCGCCGAGCGTAAACTGCCCAACCAAACGTTCGAGAACCATTAGTTACCCCTTCCGGGCGCTCGACAGCATCGTGGTCGAAATGAGCTTAGATTGCAAGACACACCTGCAACTAGAAGTTCCAGCCGAGGGTAGTGCTCAATCCCGTGGCATTTTTCTTGGCATTCAGCGGAGGGCGACTGTCAAAGTTGTCCCAAAATGAAAAATTCAGGTGGAAATTATTGGATAGTTTAACACTAAACATGTCACTGGTCGTTAGTCGAACGCGGCCAAAATCAGACATACCCGGAAAAATTAGTAACTGCGATTGCATCGAGTACCGATCGAAGTGGAAGAGTTGATACTGTAGGCCGACCAATAGCTCGACGTTTTGCTGGGTCGGCTGGACGAGCCCGGATTGATAATTTGCTTGCGTATAGTCAGCACCAATCACCCACCGCAGCACGTTTTGGTTGGTTCTTATGAAGTACCGACCATATCCTCCGCCTAGGGTCGTGCGCAGAACAAGATCCTGCTGGGAGCTATGCAGGAAATCGGATAAGCCAAGAAGGTAGGAATTGCGGTTCAGGAAACGTTCTCCAAATCCCTGCACTTCAAATAAGTTGGTCGTTGTTCCGCCAGATTGACCGTTGAAAGAAGCATTGTAGGACGCTCCAGCAGCCCAGTGTGCAGCAACATACTCTGCGTTTGCAGCCGTACTCAGAGAAGACTGGTTGTTGCCACTCGTGAAGTTATATCCGAAATCGATGCTCCCCTTTAGTTGTCGCCAGAAGTTTTGTTTCTGTGAATTGATTTCGACAACGTCAGCGCCTGAAATCGGCACATCACCACCAGGCGCATGCACCTCAAAATCCTTGCCCGCTGCCGACTCCGTTTTTTCTTTTGAGATAGTTCCGGTCAACCTCTTGCCATCATTTAAGACGACCTGGAAATTTGCTCTGCTCTCGACCTTGTCCACCTGCAGCCAGTCAACCCCTACGGCTCCGGAGAAATAATCTGTCTCGATGTAGAGAATGCCTTGCTCTAGTCTCTTGACTTCGCCAGTAAGTCGATCACCGTTCTTCATAATGATTGTGTCGTGCCGCGTAACTTTTGCCAGGCAGGTAGCCGTGACCACGAACAATCCGAGGATTAATGAAATGTAAATGCGCGCATAGAAGAATCTAGTTCGCATGATCCGTACCTCAGGCAAATGGTTTATCTCGCGACCGCCACTTAGAAAATGATCTTAATGATCCTCACGACCAGTTCGTCCAGTGGCATGATCGTGAGAAGCAAAGGAAGAAGCGGTACGGCTGTGGCAGCGGCGAGACGGGTAATGTCACGAACTCCAAAGGGCACGAGCTGCATTTCGCGGACGCTGGCATAACTATTGCCAAGGTCGGCCAAGGATTGAATGTCGGCAGTCCCCAGAACCGGCTCAGCATTTGTGTCGCTGTATAGCCATTTTTCGTCGAACTCAGTCACATATCTGTTTGCCAGATTCCCATACCTAGCAAGACCGTTCCGTTTGGCTCGAGCGAGTTGGGGTGAAAACATCGCGAGAGGTCCGAGAATCATCACAACGAAGAAACCGATTAAAGCGGCTATCGTTATTTTGAAGGAAGTCAGTTTCTGCCCTTCATAGAGAACACGGCTGGCGATTATTCCCGACAGCAGCGCTCCTTGCGCGAAGAGCAAAGGAGAGAAGGCATAACTACTTCTGCCGAGGAATCCGATTCCACCCGCACGGTCAGGATGAGCCGCCAAAAGGCGTAGGTTCAATCTTGAAATCCGCCAAAGAAGCCAGAACCAAATCAGCGTACGAAAATACCAGCGCAACAAGATGAATTGAAAGATCGGGACGCTGACAAAAGCGTTCCAATAACCTACAAGAGTGAGGTGGAAGCCGCTTGCATCGGAAAGACCATACCAAGTGGTCCCCAAAGAGGCGACCTTGTGGAGCCAGACCCAGTGGCCGGCGGTGTAAACGAACACCAGCAGAGCGAGCTCCAAGGGCACTGAGTCACGCACGCGCAGAGCACCTTCGATGGCGGCATGGAATCTGGGCATATCCTCGGGAGTAACGATTCGGCCCTCTACAAAGCGTTTCACCACGGCACGGGTGCGCTTGTGCACGACTAGTTCGGCGAGAATCAGAGTTGGCAGCGCGACGAGGAAGCGTACATGCGTCTCCAGATCACGGAGAAATCCGAGATGGCCATCGCTAAACAATTGCCCGCTAAACGCGCAAAGTAAGAGCAACGGTACCCAGGTGATCAGCGAGAAAAACAGAATTCGGCGCTTTAGCAACTCAAGAATCGGACCGGACAAGTATGTCTTCTGGTACAGCTGATATAAGGGGCCGCCCAAAACCAGCGAGAAGTCGGGCGGTTCCCGAAAGGGCGAGGGGGTGGTCATATATTCATCCAGTCATTAGCCCAAACACGCATCACTCTTCGTCATTCGTGCTGTGCCACGTCTTATCCGGGTTGTAGCGATCCATTTTCTTGACGATGCTGAGAGAGTCTGGTCCCAGGTCCTTCTGGTAAACGACTCCGTCGTAGCTGACCATGAAGGTCATCACACCGGAGACGCGATAGTCGGCAGGCACGGCAACCAGCGCAAAACCGCCGATCATTGCTCCCTCAATGACGTAATCGAGTTGGCCGAGAGGCGCTGCGGGACCTTGTCCTTTGAGAACTTTGAAGTAGTAGCCGTGGAAGGGCTTTGTCTTATCCACGTAGCCTTCCTCAAGTGCCTTCGCTACTGCCTCTCCGATCGGGCCTCCCCAACTGCCGTCGGAGTTTTGCCAAGCCAACCCATCCTGCCTTCCAGGCGTGCTAATGATTCGCTGTGCGTATTGATTCACTCCGGAGTTGTCGTGAACCTGCTCCGCATACTCCATCTGAGCTTCCACGAAGCCGCGACAAATGGTGATAGCGTCCAATTCATTGGCCCCGATCTGACGGTCAAGAATTTCCGTACGTCCGGCCTTCGAGTCGAAATGCCACTTACCGCCTTGCTTGACGAGAGGAACAGGTAAGGGCCAATCTTCGTTGCCTACCGAGAGGATCGCGCGGTTTGGGTTGTGAGGATCGGTATCGACGTGCATCTTCTCCTGCGCCAGGGCGGCAAACTCCGCACGTGAATTCTTGTCCTGCACGTCGTCACTGGTGTCGACGAAATCCTTGCCGGCGGGTCCGAAGATTTCTAGCAAGGCCGGCACGTCGTCGTTTTTGACCGCAAGGACCATGGCATCCGCGGCCTGCTGCGCGGTGTCAAACGTTTTCTGTGGCGGCTGCGCCGGAACAGTTGTGGCCGGCTTCGATTGCGGAGCAGCGAGTAGCGTGGTTGGCAAAACCCAACACGCGGCGATTCCAAACAAGATCAAGAGAATTTTGAGCGAGAGAGGATTGATTTTTGGGGAGTTCATATATTATTCCTTGTTCATGGTCTGATTACCGCCTCCGTCCGCCGCCGGAGCGGGCGCTGCCACCACCACGAGAAGAACTCATGCTGGAACTACCCCGTGCACTGCTGGCTTGCGCGCTGGCTTTGCTGGACGATCCTCCGAACGCACTCGTGTTCCTCGAGGCGTTGTTAGTCGAAACCTGGCGATTGCCGACGTTGTTTCCGCCTGCGCCGCTACGGTTTGCACTCGGGTTGCTCGGTCGATTGGCAGAATTCGCACTGGGCCTGTTTGCCGCGTTGCCGCCTCGGTTATTCGCGCTGGCTTGCGGCCGGTTCCCGGCTCCTTGTTGCTGCCGCGCGTTGGCCTGCCGCGTGGACATGGAATCTCCACGAGCGGTGCCACCGTACTTATTCGCCGTGGCCTTGTTGGAATAAGGAGCGCCGCCGCGGTGCTGAGGATTGTGTTGCCAGTTGTTGTTCCCGTTGCGATTTACATTGTTGATGTTCATCTTGTTGTAATGGCTGATGTAATTGTTGTTGACGTTGATATTGATGTTGTTGTGGCCATGCCCCCATCCGCAGCCGTATCCCCAACCACCGCCCCAAGCTGCACCGATCGCAATGCCCACGCCAAATCCAATGACCGCACCTGCATAATATCCCGGTGGCGGATAGTAAATCGGCGGATACGGGTATATGGGCGGCCCGTAAACCACGACGGGGTTATAAGAGGGTACGTATACGACCTGTGGATTGGCCTGCTCGATGATCACGACGGTTTGGGTATCGACAACCTTTGTTTCCACTCTCATTTGGTCGTTGGACTTCAAATTTCCGGCGTCCTTTGCCTTCGTGCGCATGCGTTGCACTGCGTCCATGACATCGTTCTGCTGCGCGAGGAAGGCATTCCCTAGATCTGTCGTCCACTTAATATCGTCCGCCAATCGCTTGGCCACGTCTGGCAGTGCAGCCATGGCCTGAATGCTGGGGTCCCAGTCCTGCTGCTCGACGGCCTTTCTGAGTTCCTCGCCCTTAAGGCTGGCGTTCTTCTGCAACCACTGCTGCAACTGAACGATTTCCAGGGGATAGGTCGAAGCCACCAACACCTGACTCAAGAGTGGATCGGGATAAAGCGCAATCGGCGCGACCAGCGAATCCAATTGATCGTTGGGAATTTGCTCTAGTGGCGCAGCTTCCTGCTGCGCATACAGCAACGTATTGCCCGGCGTGAGGAGAAGTGCGCACAACACCGCTAGGAGAGCTTGGGCTGTCCAGCCCAGGAAGAATTTAGATTGAATTGGTCTTTTGGTCATGAGTTTTCACACCTTCTTTTGGTTTGTTCCCATCCGGCCCTACATCGACTCGCGGTTCATGCGGCTACCCTCCGAATGACTTCAAGCACTTCGGAACCGGGAGCAGTCTTACGGAAATAGGCCACGCAACCCACGGCTTCGGCTTCTGCGCGAGCTTCGGGGTCGTCGTGAGCGGCGATGAAGATGACAGGAATGTGTCCGCCCTCGGCTGAGAGGCGTTGGGCGAGTTCGATGCCAGACATCGCACCGAGCTGGATACTCGCTGCCGTGTTCGTCGCCCGGAAAACGAGCTGCGTCCAGAAACTCGCTGTAAAGTTCGATCCGTTCGCTGTTGTTGGCGAAGAAGGTTGCGTGGATGGCCTCATCGATGTCGATATTAGCGGGCACCAGTCGCTCGTCCGAATACAGAACCAGCACCCTTTGCGACTGCCCTCGATTCGGCGATTGACCAACTGCATGGATGCCTGTCCAGGCCAGAGTTATGAGCCCCGCTGCGGTGAAAAAAAGAACTCGCCTCAAACATCGCTCCTGGATCGCTCGGTCTTCGTGGATTGTGGAATGCGAAAAGTCAGATCAGTCCCAAATAATATAGATCCACACTTACCCTACTTGACTACAATATCCTGCGTCCGGCTAAACAGTCTACTCCCTGCTCATGGCCCCCGGCCCCTTTCCCGCCGCCCTTCGAAAGCACTTAAATTCACAGCTGAACCTTGATGGAGCGCACGCAACCGAGAAACTGCGACGAAATTAATGGAGGTTTCTAAGTTGGAGACCGCCAAAGGGCGAAGAACTAATAAAGCGGTTTGAATTGCATTTTATTTCTGCAATTTCCCGCGGTTCATCAGAACGAATTTCTGAAGTCTCTTGCCGGTGTCAACTTCCCCTGTATAGAGATCGCCGCGAGAATCAGAAACTAGCTGGTGAAGCCAATGGAACTGTCCGGCATTGCGGCCGTTGTGCCCTGTCTGGCCCAGCACGGCGCCATCGTCTCGCCGGAGAGTCCATATAACGTTGTTTTCGCCGTCGGCTACCAGCAGAAACTCTTGCTGCTTGTCGGCCGAAAATGCGAACTGCCATACGGAACCTATCCCCAGAGTTTCGGGGCGCAGAGTGAACTCCTTGACGAATTTCCCCTGCTTGGTAAACACTTGCATCCGGTCATTGACTCGATCGCAGACATACACAAGCCCATCTCGCGAGATGTGAACGCAATGTACCGGATTGCGAAATTGCTGATCGAGCGGTGCGCCAGGATTGTACGCCCCGGGGTCGGTATCATTGGGAGGGTTTCCATAAGCTCCCCAAAACCTCTTGAACGCGCCGGTCTCCGAGTCGAACACAATCACTCGCTTGTTCATATAACCGTCGGCGATGTACACCTCGTGTGCTTTAGAATCCACCTCGATGCCGGCCGGGCGCCCCAAGATGTCCGTGCGCAAGCTGTCGGGCGGATCGGATGAGGGACGCCCGATCTGCATCAGAAAATGTCCCTCCTTTTTGAACTTCAGAACATGGCGGTCGGTCGGCGCGTTCCCCCCGATCCAGACGTTTTCATCCTGGTCCACATAAATCCCGTGTTCCGTCTTCGGCCAGTCAAATCCTTCGCCAGATCCACCCCAAAAGTGGAGCAGGTGTCCTTGCTGGTCAAACTCCAGGACTGGCGGCGCAGCAATGCAGCATTGCGAACGCGGCGGTGTAAGGGAAGCGCCGATCTCGTCGACCGTGTTCGAGGCCGGTCGTTGCAAAACCCAGATGTGGTCCTCACGATCGACAGCTAAGCCGCCGACTTGCCCGATGATCCAGTTGTTTGGCAGCTCCAATGGCCAGAACGGGTCAACTTGATACCTCGGCACGTCTTGGGCGCAAGCCGCCAGAGTAAAAGCGCTGAGCAGAAGCGCCGATGCAATGCCGAAGATGACCAACGTGATTGCAAATTTGTTTTGGAAATGGTGAGTGTGCATGAGGCGCTCCGGGCGAAAGGTCTTCAGTTGGTTCGAGGTGGGCGGAGTATAGGACCGCTGGTAGAATGTGTCAACGACACGACACGACACTGGTTGCGTAATCGAAACAGTGCCCCGCACGGATCACAAGCGGCGTTCGCGGAGGATACTCCGTGATCCGGGCCAAATCCCGAGAGGGACCAACTGTGAACATTCCTAAGTCCAATTCAAATGACTTTCTCCTACCCAGGAGTGTTATCGTCCCTTGGCTGATGGCCAAGAGCGGTCCGTACTCGGAGCTATACAGCATCCAGGCCGCAGCGTACCGCTGACCACCTAGTATCTATCGCGTGGGCCACTCTTTTGGACGATCGCATCCAGCCACATCGGTCCTAGGTCCTAACCAACGCGACCGTGTAGACCGAACCCCGAATGGTCGGTTGCACGGAAGCTAGAGAAACGGCGTTCGACTTATTTTTTCTTTGACCTCGCCGACATGAATTCTTCGGCGCGGCGTTGCACCTCGCCCTCGTTGAGCGTTTCTTTTACCGTTGCTAGCGCCCAGACGTGTCCCCAAGGATCGCCCACCCAGCAATAGCGATCGCCAAAAAACATGTCTGTCGGTGGAAGCAACGATGTCCCGCCTAGTTGGACAGCTTGGGCAAAGCTCTTATCGACATCGTCGACATACATTTCCAGCACCACGCTTGTGCCACCCAGCGTTTCGGGCGAGCGCGGACCCTTCGGATCGAATCCGGGCATGTCGGTGAGTTGGAGATACGATTCGCCGATCTTGAACTGCGCGAAGATGCCGGGCATGCCCGGCATAGGTGCCTGGTAGAGAACCTGTGCACCGAACGCTTTCTGATAAAACTCGAGCGCGGCGCGGCCGTCGCGCACCATGAGATAAGGAACTACTTGCCGATTGTTTGGTCTTCCTCCGAGGATGGCCATGTCATGTGTCCTTTCGCTGATAGATTTGCGACAAACGCCAGACGTGTCCGGAACGATCTCTGACGTCGCGGAACTGTGAGGCCCATGCGGCGACCTGCTCGAGCGGCTTGGGATCGAGTCGGTAATAGCGATGGCGGCCTGAACGCCGGGCGACGATCAGACCGCTGCGCCTCAGGACCGCCAAATGCTTTGAGAGCGATGGCTGGGTGATCCGAAACGGCTCGCAGAGCTCAAGCACTGTAAGCTCGCGCTGCTGAAGCCGCTCAAGAATGCTTCTACGCGTGGGGTCGGCCACCGCTCGAAATATCCCATCGTGCCGATCATGCCGCATGGCGCAGCATAATACATAGCCAAAAGGCTATGTGTCAAGCAGAAGAATCCAATGCATTCCTGAATAATTGAAGGTTTGTCGGCTACACGGAACTCATCCACAAACGGCTGTACACCTCTTGATTATCTTTTCAGTGGGCCGGAAACAAGGCCTAGGATGATACCTCTGGCCGAATCGTAGGATGTTCGGAAGTTGGCAAGAAACGGCGTTCGAGGTGGTCAGTAGTAATGTACGACTTCGGGGGAGTCAGTAAGATTTGGTTCGTACAGAAAGGCGAAGGATGCGTCACCGGCATTTCCCCTCGTTCAACTGGCGCATTGGAAGCTGGAAGTTCACTGCAAAGGCAAACTCCTAAGGGCTGAGTTCTGGTGCTGCTGCCGGAAGGTTACTGAGCTGGTTGGAGGGAGTAGGGCGGGTCGGCGATGATGCGCAAGTAGGCGATCACGGCCTTGATCTCCGTCGGCGTCAGGGTATTCCGATAGGCAGGGGTCTGGGGGGATTTTCCTAGGGCGGGGCCGCCGTCCGCGATGATCTTATAGAGGTCGGCATCGGACATGGCGTTGATCGCGGTGCCATCGGAAAGAGTATGAGGGGCAGGAGGCGCAAGGTTTTCAAAGTTGGAAACGCGCTCGGTGGTGGATTCTGGATCGTGGCACATGATGCAGTAGGTCTCACTCACCTGCTTGCCGACTTTTTCCTGATAGCCCAGGGCAATTCCACGCATGGCCAGGTTGGCTAGTCCGCCCCCCTGCTTGGGAGTCTGCGCCTGTACAAGATAGGTGCCGGGGACGCTTCCGAGCTGAACGATGGTACTGACCTGGCCGTTTTCATCGGTGAGTGCCTGCGCGGGAGTGAAGGCGGCACCGTCTCCTTGAAACAGGACCATTGCGCCGACCACGGCCTTTCCGTCGGACCCATTCACTTGCACGACGACAGGATCAGGCAGACGCGCGCCAACGCTGGTGCTCTGCTTGCCACCACTTTGTTCGACGATCTGTGTGCCGAAGGCTTTCGGGCTTAGCGAGACTGCCACTGATGCGCGCTTAGCGCAGCCAGAGAATAGAAACGCAAGGATCAAAGAAAGGATGAAGAGGCGTTTCACTTTGCGCCGCCCTTCTTCCTGGCCTTAAGAGTAACCAGGAACGCCGTGAGGTCCTTGGCTTCATCGTCGGTAAGCCGCGGATTCGGCATGGCGGTGCCGGGCACCAGAGCGTTGGGATCCCTCAGCCATTTGTATAACCACACCGGCGTCAGCCTGTCTCCTACATCCGCGAGCGCGGGTCCCACATAACCTTTGTCCTTTTTGTAGTCGGCAATATGGCAGGACTGGCAGGCGTACTTGAGGTAGAAGAGTTCCTTACCACGAGCGGCCGCTTCTGCATTGAGTGAATGAGGATCCAGCGCTTCGGAATCGAAGCCGGGCGCCTGGTACGCGGTGAGCATGTAGTCCGAAAGTTTGTGAATTTCGTCGTCGGTAAGATTGAACTTGGGCATGCGACGGATCAGGGCCGGGCGCAGGGTGTCGGGATTCTTCATGAACTTCAACAACCACGCGCGCTGGACGGCGCTGCCCTCGTTGGTGAGATCCGGCGCCATGTCGCCACCATTGCCGTTGATGGTGTGGCAACTCTGGCAGCGCAGATCTTCCATGAGGCGACCAATATCGCCGCCGGGATGATATTTCGCGTGCGGTGAGGAGCGGACCAGCTCTGGCGGCATGGTGACGGCGCGATCGGTCTGCGCGAGCAAGGCGGTGGTCAGAGCTTCCACCTGGCCGTCGGCGAGGGTGAAACTCGGCATTTTCAAAGCAGGGCCGAAAGCACGCGGATCGCGGATCTTTCCGGAGATATAGTCAGGTAAAGTTTCCGGCATCCCGCGCAGAAAACCAACTTGGAACAACGGCTTGCTTCCAATGCGCGAAAGGTCCGGCGCAAATCCCTCCGGAGGGGCTATGCCGTTAATGCGATGACAGGCGGCACAGCCGTAGTCCGAGGCGAGTTTTTTCCCACGCGCAACACTTTGCGGGTCGGACGGAATCAAGTGCACGTTGGTGAGAAGCTCGTCGTCCTTTTTCCCCAAGAGATAGGCGGTCAGCAGCGCCACCTGTTTGTCGTCATAGCGGTAGCGTGGCATGCGCGTTTTCGGATCGTAGCCCTGGGGAGCTCTGAGCCAACGGCGCAGCCAATCGGGATTCACCTTGCTGCCCACGCGGGTTAATTCGGGTGCGAGCTCGCCGCCCATCAGAGCGCCTTTGGAATTTTGCGTAGCATGGCAGGAGGCGCAGAAGAGCATGCCGTACAATCCGGGACCGTCCACGGCGGCCTGCGCCGGAGAAGGGAGTGTGACGGAGGAGGGGGCAGGCGCGTTGGAATTTACCGAGGCGTTGCTTTGGGAGACGAGAAAGTTAGCGATATCACTGGCTTCCTGATCGTTGAAGCGGAAGTTCGGCATGGTCGAAGAGACGGCGTAGGCCTGAGGATTCTTGAGCCAGGCGAAAAGCCATTCGCGGGAAGTCTTCTCGTCAATGTGCTCGAGGGAGGGAGGCTCATCGACCGGGACGATGAGGGAGCCGTCGGGCTGGGTGATTGCGTGGCAATGAGCGCATCCATAGCGGGCCAACAGACGGCGACCGAGGTTCAATTGCGGGGTGCCTTCGAGCTTGTCCATGTGGCATTGTCCGCAGGATGCTTCCAGATACCTTGCCGGAAGGATGGGCTGTTCCCAAGCCTTCGTGCTGTAGTGTGCTTCGGCGACTGTGGTTGCGGCGCCTTGCCCGTTGTGGCAAGTCACGCAGCCAAACTCATTTAATGCGTGCGGTATCGGCGGGTGTGGACGGAAGGGCTGCTTGCGCTGGTCCGCGAGGCTATTTTCTTGGAGGGCGACATGGCAGGTGGAGCAGCGGTCGGTGACGTGTTGTTCGGGAATCCAGATCTGCTGAATGCCGCTCTGAAAGTGTTTTTGGAGCCGCGCGGCGTCCGGGCGTTGCTGAATCAGTTGGCGGTATTGGCGCTGGTAGTAACGCCACTCGCTGAATAGATCCTCCGTGGGCGCAATGGAAGCGACTATGGCAAGCAGTACGCTGATGGAAGCGAAGCGGCGCGCGGGTGAGCCGGCGAGGAAGCTTATGATGCGCTGTATGGTGGTTAGTGGAGTCACTCAGGCGCTCCAGGGCCAGACCCAGGCCCAGCCGGGTCCGCGAAAGAAAGTGCCCACTGCGGTGAGGACTACGGCTTCTATTAGAAAGAGCGTCATGATCCAAAAGGAGATGGGTTTTTCTTGCAACCAGTGACGTAAGCCGTCGACCTTATCGTGCGCAGGACCGACGGCGAAACTGGTGAGCACGACAACAATCCAGAACGGGAACAGCGCATCCCAGGCGTGCTGTCTGATGAAGAGAGCAGTCACCAGGAGGATCAGGATTCCGCCCGTGAACCAGCGAGCCCGCTTGCTGCGAAACCATTCGACGGCATCGCGGGTCTTTACATTGTCGAAAAAGGGCGAGAAGGGAATGAAGATCAGTCCGCTGACGATCAACCCCGGCAGGATGATGCCCGCGACGAACGGCGGAAAGTAGTGCAGCAACTCCTGTAGTCCGGTGAAGTACCACGGAGCCTTTGCGGGATTCGGTGTATGCATCGGGTTGGCGAGTTGTTCGAGGGGGGCCTTCCAGGTGAGTGCGACGGAAACCAGAACGACGGCTAGGGCTTCGATGGCGATGACCTCGCGAAACAACAGATCGCTGTAGGAAATTGTTTTTTCCTTAGCGAGCGCAACTGTCTGTTCGATCTTCTCTTGCGGGTTCTTTCCATGGAACAAGGGACAGCCTTGGTCGTCTACGTCGTACATGCCGCCATCTTTGTGAAGCCGCCAGAGGTGAATGCTGATGAGCGAAATGATTCCGAGCGGAAGAATCATGGTGTGCAGAACATAGAACCTGAGCAAGGCATTGGCATTCACGGTATGCCCGCCGAGCATGTAAAAGCGAATCTTGGGGCCGAGCCACGGAATCGAAGACATGATATTTGCCCCAACGGTGGTGCCCCAGTAGGAGAGTTGATCCCACGGCAAGAGATAGCCGGTGTAGCTCAGCAAGAGTGTGAGGATAAGCAGGCAGACGCCCAGGACCCAATTCAGTTCCTTGGGAGGGCGGTAGGCGGCGCGATAGAAGACTTTGGCCATATGCAAAAAGACGAGAAAGACCATGGCGTGGGCGGACCATCGGTGCAGGCTTCGCAGCAGCAGCCCCGAGGAGATGACGAATTCCATATCCTTCATGTCAGCGTAACCCTGCGGAATCGAAGGATGGTAATAGAGCATCAGCAGGAGGCCCGTAAAGATCTGGATGGTAAAGGTGCCAAGTGTGAGTGCGCCGAGGTACCAGGTCTTGCGGAAGCCTAACTGCGAGTCGAGTGCGCGGGCGGAGAGGATGCTCTGAAAATCTGCTCTCCAGCGGCCCAGGGCCTCGAAGGGACTGTGGAGATGTGTCTCGCTCTGAGTGACGACAATTTTTTCAGGATTCATGCCGACACATACTCGGAGCGTGCGGCCACGCTGCTGGAGCGGTCCACTTGAAGATCGCCGT
>Ga0074046_10000595_pt1 | contig 33168 bp, 28 predicted proteins | sample BogForMeECP23OM3_FD_94441 | JGI IMG/M metagenome (GOLD analysis project Ga0074046, IMG submission 94441) | Bog forest soil microbial communities from Calvert Island, British Columbia, Canada - Bog Forest MetaG ECP23OM3 | ecosystem: Environmental > Terrestrial > Soil > Wetlands ... | reverse complement strand
TCGACCGGCACAAAGACCCTCCAGGACCAAATCCTCGATCACGATATTCCCTTTCTCAAGAAAAACATCGATCCAAGACTAAAGGCCGTCTGCCTCAAGGGACGCAGAAATTACCTGTGCCGGCGCAGGTTTCTGGAATTCTGCTATCAGCCCACGCTCTGGAACAAGGAGGAGGCGAGGCTTTTTCGCCGCTTCCAGAAGTGGGCGGCAACATCAAATACGGGCGACCGTGCCGATATCGATTGGCTGCCCGATAACTTCCGAACCTGGAACGAGGTCTGTTCAAGCTCCGAGCATTGCCTGGGGCAGCAGTGTTCGGAATTTTCCCGATGCCATCTGACACGGCTGAGAAACGAGGCGGCCCGCGCCAACATAGTGCTGGTAAATCACCATTTGTTTTTCGCGGACCTCGCGCTCCGCCGCAGAGGCATTGGCGAGGTCATTCCGGAATACGAAGCCGTTGTCTTCGACGAAGCCCACCAGTTGGAGGATGTGGTTGGCGAGTATTTTGGGATCCACTTCAGCAGCTTCGCAATATCGCAACTCGCCCAGGATATATTGAAAGAATGCCGCCGCGAGTCAAAGAAGCTTAATTTGAAGGCAATGCAAACAGTCGGGCAGCAGCTCGAGGTGTTAAGCCGGCTTTTTTACCACAACCTGGCCCAGACCGGAAAAGGGACAGGGCGTTTTCGCTTCGAGCCGGCAAAAGCCGGGTTAAGTGATTTCGCCGGCACGTGCCGGCAGATTGCTCACGCCCTGGATGAGCTTCCCGCCATGATTGAACCTTTTGCCGAAAAGGCCGAAAATCTCGCCTGCACCAGCCGCCGTGCAACCGATCTCTCGGCCGCGCTCCAGTTGCTTATCGAACAGAAGGATCAATCCCTGGTCTACTGGCATGAGCTTACTCAACAGGGGGTCTTTCTGAATGCAACGCCCATAGATATCGGGCCGGTGCTCAACGAATTTCTTTTCCCCGCTACCCCCTCGGTAGTGATGACATCGGCCACCCTGTCTGTGGCCGGGGGTTTTGAATATGTGCGCAACTCACTCGGAGTGCCGCTGGAGGGCCGTGAACTGTTGGTGCCGTCGCCGTTTGAGTATGAGCGGCAGGCCATAGCTTACATACCCTCGCGCTTCCCGGCGCCCAATGACAGGGAGTTTTGCGCTCAGATGGGCGCCCAGGCCGCCGAAATCATCGAAAAGACCCGCGGGCGGGCCCTGTTTCTTTTCACCAGCTACAGAAACATGTATGAAGTTCACAAACTCTTCGAGGGCAAGATTTCGTTCCCGCTTCTCGTCCAGGGGCAAAAAACCAAACGGGCACTTCTGCAGGAGTTCAAGGACAGGGTCGATTCGGTCCTGCTGGCGACCAGTTCCTTCTGGCAGGGAATCGATGTGCCGGGAGAGGCGCTGAGCTGCGTGATCATTGACAAATTGCCGTTCGAAGTTCCAGACGACCCGGTGATCGCAGCCAGGGTGGATCGTATCGCCCGCAACGGCGGCAACGCTTTTTATGAATACCAGGTGCCCAGGGCCGCCATCCAGTTGAAGCAGGGAATAGGACGGCTGATCAGGTCCTCGAAGGACCGTGGCGTAATAGCTGTTTTCGACATTCGGATGCTCACCAAAAGCTACGGACAGGTCTTCGTTAAAAGCCTTCCACCCTGCCGGGTGGTACATTCGCTGGATGAAATCGAGACCTTTCTGAAAAGCTCTTAATTTCGGGCGGGCTTCTTTTTACGACCATAACCCGTGTCCGTCCGGAAACACCGGATGTGACCGGGCAGTTTCCGATTCTGACTCGAGGGTCCGGGAAAAACAGGGGGAGACGATGCGGAGAATACTTCTGGCAGTGGATGGATCTCAAAGGGGGCTCGAAACGGTGTCGACCCTGGGGCGACTGCTCAAAAACGAGCAAGATATGAAGATAGTGCTCCTTCATTGCGTTCAGCAGATTTCCACACTTCTTCCTGAGGACCTCTGCATGGACATCGTGGAGAGTTGCTCGCTCCCTTTCAAAGATCAGGAAAGGGTGGGTCAAGCCGTCCTCCGGGCCTCTTTGAGCAGGCTGACCGATGCGGGTTTCCCGGAAGCCGGCATTGAGCTTCGGCTGAAACTCGACAGCGTGGACCCGGCTCTGGACATAATCGCTCAGGCGGATATCGAGCGAATCCGGACAATAGCCGTCGGCAGGCGCGGGAGGAGCCAGCTTGATGCGCTGCTGCTCGGGAGCATCTCCGGGAAGGTGGCCCAGTATGCTCGCGACAAGATCGTATGGATCGTTGATAACCCTGTGAACGATTCCATGAATGTACTGATCGCAATGGAAGGGGTTCCGGAAGTCCGGGAGCTGTCCTACTACACGGCCGAGCTGTTTGGTCCCTGCCCCGGATTGAGCTATGCCTTCATGCACATTATGCCACCGATCCCGCCCAAGTTCTGGGATAACGGCCACATTCTCGACTCGGCGGAACAGAAAGACAGGCAGAGCCGAATCGAAAAATGGAAGGTCGAGTGGACCGACTCGGTAAACCGGTACATGTCGGAAGGACTCGATCTGCTGCTGGAGCGGGGAGTTGGAGAGCAGAGCGTGGAAAGGCTGATACTCGAGACAAAGGAAGGTATTGCACGGGACCTTCTAAACGAAATCGACGCGCACAAGTTCCAGATCGTGGTCATGGGTAAGAGAAGCTTCCGCGAACGGAAGCCCTTCCTCATGGGAAGCCATGCCTCAAAGATACTGCAAAACAGCAAGGGGGTCATTCTATGCCTGGTGAGTTAAGCGGTGGGATAAAGAACAGTGCAGAGTGAAGAGTGAAGAGTCAAGATTTCACCCTTCTAACCTCACCCTTCATACTTCAGGGTCCGCCTCCGCACTAAAATCCCCCCTGCCCCCCTTTAGGAAAGGGGGAGCGTCATTTCCTCGTATGACAGACTTGTTAACAACAGTAGGCTATCATTTGGTGAAATGCTCTCCAGGGCATCCCTTAGCGATACACCCCGCGTAGCGCGGAAGGCATCCCCTGATGGGTCTATCATGCGCGTTGGGCGTTCGCGGGATGCCTTGCCGGAACGAAAGGTCCCTTTCCCCGGGGCAAGAAATCCGAATTGGAAACTGCAAGTCACTGATAATGTGAAACTCTCCTGCGTTCATCCGGTGTTTCCGGATGGACACTGCTCTCCTGTGAGAAGTGCCCGGTTTTGTATTGGCTGGCTCCGTGGTTCAGACCAAACTGGGCACTGGGAAGAACGTGTCAGCCTCTGAGAATTCGATTGACGCTTTACATTGCTATCGAGATGCGTTAGCATTCATTTCAGGGATGGGTCCGGAGCGTGATCAAATCGTTCAAAGACAAAGAAGCTGAGAAGATTTTTAGCGGACAATTCTCATCGAAATTGCCAGAGAACATCCAGAGAATTGCTCTGAGAAAACTTACTCAGCTTCATGGCGCGGCAGCGATGAGCTTTCTAAGGATTCCTCCCGCAAACAGGCTTGAGAAATTAGGTGGCGACCGGGAGGGCCAGTGGAGTATCAGGATAAATGATCAGTGGAGAATCTGTTTTGAATGGCGAGACGGCGATGCTGAAAATATTGAAATCACTGATTACCACTGATGGAGGATCAAATATGAAAAGAGAAATACCGCCGATTCATCCGGGAGAGATTCTACTTGAGGATTTCTTGAAGCCGCTCGGGCTCACTCAGTACAGACTTGCTAAATCCATTGGGGTCCCCCAAAGGCGGATCGGCGAGATTATTGCAGGAAAAAGAGCCGTTACGGCTGACACAGCCCTGAGGCTCGCGCGGTTTTTTGGCACCGATGCACAGAGCTGGGTTAACCTCCAGGCCCACTATGATTTGGAGATTGCCAAAGAAAGATTGGAAGGAAGGTTGGAAAAAGAAATCACTCCTATGACGCAGGTGGCGTGACTCAAACGAAATAGCAACCATTTCGGCCAACAAATCAATTTTATCGAAAAAGCAAAGAAGGCCAGGAAAATCCTGACCTTAAAAGCTCCCCAGTTCGGACCAAACTGGGCACTGGGAAGAACGGGGCAGCCTTTAGCAGGACAGCTCCTTGAGCCGGAGCGAAAAAAGTCGCGCTCCTCTCGCCGTCGCTGGTTCCCAAAAGGGCACGGAAGGCAGGAGCTGTCAAGGCTGCGACCAACGGGAGCACACGAAGAGCTTGGCCTTGACAGGGCCGAGTACCGTGCTACACCAGAGAGCGAAGGTGAAGAAGCTTCCATAATATTTGAGGATTGCAGCAGAACGCTGGTTTTATATCCTCTGCATTGCCTTCCGTACTCGCCCTGCAACCCAGAGAGTGTCGAGATAGATAAAAAACCCATGTGCAAGAATTGCCACAGGAAGCATGAGTATTGGGGGCTGAACCTGTATTGTCGAACGTAAAGCGAAAATTATAGGCCAGAAGCAAAGTGCGTAATAGTCGGGCCAGTAGAAATGCCAATGAAGAATGGTAGATGGTCCGTCTTTTTTAAGGGTGATATCTATTTGGGCATGTGGCCAAATCATTGGTCCTCCGTAGATTCGAAACCACCTTATGATTTTGAGCCGAAGATGAGTACTTGTTTCCTCGACGGGGATCAAACTAAAGCGGCGCTCTAATGCCTCTCGCACAAGCCTTGCGGAAAGAAATTTATTTGAAAAGTGAATCTCCTCCCTGAATTCGAATAACGAGCTAATGCGACTGAAATTTTGTGTTCGCATCTTTGCCACCACCGCTTAGTTTCTAGAGTTTTCCACCACAATGTCGGCATTGCTCTGGCAATTTGCGCCAAAAACTTTCAGGACGCTTTCCACAAAAAGGACATTTCAGAAAAATACTCTCGAAAATGTATGCTGCACCAATCAAACCCAAGAAATAGAAGATCGCATTCTTCCAAACGACAGTTAGTAGAATCGCCAACGTGCTAACCAAATACACGATCACCGCTATTGGGATCTTGTATTGAAATCTGAATCGAGACTAGTTCACCGGGTTCCTCCTCCACTTAATGCTTCAATGTCGTCCAGTAATGGAGAGAGTACAGCAATTTGCCCATCGAGGAAAGAAACTGTCGATTAAAAAAATGTGGGATGGACCTGGGATGCCCCCGTTCAGGTGACACGGGGGCCGAAAAATACATGGTTATACAGTGAGGGAAAATTATTTTGAATTCCCAGACGGTTGAATCGAACAGCCAAAGGAGTTCGGCTTATGCAAAACACTCCAAAAAATGAAACGCCGCCGGCAGCCTCCGGGCAGAGGACCCGCCTCCCGCGAACGCCTCGCCAAATCTGAAAACAATCTTGCCCGCGCATGCGGGTTAACCTTTGACAATGTTAGAAGGGCAGGAGGAGATGTGTTGTACTCCATGCTCAAAAGCTGTTTTGTGCCTGCGCCTGTGAACGGATTGGCACGCCGTTTTTGCTCCTTGCTCCTCGCTCCTCGCTCCCTGCTCCCTGCTTCCAGGAGTTGTTGCACCCGCGAACGGATTGGCACACCCCTTGCTCACTGTTTCTGCGCGGAGTGGACCATCTTCAGATTACTTCATAACGGCGGTCTTAGTGGGATGAGTAAACTCAAAACCCTGTTTGGCCTCATACTTGCCGCCTGCATAACAGCAGGCCTTGCCCTGCCCTGGTGTGAGGCGGCTGCCGGGGGCAACTCGCAAACCAGGATAACGAATCTGCGTTTTTCTGTTAAAGAAAACCGGACCTGTCTGATTTTTGACGCCGAAGGCGCCAGGCCAAAACAGATCGGTCCCCCGTCCGCCGTTGGGATTTCCGTTTTCTTTTCGCAGATCACTGCAAAATTGCCCGACAAAGTATTCAAAGAAGGGAAGGTCGCGGCAAAGGAGGTCAAATTCCGGCGGGAGAGCGGCTTTTTTGAAGTCATGTTCCGTGAGGACAATACCTCGGTTTCTTCCAGGGTTCGACCGGGGAAAAAAGGGAAGTACACTCTGACGCTGGAGTTGACCCCTCCCGGAAAGAGCGTCGAACCCCAGGCCGCTGATGCTAAGCCAACATCGGACTCCACTGGAAAGTCCCCGGAAAAAATACCGCAAATTGAGGTAAAAAAGGCCGAGACCTCAGAGCTGTTCGGGTCCAAAGTCTCACAGCAGATCAGAAACGCAGTCGTCAATGCGCTGGCCTCAAAAGAGGGCGAGCCTCCGCGTCCCGCGGGGTCCGCCTCGAAGCCCCGGGCCTTTGTTGAACCTGACGAAAATGTGCTTGCGCTTTACGCGAGCGCAAACGAGAAGTTCGAAAACTGTTCCAGAAACCTCGTATTTTGTGCCTCTGAAATAATCGAAGCATACGATGCGGCGCTAAAAGCAGGTCCCCAGTCCTCACAAGCCCCATTGGCGATTTACAGATCAGCCCTTGCTCACTCCATAATGGGACTCTATGCAAAAGCGGACAAACTGTTCAGGATGGTAACCTCCGCATGGCCGGACCATCCCGTCGCATCCCGCTGTTGGGTCGGCATAGGGGATATCTACAATAGAAAGCAGTCTTACCTGGAGGCGATGGAGGCGTTTCGTTGGGCCCTGCGCGGAGCGTCGGAAAAAGATGACAGGGCGGCCGCTTACTATGAACTTGGCAAGGTGTACCTGATTCTGGGGGCCAACAAAGAAGCCTCGGAGATGTTCGAAAACTGCATCGGTCAGGATCCTGACTACTACACGAAAAAACCCGATCTTTTCCGCTTCATCGGAGAGGCGCAATTTGCGCTCGGAAACATCGAAACGGCAAAGCAACACCTGCTCAGATACGTAAACTACCAGCAAAACGCTCCCGATCAGGACATCGTTCTGGCTAAGATCGCCGAGATTTTTCTGATACAGGGGGAGCTGGAAGCTGCAAATAAGATGTATGCTTTTGTCCAGAAATATTACACCGATTCTGAAGGAGACCTGATCTGCAAAATACGCCAGGGAGAGTTGACGGAAAAAGACGACCTGGACCAGGCTATTAAAACCTATGAGGACCTGCGCGGCAAAGATCTCTCCCCAAGCCTGCGAAGGGTCGTTTTAATGAAACTGGCAGCGCTCAACCTGAAAAGATGCGATCTTGTGCACAGTCTGGACCTGATGGATGAAGCCTTTCCGGCCAAAAACGACGGCTCTTCGCCCCCGGGGACCGCAGCCATTAGGGAAAGGATTCTCTGCGACCTTGTCAGGCAATACTTTTCCGACAAGGACTTCGTCAAGGTAGTTCAGTTGCATGACAAATATCGCCGCGTTTTCGACTCGATCCAATCGCCGGACGTCCTGGAACAGGTTGCAGAAAGCTACGCTTCGCTGAAGTTCTACTCGAATGCGCTTCCAATCTACGACAAGCTGATTGCAAAGGGCCAGAAAAAGGGAGATGACCTATTGCTGCGGTGCGCCGTATATGCGCTTCGCCTCAATGATAACGGCAGGTCTTTCCAGTTTTGCAAACTGGCCCAAAGCGATGCCATGGACCTGAGGAAATCCGAGATACTCGGACACATTTTCTACCGCGACCGGAAATACGTTGAAGCCGTGAAATCTTTTGGAAAAGTCCTCGATAAGGTAAAAGAATTCGAGTTGGAGGACCCGGATTCTTTTGCTGCCTTCGGCTATTGCCTCTTCCAGGCCAAAAAGTTTGATGAAGCCATTCCGGTTCTCCAAAAGGCAATGCTGAGAGCGAAAGCAGACGATACCAATGCCCGGCGCTCGATTCTGCTGACGCTGGGCACGTGTTTCGCCGAACAGAAGCAATTCGAGAAAGCGGCGGAAATGATGGAGACCGCAATCGGTGTTTCCGAAGAAGATCAGAAAAACGAGCTTATGTATGAAATTTCAAAGCTCTATATTGCCGCAGGCCAGACGGATAAAGCTATAGGGAACCTGAACCGGATTAAGGCCACCGAGCATCCTTTCTGGAGCGCAGTGGCCCAGCAGCAGCTCAATTCAATTGATATGAGCCAGGGTAGCGCAGTTCGCTGACATTCAAGCAGGCAGGCTGATGAACGTACTGCTGATTGAAACAGATTCCGACGATGCAAGAAAATTTTCCTCTTATCTGAGAGATCTGGGGCATTTGTGTTTTCTGACCGACTCGGCCAAATCGGCAAAAAACCTGCTGAAAAAGGAATCCCCCGGGCTCGTGCTCCTTCATTTGAACGGCAACGCCGCCCAAACGCTGGATTTTCTTGAAAGCGCCCGAAATCTTGAGCCGCCGGTGCCGGTGATCGTACTCACACGAAAACCAAAGCTCGACGACGCTGTTCAGAGTGTCAAAAACGGGGCATACGATTTCTGGATCAAGCCCTTTGCACCGGAGCGCCTGACAAAAGCGATCGAACTTATCGAGGGAGCAAAACAGCGGACCAGCCTGCTATCAACGCTCCAGGCCCAGGACGATCCGATAATCTCCCGGGACCCGGTTGTGTGCTCGATCAAGGCCCTTGCCAGGAAAATCGCCCCGAGCAACGCGACCGTCCTCATTCAGGGGGAAAGCGGGACCGGCAAAGAACTGTTTGCCCGCTACATTCACAATCAAAGCGGTAGAAAAGACAAACCTTTCGTCGCGCTAAACTGTGCCGCCCTTCCGGAAACTCTTCTGGAAAGCGAACTTTTCGGGTACGAAAAAGGAGCCTTTACAGGGGCGATCAGGAACAGGGAAGGTAAATTCGAACTGGCGCACACCGGCACGTTTCTGCTCGATGAAGTTACCGAGATCCCTCTTCATCTCCAGGCAAAGCTGCTGCGAGTCCTCCAGGAAAGCGAAGTGGACCGGCTGGGCGGCAAATATCCCGTCCGGGTTGACGTCAGAGTCATTGCGACCACCAATGTCAGGATCGAAGACCTGGTAAAGGAAGCAAAATTCCGAAAAGACCTTTACTACCGTCTCAATGTGATACCTCTCAGGGTCCCTCCTCTAAGCGAGCGGCCGGGCGACATCGTCCAGTTGGCCGAGTTTTTCCTTGCCAGATACAGCGCGGAAAACGGTTCCAAAATCAGCTCTTTTGCCCCCGAAGCGCTGAGAAAGCTCGCAGACTATTCATGGCCGGGCAACGTCCGCGAACTTCAAAACGTGGTACAGCGCGCGGTGCTGATTTCAGAATCGCCTGTGGTAAGCCCGGATTGCACAATCCTGGACTCGGGGTTGGAACAGGGCGCCTCACAGCCTTCCGGGTTTTCCCTCATGTCCCTTTGCGAAGTGGAAAAGATAATGATCGAGAAGGCCCTTTCCACTGTTGAGGGCAATCGGACCCGGGCCGCCGAAATACTCGGCATCAGCGTCAGGACCCTCCGGAACAAGCTCGCGGAATACCGTCAAAGCATTGGAATGTAGGTATTCACATCTTTAGTCAATTCTTTGACTAAAAACCAGAGTCCCTTTCTCCGCCACCTGAATTGTGACGTGCGTCCTTCGTAAGGGCTGCACTTTGCGGGTGGGTGGGCTGTTGAGATCAGGCCTTTTACGCCTGAGATTGGTGATTGATCCCGCTTTGGGGGGAGATGGGCGAAAAAAGACCCTTACCCGGTGGGAAACTGCTGAATGGTACGGGATTTGCTCATCAGTAGGGCCAAACAGCAGAGGAGCTTGATTATGAACAACGGTATTGTTTTCGACAAGACTGTAAAGATGATCGAGGACCGGCTGAGCCTGAATTCGATGAACCAGAAACTCATCTCAGGCAATCTGGCCAACATCAACACTCCAGGTTACAGGGCCAAGGGGCTCTCCTTTGAAAACGCCCTGCGGCAGTCGCTCGAAGATCAGGTGCTTCAGATGGTTCGCTCCAACGACCGCCATTTGGCTCCCGATGATCCGCTGCAGGCGATGGAAACCCTGGAGGTGGTCGAGAGGGGCCCTGTGGACCTGGAGACCGAAATGGTAAACCTGACCAAGAACAGCATTGAGTATCAACACATGGTCGGCATGCTGAACAAAAAATTTACGATGCTCAAAACAGCGATAACGGAAGGAGGTGTCTAATGGACCTTGAATCAGCGATACAAATAAGCGCATCGGGCCTGAAGGCGAATCGCGTCTGGATAAACGTGCTCTCCTCTAACCTGGCGAACGTGAACACAACAAAGACGGCCGAGGGCGTGCCCTACACGCGAAAGACGGTCATCTACGAAGCGACGCCCGCCGATGGTTTTGCCGGCGAGTTGAGCGCCGCGATGGGCGGGGGAGCGGAAAAAGTGCAGGTATCCGATATTGTCCCGGACAAGCGGGATTTCAGACAAGTCTATGACCCGAGCCATCCGGACGCTGACGAAAAAGGCATCGTGCTCATGCCGAACATCAACCCGGTCGAGGAAATGGCGAACCTGATAAACGCCAGCAGATCGTATGAAGCAAACCTCGCCGCCCTTCAGACCGCCAGGCAGTTGGCTCTCAAATCAATGGAAATTGGCGCAAAATAATCAGGAGTGGTCCATGCGTATCGATCCGATCATGAAGAATCTGTGTGAGGGCGCGCCCGGGGTAACGATGCCCAAAGGTCCGGGCGAAGCGGAGCCGACCTCCTTTGCCGACGAGTTGAAATCGAAGATCGGCGAGGTAAACCAGCTACAGAACCAGTCGGATGCCAGAATGCAGCAAGGTGCGGTCAAGGGGGCTTCCAATATCCATGAAACCATGATCCAGATGGAAGAGGCCAACATGGGGCTGCTCATGTTGGCCAAAATCCGCAACAAAGCGCTGGATGCCTATCACGAAGTGATGCGCATGAATTTTTAGCGAAAACTTGGCTGGGCTCTGAGCATGAGTCCCTTTTTTGGCTCCGAACGGCTTCTAAATTTTTGCCCCTGCGGAAACGTGAAAGGAAGCCACACCTCGCGGGTGGGGGGGCGGGCTGTCGAGATTGATGATTGATCCCGTCTTTGGCTGGACCAAGGCGGAAAAGGACCCTTGGCGGACGGAAACCATCTAACCCCTTGCTGACACCAGGACGGGCCTTCAGATATGAATTTTGCGCTGCAGTATCTCCGAAGACTTTTCGAATATTCCAAGACGCTCACACTTGGGCAAAAGATTTCCTATGCCGGAGGCATCGCTATTTTTGCCGGCGCTCTGGCTTTTCTGGTCTATCTGAACAACCGGACCGACTATGTCCCGCTTTATTCCGGACTGTCTCAGGGCGACATGGGAGAAATCGCACAGGCCCTCAAAGCCAAGAAAGCTCCATATCGCGTTTCGGAGGGCAGCATCGAAGTTCCCAGAGAGCAAATCTATGAAACCAGGCTTGCCCTTGCTTCTGACGGAATTCCCAAAGGATCGGGCATGGGGTTCGAGATTTTCGACCAACAGAAGTTGGGCAGCACGGAATTTGTCCAGAAAATCAACTATCAAAGAGCGCTCCAGGGAGAACTGGCCAGGACCATAAATGGCATGAGCCCGGTGCTCGAGAGCAGGGTCCACCTGGTCCTGCCCGAAGACAGCCTCTTCAAGGAAGACCAAAAGCCGCCCAGCGCCGCCGTGGTCCTCAAGCTGCGTTCCGGGGCCGGAATGGACGAAAGGGAACTGCAGGGCATAGTTCACCTGGTCGCGGCTACCGTAAGGGGTTTGGAAGAAAATCGAATTACCGTGATGAGCAACGACGGAAAGATCCTCTACAAAAAAAACCAGGAAGAACAGTCCACGCAGTTGAGCAACACCCAGATCGAACGCAAGCAGCGCATGGAAGAAGATATGCGCCAGAAGATCCAGAGCATGCTCGAACAGGTGATGGGCGCTAACCGGGTGCTCGCCAGGGTTGCGCTCGACCTGGATTTGAACAAGGTTCAGATCGCCGAGGAGACATACAACCCGGACAGCGCAGTTGTCAGGAGCCAGCAGAGGACCACGGAAACCTCGGAAGGAAAGGAAGCGGGCGGGGCAAAAGGCAACCCGGACGTCCCCATCAACATCGAAGGAAAACTTCTGCAGAGTGCTCCCCAGGCTGATGGCGCAAAAACTGCCAAGCAGTTTAACAGCCAGCGTGAAGTCTTAAACTACGAAATAAACAAAACCAGCAGACAAATCACCCAGATGCCCGGCAATATAAAGAAACTTTCCGTGGCGGTAATCGTGGACGGAAAATATGAAACCAAACCGGGGGCCGACGGGAAACCCAAACAGATATACTCGGCAAGGTCGGCCGAAGAGATGAAATCACTGGAAGAGTTGGTCAAAAAAGCGGTTGGGTACAATGAGACGCGGGGGGACCAGATAACGGTTTCCAATATTCCGTTCGTCTCCGATATGGGCGGCTCCGAAATGGTCAAGGCCGAGAACAAATATCTCCAGCTTTTCAAAAGCTGGCAAAGGCTGCTTTTCAATATCGGTCTGGGCGCGCTGGTACTTTTCTTCGTGATAAGGCCGTTCATGCGAAAATTCCGCCAGGTGGCCGACGAAATCAGAAAGCTTCCGGCTCCGGCCGGCCCCTCTATTGACGAACAAATATCGGCTCTGCTTCTGGATAAACCAATGAACCAAATCTCGGTCCGAAAGAAGTCGACGGCCCTGGTAAAGCACGATCCCGATAAGGCAACGGAAATAATAAGACAATGGCTGAAGGACGAGGTTTAGGAACATGGCCCGGCCAAATAGCGCAAACAAACTGAACGGACCCCAAAAAGCTGCAATCGCACTGCTCGCCATGGGTGAAGAGGCATCCGCTCTAATCCTCAGAAAGCTCTCGACCGAGGAGGTCAAAGAACTGGGTCTGTACATGTCATACATAGAGGGGGTTAAAAAGGAAACCTCCGATGAACTGCTTCAGGAATTTACCTCGCTTTTCAAAGTGGAAGGCGGGGTCAATGTGGGCGGGGACCAGTTCATTCGCAATCTGCTGCCCTCCGTGATGAGGAGCGAGCAGGCAAAAGAGGTCATTTCTAAAATAGATGAAGAAAAGCACAGAATTCCTTTCAAACACCTCAGAGACATCGATCCCAAACTGCTTGCCGGCTTCATCAAAGGAGAGCACCCGCAGACCATTGCCATCATCATTTCCCATCTGGGACATCAGAAGGCCAGCCAGGTGCTGGCATGTCTTCCCGAGCAGCTTCAGTTTGAAATCGTCACAAGAGTTGCCAACCTGGAGGCGGTACCCCCCGACCTGATCCAGGAAGTGGACGAAGTTCTGGAAAAAGAGCTGACCTCAATCGGAACTCGGGGACAGCAGATCGGGGGTGTCGTGGTGGTCGCTGAAATCCTCAACCACTGCGACCGTAGAACTGGAGACAGTATATTGCAGTTCCTCGAAGAAACGGACACCGACCTGGCGGAGAAAGTAAGAAAGATGATGTTCGTTTTCGAAGACCTCCTGCATGTCAACGAAGCGGGCATCCGCGAACTGCTCAAGGAAATCCGCAACGAAGAGCTCACCATGGCGCTCAAAACGGCTTCCGAAGATCTCAAGGCAAAGATATTCAAGAACCTGTCCCAGCGCGCCGCCCAGATGCTGGAGGAAGATATCTCGATGATGGGACCTGCCCGCCTGAGCGAAGTGGAGGCCGCACAGCAGGCTATTCTCGCTGTAGCCCGCAGGCTCGAAAAGGACGGGAAACTCCTTCTGGCAGGCAAGGAAGGCGGAGAATCATTTGTCTAACCTGCTGAAAAAAAACCTGGAACCCGAGATAGCCGCCTTTGGTTTTCCCCTTATCCAAGATGATCACAGCGGCCGCGCAACAATGGCGTCCACCGATCCAGAGGGGGAACAAGTCACTGAAACACAGATGAATTCCGAAGAACTCTACCGCAGAAAGCTCCTCACAGTCGAACGCCGCACCCAGGAGATTGAAAGGGACGCTTACAGCCAGGGATTCGCACAGGGAGAAAAGGACGGATATGACTATGGGCAAAAATCCGTCCAGGTTGTCAAATCTCAGCTCGAGCGCATTGCGCAAAATATGGAAGCCTTGCCTGCAAAGATACTTCAGGATTATCGGGATTGGCTGATCCAGACCAGCATCAGGATAGCCAGGCAGATCGTGAACAGGGAAATCCGAACCTGCCCTGAAATAGTGGCCGATACAGTGAGTGCCCTTATCGAAGAAGCCGAAGAGCACGGCACTCTTACCGTATATCTGAATCCAAATGACCTGGAGATAGTGGAGAAAAGGGCCGAGCTGACTCTGGGGGCTAACGGAAAACAATTTGCACTGAAAGCCGACAGGTACCTGGAGCGCGGAGGCTGCCGGATCGAAAGCGCGGTCCAGCTCCTGGACGCTTCTATTGCCACCGTGTTCGAAAACCTGGAAAAGAAACTTCTCGGCGCCGCCACTTCGCAAGACGCAACGGGCGAAACAGGTGGAGAGCAGCTTTGTGCCCAATGAAACCGGATAGTTATGAAACCGTTTGCACCAGCCCGGGCGCGATATCGAAGGGCGAACGCCCGAAGGCCGTCCGTGCTCCGGCGCCTCAGCATCATGAACCACCCAATATCGATCAATTTACCGGACATAACACCGGCGACTATCTGAACCTGGGGGGCGCCGGATTTGCCGATCTGAATAGTTGTGATCTCCGCGAAAAGTACGGCAAGATCGTTGAGCTTACCGGAAACCTGCTGGAAGCTGAAGGCATCAGCGCGGCTACAGGAGATATCTGCAGAATTGTCCATTCGGAATCTCCCCATCCCATCCTGGCCGAAGTGATCGGTTTTGAAACCAGCAGGATCAAACTGTGTCCGCTGACTCATCTGAACGGCGTGCGTCCGGGGAGCCTGGTGCAGGTTCACAAAGCCTCCAGTAGTGTAATGGTCTCTGAGGCCATGCTGGGACGAGTGCTCGATGGTCTCGGACAGCCTTTGGACAATGGCGTGCCTATTTCATCCGGCATACCTTATCCGCTCGCGGGAAAGGTCTCTAATCCCCTCAAACGCCCTCTGATCGAACAACAACTCGACTTGGGGGTGCGGTGCGTAAACACGCTTCTTCCCATAGGCAGGGGACAGAGGATCGGCATTTTTGCAGGATCGGGGGTCGGTAAGAGCACCCTGCTGGGTATGATGGCCAGATACACGGGCGCCGATGTCAACGTGATCGCCCTGATCGGCGAGCGCGGCAGGGAAGTTAACGAATTTCTGGAAAACGACCTCGGCACGGAGGGGATTAAGCGCTCGGTAGTCATAGTGGCCACTTCGGACCAGCCTGCGACCGTTCGCATACGGGGAGCCTATCTTGCCTGCGCCATATCCGAATTCTTCAGGGACCTGGGCAAAGACGTTCTGTTCATGATGGATTCTGCCACACGTCTCGCCATGGCTCAACGCGAAATAGGGCTGGCCGCAGGTGAGCCCCCCACTACCAAGGGATACACTCCGAGCGTGTTCAGCCTGCTTCCGAGGCTTTTCGAGAGGTCGGGCAGGTTCGACGGAGCATCAATAACCGGCATTTATACTGTCCTGGTCGAAGGCAACGATATGGAAGACCCTGTGGCCGACACCCTGCGCTCCATTCTGGACGGACACATTGTCCTGGACAGGGGTTTGGCTCAAAAAAGGCATTTCCCGGCAATCGACGTGCTCGAAAGCGTCAGCCGTTTGACGGAGCGGCTCCTTTCCGACAGGTACAAGGAACTGGCTTCCCGGTTTATTCGCATACTTGCCGACTATAAGAACAGCGAAGATATGATCCGCATAGGCGCCTACGTGCGCGGCTCTCACCAGGAAACCGATTACGCAATCAAAATGATTGAAAAGGCAAACGAATTTCTCATGCAGCCGGTTATCGAAAGCTGTTCCATTGAAGAATCCTTCGCGGCCCTGGAGGAGCTTTTCCAGTAATGAGTGAGCAGTGAACTGTGTGATGGCGGGGCTTATGGATGAAAAAATTCCACGCCTCCGCGAAGTGGGAAAGCATGCCGTTTGAATTTCGCCTCAAATCGCTGATGAGACACCGGGAATTCATGCTTCGCGAAGCGCGGGCGGCGTTTGGGGCCGCGGTGTCCATCAGAATGCGGGTGCAGTCCGGCATCGACCGGCTTAGTGAAATGATTCGCCTGGAATCGGGCCGGCTCGAAAAAGAGCAGGAAAATGGAATCGGGGCGGCCAGGTATCTTCATTTCAAACAACACTTGAGTTTTCTGGAACGTGAATTGCTTTCGTCATACAAAGAGCTTGAAAAGGCCTCCATAGAGGTCGAAAGATGTAAGCAGGCTATGATCGAATGCGATAAGTCCGTCAAGACGCTCGAAAGTATCGAAACAAGGGACAAGGAATTGTACAGACTGACCCAGTATCGCAAGGAACAGAAAAAACTGGACGAAGTAGCCGTCTTCAGCGCTTACCGGGACCGGACCGGCACAGAGAAGGAGAATCATGAAAGCGGGTAAAACGGGTTCCATGGTGCTTTCAGTTGCGCTTTGCGCCCTTGTGACGGTTCTGGTGATAAAGCTGGCCGTTACCATCATCGGTGCGCTGAACTCCGGGCCGGAAACGACCAGCGCGGTTCCCGAAGCAATCGCCAAGGACGAAAAGCCCAGAGCTGAAGCCGAAAATGCGGCGCCGGTCGAGGCAAAGGCCAAAACCAGGCCCGGGATCTCGACATCGGAGTCCCTGAGCGCTTTCCAGCAAAAAGAGATCGAAATCCGCAAAAAAGAGGAACAGCTTAAAGACAAAGAAGAGCGCCTGGACAAATTAGAGAAGGAAATCGAGCAGAAAGTCAAAGACCTGCTGGCGCTTCAAAAGGAAGTCCAGTCCGTTCGAAGTGAGAAGCAGGAAACCCAGAATACCAGAGTCCGGAGCCTTGCCAAAATTTACGGGACTATGAAGCCAAAGGAAGCCGCAAAGCTGATGGAAAACCTCGACGATAAACTCGTTATGGGCATAATCTCCACAATGACCCCCGATGAGGCTGCAGCGATTCTTGCTCTCATGGAGGTAAAAAAGGCGGCTAAAATATCCGAAGCCCTTTCGGTCCGATAACCAGAACGCGCTTGAAAAGGGGAAGAATATGGCAATATACTTAACCGGCCTTTTGGAGCGAGGGAGAGGGGAAAGGACATGGTGGGGTGATGGGGAGATGTCCCCGCGTCCCTTCCTGACCTGTCTATGACCAGTCTCCGCGTCCGTCTTGATAAGGGTGAGGGAGAAAGGACATGAGGGGGAGAGGGGCAGAGGGGGAGAGGGGGAGATATCACCAAGTCCCCGCGTCACTTCCTGACCTGTCTATGACCAGTCCCCGCGTCACCGTGTTTGCACCTCTCCGAAAAGTTCCCTGCTGCCTGCTGCCTCTGCTTTTGATCCTTGCATCTCTTATATCAGGCTGCGAACAGGCAGTTGTAGCCCCACCCTGCCCGGCAACTCCCCCTCATGCGGCATACTATCCATCCGTGACCGCGCCCGGCCAACCCGCCGAAGTGGTCGAAAAGAGCCTCGCCTATCTTGGCGGCCCCAGGACCATTTTTCATGAGGTCGGGCCGATGGAAACGGTCTGGCGGATCTCCCGGATGTATGACGTCTCGCCGGAATCCATCATTTCGGCTAACAAGCTCAGGCCCGGCGACTCTTTGGAGATAGGGCAGAAGCTCATCATCCCCAACGCCGCAATGATACGCCATGTCATAAACCTCTACCGGAACCCGCAATGGAAGTATATCGTCATACACCATACAGCCACCTGGAAAGGGAACGCCAGAACGATAAACCGCTCACACGGCGATCGTGGTTTCTGGAACGGACTTGGGTATCATTTTTTGATCGATAACGGAACTCTGTGGAAAGGCGACGGGCAAATCGAAATGTCCCCACGGTGGATCAGACAGCAAAAGGGCGCCCACTGCAAAGCCGCTGATATGAACTCAAAGGCGATTGGAATCGCCCTGGTCGGAAACTTCAATTACGAGAAACCAACCCCGAACCAGTTGCAATCCCTATCTTTTCTTCTTTCGGTCCTTGGCAGGTATTATGGTATACCCTCCGCAAACATTCTGGTCCACGGCCAGGTTCCAGGGGCCAAAACCGAATGTCCCGGCAAATTATTCCCGAGGGATTATCTCAGACAGACGGGCCTCAGATGATTTAGGGTCGAAAGTTTTGCACTTCGAGCGCCAGGCGCAGCAGCTCAGGATTTTTTTGCTTGCGGCATCTAGCGGTTCAGGGTTTTGGCAATTATAGTCTTTGAAGGCTATTGAGGCATTTTTGAGGCCGAGGACGCTGGCTTGAGGGGGAACATATTCCACCTCGTTTCTATCACGCGGGGGTTGCACGCGAAAGGAGGATCTCATGGGGGAAGTAGTCCACACGTCTAGAGTCAAAATTGTCAGAGAAAAAGGTCCCACCAGGAAAGCGATGATCGAAGGTTTCGGTGAGCCGATCTACTATGGCGTCCACGGCGGCATAAAGAACTTCTACAAGGTGGAACCGGAAACGGAACACGCGGCCACTCTCGACCATATCGTCGCCGCGACCGCCGGCTGAATGATGGGGACGCTGGCCGCGTCGCTGGCCGGGAAAAAAATCCGCACTTTCGAAGACCTCTACCGTGCCGATGTGGAAGGAGACATTGAAAACGTCGACGGTATCCTCAAGATCACCACGATCCGCGTAAAATACCATCTCAAAGTTACGGCGGATGAAAAGGAAGCCGCCCGGGAAGCTTTTGCGTCCTATCTGAGCAAATGCCCGGCGGCTCAAAGCGTCATCGGCTGCATCAAACTGCAGGATGAACTCGATCTGGAGGAAATCTCCAGGACATAAGCGCCCGGGCCCATTGCACGCTTCAGCGGAGGCGGCAGATTACATACACACTGCCCTCTGCGCTTCTCTCTCCATGCCGGTCTCTATTGACAAAACCGGGGGGCTCTGTTAAAGAGAGCATCTCTTCATTCCCCGGTAGCTCAATTGGCAGAGCGGGTGGCTGTTAACCACTAGGTTGGCGGTTCGAGTCCGTCCCGGGGAGCCAGAAAAATGTAAGAGCCTGGGAGCAATCGCAGGCTCTTTTTTTCTGTCTGAACCTAACATTGGGGCAGACCTGCCGACCATGCTGAAACTCAACTTTGCTAAAATGGTTTCGGCCCGCTATTTCTAAATTGCCAACAAAACTCTTAGTGTGCATAATCAATACAGGAGAGAAATCGAAACAAGGAGTATCCCTTATGGGTCAGATCCAATATATTTCGGATGAAAACGACAAGATCACCGGGGTTATCGTCCCCATCGAGTTGTGGCGGGAGATTCAATCCGAGAAGGAGACCGCTTATCTGCTCAAAAGCGTGACAATGAAAAAACGGCTTATCGAGGCCAAGAACCGAAAAGAGGGTATCCCGTTTGACAAAGCCTGTACAGAGCTTGGAATTTGATATGGCCGCCTTCGAAGACCTTGCCTGGTGGGTTGAAAAAGATCGGAAAAAGGCCCTTCGAATCATTAAGCTTATCAGGGAAATCCAGCGGGACCCGTTTGTTGGGACCGGCAAAGCCGAGCCTTTGAAACATGAACTCGGTGGATGCTGGTCCCGGAGAATCGATTCCGAACACCGTCTTGTCTATGAAGTGAAAGACGAGAAGGTTCGAATCCTCGCTTGCCGGTACCACTATTAGAGACTGATACGTTCTTACCAGTGCCCAGTTTGGTCCGTCCCGGGGAGCTTTTATAAAGAGGCTGGTCTGGTGTGGCCGGCCTCTTTGCTTAAGCAGTCTCCGCCGTTTCATTTCTCACCCATTGCGAATCATCACTCTGAAAACGTGCTCCAGTATTTCTTTGACCTGGATAACTTCATGCCCTATAAAATTCAGGGATCGAGGAATGCATTCCCCGATGAACCTCGATCTTTCAGGGGCTTTTCCTAATCTTGAAAGAAAGGTATTCTAATATGCAGGTGGTTTTCAGGTACAAGGATATCGCTTTTTCTTCTTCTCAAATGAGGGCGATCCACCTGAACCATTGCATATTCATGTCCGACGAGGTGAAGCTGTAGTCAGATTTTGGCTGTTACCGCATATCAGTGTTGTGGAATCCTGCGGGATGAATGCCGCCTAACTCTGTGAACTTATGCGGGTGGCTGAAGAGAAAAAAGAATTAATCGAAAGGTTTTGGAATGAACACTTTTGCCTTTGAGCCACGTGCCGGGAAAGTGTCGTTTGATGCGGATAACATGTGGGTGGAGCTTACGGACTGTCGCCAACTTGGGGTCCCTCTGGCTTACTTCCCCCGACTTCTTAACGCAACCGGAGTACAATGAGAGAGTTTCACCATCAGCGGTGGGGGGCAGCGGAATCCATTGGGACGATCTTGATGAGGATATACCGGTCAGAGCCCTATTGCCTGGTATTGGTGGCCGGACCCGGCCTGAAAGGCAGGCGTCTTGATCCGCACAAAAGGCCGGCTCCTTCTTCCAGCGGCACTGACTTAGGGAACACCTGATATGCGCTACTTTAATCTCGTAAGGAATCTGTCCAACTGGTGGCTTCACCTGGAGGTGAAATTCGGCCTTACTGCGGTTGATCCGCTTTTATTCAGGACACGGCGAGGCATCCTGATCGAGGTGCCGCGCAGGCTTATGGTGGAGTTCAAGGAGATTTTCATGTCCGAGGCCTACATGCGGGGCAGGAAGTTCTCCCTTGGAGAAAACCCCGTGGTGCTCGATATTGGCGCCAATATAGGATTCTTTACCTTATTTGCGCTTTCCCGGCTGCATGGCGCCAGGGTTTTTTCCTACGAACCCATGCCCGTAAATTTCCGTCAATTGAAGCGAAATCTTCAGATGAATGCCGGCCACCCCGTGACCTGTTTTCAAAAAGCGGTGGCGGGGCAATCCGGGAACATAACCCTGCATTGCGATTCATGTAATGAATATAGCACAACCGCCACAGTTTATGAGCCAACGGGGCAGAATGGGGAAACGATCACGGTCGCGGGCGTTTCGCTGCTCGATGTGTTCCGGGAAAACGGTCTGGAACGGTGCGATCTTTTGAAGATGGACTGTGAGGGTGCGGAATTTGAAATCCTCTATAACTGCCCTCAGGAGATCATGGATCGCATCGGAAACATTGCCATGGAGGTCCACGGCGGACCGGGAGACCGTCAAAATATCGATTCCCTGGAGGACTACCTGAACAGGATGGGCTTTACCACTCAACGCTACCCGCGCAAGATGCTCATGGCACGGCGCAGTCAGTCTTCGCGGCGGTAGATACATTTGCCTCTACCCGCGTTCGGACTTTGAGAGCAGAAGATTTACCCGCTGAAGATCGGCCTCGGTGTCCACTCCCACCGTGTCATGAGGAGTCTCCACAACGTGAATTGCTACGCCGTTCTGCAGGAAACGCAGTTGCTCCAGTTTCTCCGCTGATTCCAGGGATGATTCCGGCAGAGAATGAAAAAGGGTGAGTGCTGCCCGCGTATATGCATAGATGCCTATGTGCTTGTAGCGCTTGACCCCGCCCGCGCCATCCCTGTCGAAGGGAATCGGGTGACGCGAAAAATAGAGGGCTCGTCCTGAATCGTCAGTTACGACCTTCACAATATTGGGGTCCCGTGCAACGGCCTCGTCAACGGCAACTTTGAGGGTCGCCACCCGGGCATCTCCTGTCAGAAACGGGGACACAATGGCCTCGATGTGGTCCGGGCGCAGCATTGGTTCGTCCCCTTGAATGTTTATGTAAATGTCCGCGTCAACCCGCTCCATTACCTCTCGCAGCCGGTCCGTTCCCGAAGGATGCCGGCCCGTGAGCATGGCGGGGATTCCCTCCTGCCCGCAAAACTCAAGTACCTTCTCGCTGTCCGTGGCTACCAGCAGATCTGACAGCAGCCTGGATTGGCGAGCGCTCCTATAGACCCAGAAGAGCATCGGTTTGCCCGCTATATTCCGCAATACCTTACCCGGAAGGCGGGTGGAATCGTACCGCGCCGGTATTACCCCCAATATTTTCAAACTTTTACCCATGTCCTTGCGGCTCCTTGATTGCCTTTGGAATAAGACCTATCGCGTTTTTCAGAAGTGCCGTCCCATCTCGTTCGAGGCCCATTTTGTGCAAACAACCGGCGCATTCGATATAGGGCAACTCGTACTCCGGAAAGATATCGGCTGCCGCTTTGAAGCTCTCGATTGCTTCAGTCAACATGCCCTTCGACAAATAGGCCTTGCCGAGGTGAATCAAGGACACTATGGAACGCGGGTTCCTCTCCAATGCATTTTTGAGCGTTCGGATCGGATCGTGGGAAACGAAAGCCCCGAACAGGTACGGCATATAGAGCGAAGGCTCAATCTCCATAGCTTCCAGGAACATCCTCCAGGCTTTCGATGGGTTTGATGGATCGGATGCAAGAATGCCGGCTTGCAAAAGGAGCTCGTAACGCGTTGAACTCAGAAGCAGATGCCGGCCGGTCTTCTTGGCTCCCGCGCAGTTACACAGACGCTCAAAGGTGTCTGCCGCCCTGCCTCCGGGTAGTTCGCAACCCTTTTGCCCTGCAGCAATAATCTGGTCATTCCACTTACCGGTTTTAGCCGGAAGCAAGCTGCGGTAAAACTCTACCCTGTCTTTTCCACGGTCCAGGTAATGTCGTTCCCGCAGTACGTATTCTCTGGCGGATGCCGACACGCTGACTCTTGCAGAGGCGTCTGAGACCAGGTGATCGAGCGTGGAGACGAGTTCATCCGGCGTGTTGAAGAAAAATCCTGTCCTGCCCTGTTTTGCAGATCGAAGGTAAGGCCCGGTGGCCTGGAGGACGGGGACCACGCCGTGCGCCGCATATTCGAGGAACTTTACGTCGGACCTCGATCTGTTGAACGGAGTGTCTTCAAGAGGCGCTATTCCTATATCCAGGTGTGAGACAAAACCGTAGTAGTCATCAAGGGAGCCCGTGGCAAACCGTCTCTTCCGATCTCCCGGGAGGGCCTCGAAAAGTTCCCAGATCGGGTCGGCGCACATGAGATAGAGACGCACATCGTCCCTGGACATTATCCAATGGACGAGGCTATCCGAAATCCTTGCCATATCGTGGAAATGACCGATGGAACCACCCCAGCCGACTATCACTGTTTCCTGCGATTTTTGTGTCCTTTGCGGGGGCGCTGTCAGTACCTGATTTGGGAAAACGCAACACCTGCGGTTCAGATAGCCGTATTTCCTCTTTAGCTCCGGCGAACTGAACTGAAGCGCATCGCAGTAGTGGGTAAGCCTTTTTATCAACAGCATATTATTCGACTGGTGGTAGAAAGCCCGCATGGGGCTGGTTGGAGGAAGGGCCTCCAGATCGTCGCAAAGTTCGTATACCGTCAGCTTCCCCCGGGCTTTCCTGTATCTTATGACCGGCAGGAGGTCCGCATCGCAGATATTGTTCAGAACCAAAACGTCGGAATCGAGCATCAGCTCATGGCTCAAACGGTGGTAGTAGATAAGATTGACTACATGGACACCCTCGCAATGAGCCATTCCCACACCAGGAGCAAGGGTCCTGTAGTAGAAATCGCCCGTTGTCTCATCCTGGGCGCTGTCCACCTGCGTGATCAGCAACGGAGAATCGCTCCGGCATTCCGGAATGGACATTCAGACCTCCGGTCTCGGGTCTTGATGGAGAAAGCAGTCCTGATTCTAACAGTATCGGAACAATATTTAACACCTTGATAGAGGGGCTGGGCAACAAAAAAGCATATTTTAAGCTTGAGGTTTACCGGCAGCCTGGTACCTCGCGGAGCGTGTAATTTTTATAATATGACATCAGGGTGGTACGATTTCTTGTCCGCCAACTCGCCAATGACGGGAACGTCCCAGACTCCGGATACGGTCAGGGAAACGTGCGGAGGGGGAACAAGGGGCACTGTCAACGGCCGTGACCAGAGGAGGGGATTGTTCGGCAGCAGGGTGAAATTGTTCCGGCTGAAAAACTGGCAGCATGGGGTGTTAGCATCAGTTGGCTGCAATTGACCGAACATCACTGTTACATTTTGCCGGGCTAGCCGGTTTGCGAGGTAAGCCAGAAAAGAGTCTTCGATGCCCAGCCCGAGCGCGCGACAGCTCATCACCACATGGTTGACGCAGTTTTGATGCACCCACGCCGCGCCGATGAGACCGTATTGGGTAAACTGATCCTCGGCTTGAATAACGTAAAGTTCGCGGCCGGCGACAAAGTGCTGGTGACATTGCTCCAGCGTGTAGCGCTCGCCCGTGGTGTTGAACTGGTTGGTCTTGTTGAAAAGTTCGAGCGCCCGGCTCATGTGCAGGTCCTTTGTGTCGTGGAGCACCGACAGCGACACGCGGAGTTGAAGCGTCTGGAGAAATTCTTCGTGGGAAAGCATCTTGCGGACGGATTCGCGCTGCAACTGCGCGTGAACCATTTCGGTTTTGCGGTCTGATTCCTGAGTAATCACGCGCTGCTGGGTTTCCGCCGACCAGAGCAAAATGCGTTTCAGGTAATAAAGATGGCTGCCCAGCACCCTCACGCCCGGCAGTCCCATCTGGATCGCCGCGCGTTCCCTGGGGTTGTCGTCTATCATCACGGCGTTCTGTGGCCGCAGATTAACTTCCTGAAGGATTTCCGCCAGGTTTTCGGCCTTGCTGCGGAAGTTGATTTTATGCACGGCAAAATCCGTCAGCGCAATCCGCCCCTGGACGATATGGTTCCAGTTGGACCGAATGAATTGCTCGTCATTCTTGCTGACAATGGCCAGCAGTATGCCGCGTTTTTTCAGAATGAGCAGCGTTTCAATAAAGCCCATCGGCCAGCCTTCGAGCACTCCCAGGGTTCCTTCTGCCGCCACACCCCGCCACAAGGTGTCATCGAGGTCCACCACGACCAGTTTGACGGCATCGCGCTGCTTGAGCGTGCGATACATCGCAAAAATTTCATGCAGGAGCGCCTCAAAGAATTCAAGCCACCGCGCGGAATAATGATGTTGCATGGATGCCGGCGCCTCGATCCGGTTTAGATCGTGGTCATGGTCGCCATCGCTCAGGGTGGTCCCGTGAGTGAACGACCACACCATGTCGTCCTGACAGGATTTCTTGCCGATGCTCGCGGAAACTTGGTCAATGTCCACGAAATAGGCATTTTCGAGCTTTGCCACTTCCGCCGCCAAGAATATGTTGAGCCCTTCGATAAAGTGCATCACGTTTCGCAAGTCGTAACGTGGCTGGAACCGTCCCAGCGGGTTCTGTTGCGGCACAAGAAATCCCAGAACAAACGTCAGCAATTTGCGGTCGGTGTTCAGTTTGACGGTGCCGGCCAGATAGCGCGCGAGATAATCCTGCGTCTGCTGCAAAAACCCCTCATGCCGCGCCACGTCGTCCGGCAGGCGGAAATAAGCGCTGCCCATAATGGACCGCAAGGGTATGTGAATGATCTGAAAATCGTATTGCGACGCCTGCGCCGGCGGTATTTCCGGGAACGAGTCGAAATTGTTCAACAGGATAAAATCGCCCTTGAAGACGCTGTTGATCATCGCTGCGATTTCGGGGAAAGGCTGGGCGAGGCAACCGCCCACGACAAGAAAGCGCAACCCGGAGTCCGGGGTTATCTGGAGATCAATCGGCGTCCGGTAACGGGAACCATTGTGCCGGGCGAATAGAGACGGATCGACTTCTGTCATCCGAGGTTTATGACTGTTTGTTCTTATTAATAAGGTCATAAGGAAATGGTCTTTTTTTTTCGAATTGGTTATTGCGATTTCGTTTCGTGTTTGTCTGAGAGCAATAAGCGGACCGTTTTGGGAAAATTCCCGCAAAAGATGCATTAAGAATAATGTAAAGCTTTGTAAAAATCGTTGTGTCTAATATGAAAAGCGGTGTCCGGTGCGGTTCGCCGGAGGGTTGGAGCCTTGTGTCATATAATTTCGCGCTGGACCGAGTCAGGGAATAAAGAGGAAGTTGAAGATTGCAAACTTTTCCGCCAAGCGCCGTATTTTTCAACCGACGATTGCAATAAGTGCCGATGAGGCCGGCGGATTTTTACATATTATGTCCATGAAAATTGCCCCACCGTATTCGTCACTCGCATGAAGCGGGGAATAAAATTCAAAGTCCTGGAACGCAACGATGTGAACTACTCGAAAGGCCTCACCTCGGATCAGACCGTTCAATTTTTATCCGGTGTCCATCCGTTAATCCCGCTCTTTAAAAAAAGATTTAAGTTCCTTGTCCTGATTGTCGATTCATGGATCAAAGCGAACAGGAACTGCGGAATGGATTTTAGATGAATTGACAAGGAAGTTAAATCACACATCAAGGAGGACTAATTATGGCTCTTATAGTCAACACCAACATGAACGCCCTTATGGTTGAGAACGCCCTGACGAACACCAATAACGCTATATCATCCTCACTCCAAAAGCTCTCGTCGGGTCTGAAAATCAACTCGGCCCAAGATGACCCGGCGGGCTTCGCGGTCGCCAACTCTTTCGCGGCAAAAATCGCCGCGATGAATGTCGCCTCTCAGAACGCATCTGAAGCGCAGTCGATGCTTCAGACGGCCGACGGCGCGTACAACCAGATCAATAACATCCTGGTACAGATGAAGTCTCTGGCCACCGAGGCGGCCTCCGGTCAGACCGACCAGAGCCAACTGACAGGTGAATTTGCGGCTCTCCAGACGGAAATCACCACCATCGCGAATTCCACACAGTATGGGGCGACTAACCTTATCAACGGTAGTTCGACCGGGATAACTTTTCAGGTCGGGGCGACCAATAATGCAACGAACCAGATCACAATCTCTTTCAACAACGCCACTGCAACCAGCCTGGGAGTGGACTCGAGCAGCATCGGAATCAGCTCCCTGGTAAGCGCTCAGGCAGCCATGACCGCCATCGACACCGCCCTTACCTCGATCAACTCCTACATGGGTAATGTCGGCGCCACCCAGAACCAGCTCCAGTACACGATTAACAACCTGACCACAAGTATCCAGAACTACACGTCCTCAAAATCCACAATTCAGGACGTGGATATGGCGTCTGAAATCAGCAATCTCACCAAGAACCAGATTCTGCAGCAGTCGGCAATGGCGATGCTGGCGCAAGCTAACGCGCAGCCGCAGGCGATACTCAAACTGCTAGGATAATTTGGTCGAAACCCATTCCCCGGTTCAGAAGGCGGCCCCTGTGGGCCGCTTTTTTTTGTGGGATCGGGAACTGCGGCCTTTTGGCGGAGACCCCCCGCCCCTCCGCCGGCGGGCATCAGGGCAGGCTGGATAAATCCAGCCTTCGCCCATTAACAGTAAGAATGCCGTGCTTGAAGGTTGCGCTCGATTTGAATGAGCCACCATCCGAAATAATATATTTCCCCGCCATAAGCCCTATGACAAGCGCTTTGGCGCCCATCTTCGCCGATTCAGGATCTTGTGCAGAGCCGCCACGGAAAACATTTTCGGCGACAAGGTATAACAGGGCCTCCGAGACCGAAAGTTCCGCGCTTGCGTCGATACTGCCGAGAAGAGCCAGGATGTTTCCCGCCAGAATTTTCCCGGGGCCGGCAAAAGTCAGCTTGGCCCTGCCGCTTAGATCTCCTTTGTCAGTCCTGATTGCTAGCTGCTTTATTTCGAACTGCGGGGAATTTGCAAGCAGTTCGACCATTATCTGCGTAAATAATTTTTCAACTTCCCCGTTGGCGTTCCCGGTTTGTTGCAGAGCTTTTTTTCGGAATTCCGGGACAAGCTTCTGAAAGCTGGAAAGGACCTCCGCGTCCAGCTTCCGCGCCTCGAACTCCACTGCGAAAGGCCCCAGTCCAAGGCCGTCAGCTTTGAGTTTTTCAAAACTGAGCCGAAGGGAGCCGTTAATCGTCTCGCCGGAAACCCCGGACTCAGCCTTAAGCCCTAACGATGTCAGATTGAAGGAGGTATTGTCTTTCTCCATACCTTCGATACTGCCGATCGAAAGGGCAGCCGATCCAACCGATATCCCCTTTATACCGGGATACGAATTGAAATCGCCCTGAATATCTTTTACCCGCAGCAGTTGGTTCTGTTTCGTCATCTGCAAGGATGGAGAGCTGTAAGAGCCGGCAACTTCCCCAAGCTGCGCGTCGAATTTGGATTGGGCGGTGAAGCCGCCCCATTCCACCTCCACCTGTCCGCCATTTTCGTCCGGGAACTTTTTTCGGAAGGAAGGAACATCGAAATATGACTCTCCGCTGCCATCGGTAGAAAGCACAGTCAGGATCTCGGAAGATTCAAGCTCGGGTATTTTTTCCAGCGCCATTTTCAGGGCTTCTCCGGAATCGCCCGGCGCCAGCCGCGTTCGGATTACAGCCAGGACAGGTCGCAGGTTCCTTTTCAGGTGCGGGTTTTCGAAAAAGACAAAAGGCCCGTGATAGATGTAATTGATGATGCTGAATTTGATCGGATTCCCGCCTTCGGGCACGATTAAGGTAAGGGTGGTCAGGGCCCTGGAGCTGAAAAGACCGCGTTCGTAGCTCTTGATCGAGGCCTCCATGTAGTTTGAACGGTTGATTTGCGCGATGAGCCGATCGTGTTGATTTCTGGCCTGCCCCCCAACCCAGTAGAGGGCGGCTCCGTAGGCCACAACCAGCGCCAAACAGACGGACAAAAATATCGTCAGGGTTTTTTTCATGAGCTTCCTTTTCTATTGGGAATGTTAATCATTAGCCCAAGTCAGAGCGCAAAGAAATCAAAATGATTGCGCAGTCTGAAGCAATTTTGCCAGGAACTTCTCGCCGTGCAGGCCCCGCAGAATTGCAATTCCAAGGCTTGCGAGAGGCTGCCCGGGACCCCGGATCAACTCCCCCGGACCAAGTCCTGGGCAGTCCTGTGCAGGCTCTAATTCGAGGCGGGCCTTCCGTCGGTTTGCCGGGAGAAACAGCGCGAGGCGCCGACATCTGGATTGGATGAAATTTCAAAACCGTATATAATTCCGATGTCTTCGGCCTCGTATGAGAGACTATATACAACACTGAGCAGAAGAATATCATTTCTATTGCGCACCCCTTGGCGATGTATCCCGCGCAGCGCGGAAGGCATCCCGTTCATTCTCGACGCTCCGCGAGACGGGGCCGTCAGCGAGATGCCTTCTTGGAGACAGCGCTCTTTTTGGCGAAATTGCGCTAAGGCTTGCAGAATACGTGGAAATTGCCAATGGAAGGACAAAAAGGATGCCCGGAAAGGTGGACCAGATCAACGCAGAGGCCATGCGAAATCGAGAGCAGCGGGAGAAAACCTACAGGGAGAAGGCGCTTAAGTTGTTTCCCTGGATTTGTGCACGATGTGGGCGTGAGTTTTCAGGAAAACGGCTGCGGGAACTCACCGTTCACCACAAGGACCACAATCATGACAACAATCCTCCTGACGGCGGCAACTGGGAATTGTTGTGCCTTTTCTGCCACGATAACGAGCACTCGCGGGGGCTGAACTCTGAGTACTATGATGAACTGTCGCCGGGTGAGAACTCGGATCCCCCAACGACCTTCAAGCCGTTTGCGGGTCTCGAAGCCCTGCTGAAAAAACACAGATGACTCGCTTGGCGGCCCGAGGCTCCATTTGAGAACAAACTATCAGGGAATAGACATTGCTTTCCGGGCATTTGTTTAGACGACGAATATAATAGCCCAGGTGTCCATCGCAAGAGTGAGGCCCCAAAAAGATTGCCAACCCCACTCACCTGACTCTTCATCTCCCCTTTGACGAAATTGAGCCGGTCACCGGCCAGGCGGCGGGGAACCAATATACGATACGACTGAAATCCACACTCATTTCGGCTCAGGATACCCCGAGGCTCTCCGCCGCCCTCGCGAATTTTCGTTGCGAAGATGCTAGGTCTGGAGTTCGTGCGGCGTTGTTTCTATATACCCTTCGTGGGACAGTGCGGTCATGGAAGGCTCTATTATTATGCTGGCCTTGTATACGTTCTCAAGGTTTGCAATCTCGGCCCGCTTGCGGTTTAAAAGATAGCCGGCGGCATCGGCGGGCAGCACCGCTTTCAAAACTGCCGGTCTTTTCTGCACGAGGGTAGTCCAGATTTTGCGGAAATAGTCAAGGGCCGTTGCCTCCGTTGACCGCACAAGTCCGCTTCCCTGGCAGACCGGGCATTCTTTATAAGAGCCGCGTAGTATGTTGAGTCCAAGGTGCTGGCGCGACAACTCAAGCAGGCCGAACTTGGAGATTCGCCCTACTGTGATCTTGGCCTTGTCTTTTTTGATCTCCTCTTTGAGCCGACGCTCGACTTCACGCGCATGCCTCTGGTCGCGCATGTCAATGAAATCGATCACTACAAGCCCGCCAAGATCGCGCAGCCTCAACTGACGTGGTATTTCGACCGCCGCTTCGAGATTGACCTTGAAGGCCATTTCCTCGACGGCCCCTTCAGCGCTGGTGCGGCCTGAGTTAACATCGACTGACACAAGCGCCTCGGTGGGATCGAAAAGCAGGTAGCCCCCGGACTTAAGCGGCACCTTTTTGCGGAATATCTGTGCGATCTGCTCTTCCAGATTATATTTGGAGTAAATCGGCCCTTCTTCCTTAAAAAGTCTGACCGGTTTTTGATTTCTGGGGCTGATGATCCCCAGAAATTCTTTCACCCTTCGGTAAACCTCCCTGTCATCGACAAGGATGTTTTTGATCCCGGACGCGAAATAGTCGCGAATTACCCGAATCGCAAGGTCCTGCTCCTTGTATATGAGGGAAGGGGTGGGCGACTCCTGGACCCTCTTTTTTATCTCCCCCCAGATTTTTACGAGGTGGTCCAGGTCTTTTATGATTTCGCGCTTGGTGCGGCTTTCGGCGGCGGTCCTCAGGATCACTCCGAACTCATCGGGGACTTTGAGACTCCTGGCAAGCTCTTTCATCCGGTCCCGCCTGTCCCCGTTTTCGATCTTTCGGGAAACCCCGCGCTGGTCCTGGCCGGGCATCAGTACTATGTCCCGCCCGGCAAGAGAGACATAGGAAGTGAGCAGCGCTCCCTTGGTGCCCAGTTCCTCCTTGACCACCTGAACCAGTACTTCCTGCCCCTGATGGATCACGTCCTGGATTCTGGCATCATCTTCTTTGACGTCTGAGTCGTAATAATCGGGATGGATTTCAGGGAATGGAAGAAAGCCGTTGCGATCGGTCCCGTAATTTACGAAGGCGGCCTGAAGACTGGACTGAATGTGGGTTATCATGCCCTTGTAGATATTTCCAACAACCTTGCCGCGTGTCGCCGTTTCTATGAAAAAGTGTTCGAGAGCGTGGCCTTCTACTACCGCGATCCGGAGCTCTTCGGGATGGGTCGCGTTAATAATCATTGTTTGATATGACATTTGCCTGCCTTGCCGTTTCCTTTGCCCGACGTCCAGGATTCGCGATGCTGTTTTGCCTGGTAGACAAATGTTCGCAGCGCTATCTCCCGGTTGGGCTGAATTGCCCCATCATAAGGCGCATCGATGTAGGGCATACGCATTTTGTTTAACAGCGGCTTGAGAACGGCCGTACAGACTGCGCTGGGCATGCAGGTGAAGGGGAATACGTTTACAACGCCGTTGTATCCTTCGTGTAACTGCTCCAGCGCCGCCCCGATGCTCAGGGCCGATTCGGTCCCAATATCAAAGCTGTACAGCCGATCCCGATCGAGCCGTTTCTCGAGTACCGCTATCCTGTGATCTTTGTGAATGTCGAGGTATTTTAGCGCCCGGCTGTAAACCTGGTGCTGGCGCCCCAATTGATAATATTTCTCGATCTGTGTGCAGATCCAATTGTTCAGAATGCCCCTGAGCGATGCAAAATCGAGTTTCTGCAGGGCCAGCTTCATGTGGCGCTTATGCTCTCTGGCTATGTCGTAGGTGATGTAGTTTATCCACTCTCCGACCGAAGCCACCACGACTTCGGCTCCGAACCGCTCAAGGACCCTTACTATGTGCTGATTGGACTCCTGATGCGTACGGACGTAAATCTCCCCGATGACCCCGATCAGCGGGCGCCTTGGCTGCCGGGTGTCGATAAACGTTTTGACCGTGGAGGCTGTATCCTCGACAATACTAAAAAGCCTATCGAATTCGAGCGACGCTCCGTTTTGTTCAACCTCCGCAACCGCCGCCCAAAGCGCTTTTTCCATAAAGGAATCCGTCAAGCCAGGGCGAATCTCGTATGGTCGCACGCGCCATACGATGCGGTCAAATATATCCGACATAATTATAGCCACATAACACAGTTTTCTGAATATGGCAGAGGCTTCCGCAGGCATGATGTCTGCCGCCGAATATGAGTTTCGGGTCGAAACATAGGTAATCGGCACGTCCCGAAACTCCTCGAACCTGTCCAAAACAAGGCGCTGCATCTTATTATACATACCGAACCGGCACGGACCGTCGGCTTCGGGCAAAAAATATACGTAGTTGTCCGGCGAAAAAGCCGCTCCGAGTCTTTCTTTTTCTCCACGCAGAAAATAGAGGATGTCGCCCAGCGTTACCTGGCAGGGGAAACACTCCTTCCCGGAAGTAAATTCCTTTCCGAGTGCCAGACCCTTATAAGTTTCCATAATCAGGGCGTTTACCCCGACAGCACGGAAAGAGGCGGCGAGCAACGGGGATGCAAAGGGCGCCATTGCCGGGATGAGCAGGGTCTTGCCGGTTACGTCAAACTGTTTGACCTTTTCGTAGAAGCGTCCAAAATGCTGCTTTCCGGAAACTGCCATTTTATCGCCATCCTTAAAAAATACAGGTCAAATCGGACTTAGAACTCCACTCTGCGCGAGGTACTATCCTGCCGCATCCAGAGAGTCAGGTTCATCCGGGTCGAATTTTCCTGCCAGGCGCTTTTCCTGAAGGTTCTTCACCACGTTGCGGTAGGCCTCCACTCGGGTTAGCAAGCCGGCTACAGCGCTGTGTTCGTCCAGCTCGAGGATGAGGGAGGGCTTTTCCCTGAGCAGGTGACGGTAAAAATGCTCCATGAAGGAATCCGCCCCGCAACTGAAATTCGTAAGATGTACACCATACCAGTTTGGGGTGCGAAGGATCCTTTTTGCCGTCCTGATGATTCTGGCCCCCTGTCCCCAGAACATGCGCTTGAAATCGCTCATGTCTTCGGAATCCGAACTCACCAGGTCCATAGGCAGCGCCTTGATGCCGAGCTTTGCGAGCTGCTTTCCAAGCTGGAGATTCAGCCGGTCGTCATAGAGGTTGTATGGGCGTCCGGTGACGATCCAGACGGGCTGCGCCGGATCGATGTGCGCTATTATGTCATTGCCTGTCTCAATTTGCCGGCGGTTAAATTCCATCTGTCTTGCCAACGCTTTGAAGATCGCCCCTTTCAGTTGGCTCCTCCTCGGTCTCAAGCCGG
>Ga0074046_10000593_pt1 | contig 33232 bp, 27 predicted proteins | sample BogForMeECP23OM3_FD_94441 | JGI IMG/M metagenome (GOLD analysis project Ga0074046, IMG submission 94441) | Bog forest soil microbial communities from Calvert Island, British Columbia, Canada - Bog Forest MetaG ECP23OM3 | ecosystem: Environmental > Terrestrial > Soil > Wetlands ... | reverse complement strand
GAAGCCGTCAGCCTCATGGGAGGCTATGGCATCACCGAAGATTGCCCCGGGTTCCTCGGCAACAAGTGGATGGACGCCCAACTGGAAGCCACCTACGAAGGTCCCGAAGCGGTGCAGCGTCGCCAGCTGTCCGTCACCATGACCAACCCGCTCTTCCTCGCGCAGTTCCGCAGTTGGATCAAAGAAATGCGTGGCATCGCCGCAACTCATCCCGGCACCGGGGCATGCACGCTCGCCACGGCCATGACCATGTGGTTGTGGTCGCTGGAGCACTTGCAACACTTCACCGATGCCGACGGCGGCAAGCTCTACCAGAGCGCGCGCCAAGGTGTGACTTTCCCACTTGCCGATGCGCTTTGCTGGCTTCTCGCCGTACGTTGCCAAATCCTAGACGTTCTCGAACTCGAACGGCGCGGTGCCCAAGACGCTTCCGTAGCTGAAGGGCTCGCCGGACTTCTGAATTTCTTTGGCGATCTCTGCCACGTGCAATCGGCTCATGCCAGTGGAGAAGCATCGCGCATTTGCGCGGAATTGGTGTTCGGATACAATCGCCACCCCGCCTGGGACGAAGCCGGATACCGCGGCTGTTTCTATCGCGACGAGCTCGATGAGCTGGAAGGATTAATACCTGGAATCGCGGCCTGTGCCGTCGATGTCATCGGAAATGACGGGTCGCATCCGCCAAAGGCCGGCCCTTGCGCGAAGTGCAACGGTGCCGAGCATTTCCTCACCTTGCACACCAAGCTGGACACTTGCCTGACCGGCGCTCGATTGGCGAAGGACCGCGCCGCCGAGGCTATATCCCAAATCATGATCCCGGAAGTGTTGGATTACCCGGCATGACCACGGAAGTACCCGCCTCCAGCGTAGCCATCGAGCGTCAGCAAATGGAAGTCGATGTCGCTTGCGTCGGTTTCGGCCCAGCCATGGGTGGCTTTCTCACCACTCTTTCGCGCAACTTATTAAACCCAGACGGTACTCCCAGATTCGAAAGTCCTTCGTTGCCCGGTTCTCCTCTTCAAGTGCTCTGCTACGAACGCGCGGAAGGCTTAGCCTTCGGTGTCTCCGGAGCGGTCACGCGCGGCCGTGGAATTCGTGCCAGCTTTCCTGATCTGGATCTTTCGCAAATTCCGATGGCTGTTTCGGTCAAAAGCGAGGAACTTGTTTACTTACTCGACCCGGGGCGCGCCAGCCGGCGTTCCTTCGCATTGCGCTCCATTGACCGCTTCCTTCGCGTCTTCAAACCACTCTTGCCCATACATCATGACGCCATCGAACTTCCCTATATTCCCAGCTTTATGAACAAGCACGACGACTTTGTGCTCTCCCTCGGCCAATTCAACCAATGGGTTGCCGAGCAGTTGACCTCCTCGGGCCTCGTCCAAATCTGGCCGGGAACACCCGCAAGTGCGCCGTTGATCGAAGACGAAGTCGTGGTTGGGATCCGTCTGGCCGACCAGGGTACCGATCTCAATGGCTCACCGGACGCCGGCTTCCTTCCCGGAATGGACATCCGTGCTGCCCTTACCGTGGTCGGCGATGGGCCCGTTGGCGCAGTCGGCCGCGGCATCGATGCGCACTTCGGTTTGCCGACAGGCCACGAGCATAGTGAGTGGGCCCTCGGCATGAAGATGGTGATTGAACTTCGCGAAGATTCTGGACTCGAGCCCGGGACCGTGCTGCATACCTTGGGATTCCCCGAGCCGGAAATCTTCGGTTTCCTCTACGCGCACACAAATCGCTTGGTGTCTGTTGGCATTTTCATCCCGTCCTGGTTTCACAGTCCCGTCCGCACAGCCTACCGCTATTTGCAGCATTTCCTATTGCATCCTTATCTATGGCGGTATCTCGAAGGTGGAACTCTGAAATCCTGGGGCGCGAAATCCCTTCAGGAATCAGGCCGTCACGGCGAGCCATTCCTCGCCGGCAATGGCTACGCCCGCATTGGCGAGGGCTCCGGAAGCACCAACGTGCTTGCCGGTTCCGGCATCGACGAGGCTTGGACTACGGGCACTCAACTCGCCGAAGCTGTCATCGAACTGCTCCAGCACAAGAAGCCCTTCACCCAAGAAAACCTGCAAAACACCTACGTCCGCCGCCGTCGCGCCAGTTGGCTAGAAGAGGAATCCGTCACAGCCGCGGATTCGCGCAACGGTTTTCAGAGCGGTGTGGTCCGTGGCTTGTTGGGAATGGCGCTGGCAGGGTTTACGAAGGGTCGGCTGACATATCCCAGAAAGCCTCCCGCACAAAACGCGCATCCTTCTTTGGAACAAGTGTTCGCCGGTCGCATATCCGCCGAAGAACTGAAAAGCATAAAAAGCGAGGCCACTACTCACGGGTTGTCTCTGCACGACCTGATCATGAATCACTGCGGCTGGCCTGGAATTCCTTACGACGGCAAACTGCTTGTCTCCCATCAGGATGCGTTGCTAATGGGTGGCAGTGTGCAAGCCCCACCGGGCTATGCCAACCATGTCGTATTCGTTCGCCCGGAACTTTGCCGCGAATGCGAATCGAAACTTTGCGTCGAAATGTGCTCCGGTCAAGCCATCACCCGCGGCGACCAGGGTGCGCCGCAGTTCGACCGCGAGAAGTGTATTTTCTGCGGTGCCTGCCTGTGGAATTGCACCGCAAAAGCGGACGGCGCAGCGGGCAACGTCGATTTCCGCGCTGGCGCTGGCGGTCTGCACTCGGCACTGAACTGAGTTTCGAATCCAACATGTGGTCGCGGGTTCTTTTGAACCCGCAAGCACAACGAATCGAAGAATCGAGGAGTACATCAGCATGAGCACTGCGTATCACATCGTTGTCTGCGGCGGCATCGTCCCTGATCCGCTGCAAACTCTTGAGCCCATCGAAACGCCCAGCGGTCCGGGTCTGAAAAACGAAATGATGCTTCCTGCAGTCTTGGATCCGTGGGCAAGTCACGCCCTATATGAAGCCGCGAATTTGGCCAGTCATTGTCCCGGCAGCAAGGTGTGGCTCGTTAGCCTCGGACCCAAAGCAAAACTGCAGCAAGTAATGATGACCATCGCCCAAAAAGTCAGTTTCGAGTTGCTGGCCGTTGATGGCCCCAGTGGCGGCTTCACCGACGCCCACACTGTCGCGGAAGTCCTCGCCGCGGCGATAGAATCCATCAGCGACCTCGACCGCGCGCGCCTGTTACTCTTCGGTGGCTGGGAATCGGCATCGCGTGGAGCAGGCGTCACCCTGCAACTGATTGGTGATCGTCTTGGCATTCTCGATCAATTCCAGGGAGTCGATCAGCTAATCCTACAGCCCGACGGTGCACTCGAAATTCTCGAGCGTGTTGAAGGCGGCCGTCATCAGGCTTCGCTCTGCCAGGGGCCGCCAGCGCTATTTGGATGGGCCACTGGCAGTTTGCCGGAGCCGCGCAATAATCCCCAGGTTGGCATGGCCAATATGCGCACGGTGATGCCCGCATTGCAGCGCGCCAAACCCGCCACGCTCGCGCCAGGCAACCTGCGCTACCAGAGCGTCAGGCCTCCACAACAACAAAGGCAAACGCGCATCGTCAAGGACCTGACAGCGGACCAAGTAGCGCAAGAAATCGTGCAGTGGATTTCGACAGATTGACTCTCGAGTGCGGCAGCTCTGCTGCCGCCTTTGCGGTCTCAACCAAGGCGGGCAGTTTGTGGATTATTTACAAAATGAAAAAGATTCGTAATTCCGAACCTGCCTGCGGCGGGCAGACGGAGTCCGCGAAGTGAGCAATCTCTCTTCGATTTTCAAAAGATCGTTAACAAGGTGAACCGATGAAAGAAAATATCCTATTCCTGGCCCACGTCGATGAATCCGGCAACGGGCTCCCTAGACAAGCCTACGAAGCGCTCGGCGTCGCGGTCGATCTCGCGCAACAATCTGGAGCCCCCCTCACGATCGGTCTAATCGGTGGAGACGTGCAGTTCGCCGCGGATTCCATTGCAAACGCCGGTGCCGCGAAAATTCTTGCCGTGAGTGGGCCCGATTTTCAGCTTCCCCGGTTTGCCAGTGACGCCCAAGCCGCCGAATCCCTCTGCCGCGCGGCAACCCCCGAGCTGATCCTCGCCCCAGCAACCTCGCGATTCCTCCGCGGTCTCCCTGTCCTGGCCCACCGTCTGCAGGGCCGAGTCGACACTCATGTCAGCTCTCTTCGTTTTGTCGACGGCGCACTCACCGCCACACGCTGGTTCTATCGTCAACGCATCGAGGGCGTCTTTCAACGTGAGGAGCGCCCATGGATCGTACTTCTCGACGCCGGTTGTCATGAGCCATGGCGCGGCGCACCCGCAAAGGCGAGCATCGAGGCAATCCCAGTGACGCAGTCACCCGCAGCTAAGCGCACAGCTGTAACTGGAATTCGCGCACCAAAAGCCGATACACAAACAATTCGTCCGGACGCCGCTTTGCTCTTCGTCGCCGGTGCTGGCTGGACCAAAAAGCAATCGGACGGAAAATCTCATCCCCAAGAAGCCGAGAAGCTAATCCTCGCGTTCCTTCGTTCTTCAGGCGCTTCTCTGGGTGGAAGCAAATCACTGGTCGATCAGAGCGGAGAAAACCAGGCGGTCCTCGGCTTCATGACTCATCTGAATCAGGTTGGCCAGACTGGCGCCACGCCGCGTCACCCAAAGGGTCTTTCCACTTGCTGCCACGGAGAAGAGCCCCATGTGGTCGGTTGGCGCTTCATTAACGAGCGCCGTGCCGTCAATCTCGATCCGAATTGTGGCTGGGCACGTGGCAAAGCCGACGTCCTTTATGTGGCCAACGCCTTCGAAGTAATAGCGAAGGTCAACGATCTCCTCGCCGAAACGACAAAAAAGGAAGAAGAAACTGCCTCTGCTTCAGACTAAGATCAAAAGGCGGTTGCCTCCACGGAATCCGCCAGGCCGCGGCCACCCTCCAATTAACGAATTGCTGTGAACTGCCATTACAATAGAAGTGGGAGTGTGTCCGGTGACCGGTAAAAAGCCAAGTGTACTGCTGACGAACGATGATGGATATCTCGCCGCGGGTTTACGAGCTCTGGCGGAGGAACTGAAGGAATTTGCCGACGTGAAGATTGTCGCGCCCAGTTGGGAGCGCAGTGGCGCTGCACAATCGCTGACCCTCCGTCAACCCATCGTCTGCCACAAAATCGGCGAAAACGAATGGGCCGTCGACGGCACTCCGGCTGACTGCGTGATCGTCGCCCTGCACAAACTTCTGCAAGAAAAGCCCGACCTGGTGATTTCCGGTATCAATCACGGAGCGAACCTTGGAGAAAACGTGTATTACTCGGGCACTGTCGGCGCTGCCAGGGAAGCGGTGATTCATCATGTGCCCGGCCTGGCCGTCTCCCTTTGTTCAAAGCGGGTCGACTCGAATTTTACGCCAACCGCCCGTCTGGCTCGCCAAACGGCAGAACTCATGTTGCTCGAGAAATTACCCGAACAGGTGTTTCTGAATATCAACATGCCCGAAAACTGGCAGGGCGGCGTGAAGCTCACCCGGCAATCGAAAAAAATCACCCGTACCCTTCTCCGCGAAGGTCAAGATCCAAGGGGATGTTCCTATTTCTGGTTGAGCGAGCAGCGCGTTGACCGCGAAATGGAGATCGATGCGGAATCCGACTACGCGGCGATCTTTGCTGGAGATGTTTCCATAACGCCGTTGCATCTCGATCCCACGGACACGCTATCCCTCAATCACCTGTCCCATTGGACCGCCAAGCTGACCAACCGCGGGTAGCCTCCGCTCAAGGCACCGGCGCACCGATTCAGTTAGAATGACTCGCCTATGACAACTGCCTCCCAATACGATGTGGCAGTGATCGGCGCAGGTGTATTTGGCGCGTGGACGGCTTTGCACCTCGCCAAGCGCAAACAACGTGTTCTCCTCGTGGAAGCGTATGGACCTGGGCACACCCGAGCAAGTTCCGGCGGCGAGACGCGCATTATCCGGATGAGTTACGGCGCAGACGAGATTTATACGCGATGGTCCCAGAAATCCCTTGTCCAGTGGAAAGAACTGTTTGCTGTCACGGGTGAAAAGCTTTTTCACCAAACCGGCGTCCTGTGGCTGTCCTCGCCCGGAGATCCAACACTGGACGCATCCGCGGCCACACTCGGTCAACATGAGGTGAAACACGAAATATTGCAGCGGCCTGAGTTAGAACGTCGCTACCCGCAGTTCAACCTCGATGGGATCTCCCGCGGGCTATTCGAACCGGAGAGTGGAGTATTGATGGCACGTCGGGCCTTAGCTTGCACGGTAGAGAGTGCATTGCGCCAAGGTGTGCACCTGCGGATCGCCCAGATCAAAGCTCCGCACACTACAAAACAACTTGAGTCTATCGAAACCACCGCGGGCGAGCGCATCTCTGCCGGCAACTTCGTTTTTGCCTGCGGCCCCTGGTTCGGCAAGCTCTTTCCTGAAGTCCTCGGCTCCCGTATCTTTCCTACCCGCCAAGAAGTCTTTTTTTTCGCAACACCACCAGGCAGCACGCGTTTCACTTCGCCGGAATTGCCGACGTGGTTGTTCCAATCCGACGAAGTCTACGGCATGCCCGACATTGGGAGCCGCGGCCTGAAACTCGCACGCGATACTCACGGCGAACGCGTCGATCCAGACACCCAATCGCGCTTGGTGTCGCCCGAAAGCGCAGAATGGGCGTGCAGTTTCGTGACCAGGCGTTTTCCAGCGCTGAAGGACTCGCCGATCGTGGAAACCCGCGTTTGCCAGTATGAGAATACCTCAAACGGCGATTTCTTGATCGATCGTCATCCGGAACTTTTCAACGTGTGGCTCGCCGGTGGTGGCTCAGGCCACGGCTTCAAGCATGGCCCCGCCTTCGGCCAATACACCGCGGCCATGGTCTTAGGCGAAGGAATCCCAGAACCGCGCTTTTCGCTGGCAACGAAAGCAACGCAGCAAAACCGCACAGTCCATTAAACCCAATCCACCGAATTTGTCATCCTGAGGAGCGTCTTTTGCGACGAAGGATCTCAACGGTAAGAGTCCACGCAGACTGAAGTGAATCATCGAAGAAACGCAGCCCCGTCATTCCGAACCTAGTCTGTGGAGTGAGGAATCCCTCTTCTTGAATCGAATAAACAGTATTACGCGACCTGCGTCTGCGCTCAGGTTTTCTTTGGCGTCCGTCGTCGCGATCCATCCGTCAATCTTGAACTGCTCTTCCGCCGCGCCTTTTCTTCGTACAAATTCTGATCCGCTTCCTTCAATAACTTCTCCACCCGCTCGCCTTCGCCGTGGTAAACCGAGGTGCCGATGCTCACGGAAATCGGTGGCTCTTCTTGATCGGACAGCAGCGTCTCATGAATCCGCGAAGTCACACGCTGCGCCTCCTCTTCCTTAGCTTCAGGAAGCACAACCGCAAATTCGTCTCCCCCATAGCGCGCCGCGGTATCAATCGCCCGGCAGTGCACCCGCAAAATATCTGCCACCCGGCAGAGTGCCCGGCTGCCCACAAGGTGTCCATAAGTATCGTTAATCTTCTTCAGCCCATCCAAATCGAGCAACAGAACCGCAAAGGGTCGTCCGGTCCGCAGCGTGCGCTCGGTTTCCGTGTCCAGAACATCTAGCAGTTTTCGGTAATTTGCCAATCCCGTTAATGGATCGCTGGCGGCCAGATGTCGCACCTGCTCGAACACTCGCGCACTATCCAGCAGCGCCCCGGCCAAAAGAATTATGTAGCTGGCCACATTCAATAGCTGCGCAAAAACAAACGGTCCATCGAGCAGCCTCAAGGATTGGCAGGCTGCCAGTTGTGCCGCCAGATTCACCCACACGGCCATGTAGATCGATCGGTCGAACGCCGAATTCATCAGATATTTGCGCCGCCGGTATCCGTACAGCGCCACCAGGAAGATCACCGCGGGTATCAGTTGCAGCGGATTGGGAATCGCCGCGTTCGGGTGTCCTGAAACCTCCGGCGGCAGCCTTCGCAACGATGCGGAAATCAGGTACGTTAGCGACAGAACGGTGAACAACGCGCCGGCGATTTCCAGCTTCGGGTGCCGCGACCGCGGAATGAAGTGTTCCACGAGCAGCGCCACCCCGAACAACAGTGCCAGCACCAGTCGGCTGATCCACCACCCCACCGGCGCCCACAGGAACCACGTCAGCGATTCCTGGTTCATCTGGAAAAACAACACGCTGGAAGCGATCAGCGTCGCTCCCGACAACAGAAATCCAGAACCGAGAATCAGGGAGATGCGGTCTTGCGTGCCTTGGAAGCGCACCAGCGCTACTGCCGCAAACACAAAGGCAAACAGCCCGGTGGTGATCTGTAGATAGCCTTGGAGTATCGGATCCGGCCGCAGCGCGCCGCTGCGCAACCAGTACGCCACAACAAATATGACCCCCAACCCTGTTGCATGCACCAACAGGCGCCGTAGTTGCTGCCGATCCGTTTGGAGGGCCAGTTCGCCCATTTTGCCTGCCTTGCGTTGATGGCCTGCGGCTGCGTTATTCCTTACATTCATTAGACGCGAAGTCATGTCACCCTGTTGCGTGTGTTCTTTCACCCTGTGAACCAAGAGATACCGCCGCGGGTCTAACCCATCAACTGTACCGCCGTACAGTCCGCCCCCGTTTTGGACTGCTTTTCCACAATTTCCTCCACCGCGTGACCTCCTTCGTTACTCGCATGTCCAAAATTAGGGCTTGCGCCTCGCTTTATTGTTCCGGAGAATATCTCCTATTGAATCGTTTCAATATAGGAGTGTTTCCTTGGTCAAGCCCAGTTCTAAACGCCACTCTCGCGGTGACAAACACAAGTTGCGTCCGGCCGAGCATACCTTAGCCGAGATTTTCTCCCAGCCGCACATCTGGGCTGAGACTTATACCATCCTCAGGAAATCTGGCATTCTCGAACGCCTCGCCGATACCTTCTCCCCGCGCAGTCCATGGCTATTCGTCGGCTGCGGCTCCAGTTACTACCTTTCCCGCCTGATCGCAGCTCTCTGGACCAAACATTGTTATATCCCCGCCGCTGCCGTTCCCGCCTCTGAACTCCTCTTTGCTCCAGAAGAGACCATGCGCCGCATCGGGGCTGAACAGATCGTCCTCTTGTCGCGTTCGGGAGAAACTACCGAAGTCCTTCGTGCCGCGGAATTGCTGCAATCCCACAAGACCGTGCAAACTCTCGGCGTCACCTGCAATCCCCAGAGCATCCTCGAGAAACTCTGCACCCACACGTTCAAGCTGGACTGGGCTGATGAGAAGAGCACGGTCATGACCCGCTCGTTCACCGCCATTCTGCTGGCCTTTCAACGCCTGGCCCTCCAGTTTGTTGGCGATAGTCAACTATCTGCTGCCCTCGATGAGTTGCCCAAGAAAGGCCAGACTTGGTTCGATGGGAATGCCCGCAAAATCCAGTCCTTCGCCGGTAATCGGAAATTCGCAGACTACGTTTTCCTCGGACAGGGCGTGCATTACTGGCTGGCGCAAGAAGCTGGCTTGAAAGTTACCGAAATGTCTTCCTCCTACGCACAGGTCTATCACTCCCTTGAATTTCGTCATGGCCCTCGCTCCATCGCCGGTCCCGACACTCTGATTACCTTCTATATCTCCGATGCCGCCAAGGAAGCCGAGACCACCCTCGTCCGCGAACTCAAAGAACTCGGCGCCGCCACTCTTGTTATCGTCAATCGCGCCTCTCCCGAACTCAAAACCCACAGCGATCTCCTCGTTGAACTCGCACTGGACGGCCCGGAGTTTGCGCGTTACGCTTTGACCGCCATTCCCGCACATCTTCTGGGAACAGCTGTCGGCTTGCGTAAGGGCCTCAATCCCGACGCGCCGAAAAATCTCACCCGCGCCGTCGTCCTCTCCTCCCACGAGGCGGGCCGTACGGCCAAAAGGAGAGGTGCTTGAGCTCGCCAGCCAGCACCACCCCCGCCGCAGGTCTTCGCCTCCGGCGCACACTCACCCTGTCGGATCTGATTCTTTACGGCATTATCGTAATTCAGCCGGTGGCACCCATGTCCGTCTTCGGCGTCCTGAGCGATCGCGGCCGTGGTCACGTCGTCACCGCTATTCTCATCGCCATGGTTGCCATGCTTTTCACCGGCATCAGTTATGGCCGCATGGCTCGAGCGTACCCCAGCGCCGGCTCCGCGTTTACTTACGTCGCGCAGGAAGTGAATCCGGCCGTGGGCTACATTACCGGCTGGAGCATGGTAATGGACTACATGCTGAATCCTCTCATCTGCACTGTATGGTGCGCGGGTCAGGCTAACCAATTTGCTCCCGGCGTGCCTGCGTGGATTTGGAAGATTTTCTTCGCCGTCGTTTTTACGCTTCTGAATATCCGTGGAGTCAAGACCTCCGCTCGCATCAATACCGGCATGGCGATTGCCATGGGCGCAGTGGTCGTGGCTATCTTTGTGGCCGGGGCGCGCTATATCTTTGGCGCGCCGCACGATGCTGCGTATTACACCCGTCCGTTTTATGATCCTCATACCTTTACGTACGGTGGCTTGTTTGGGTGTACTTCCATTGCCGTGCTGACCTACATCGGATTTGACGGAATATCGACGCTCTCAGAAGAAGCTGAAAACCCCCGCAGGAATATTCTTTTGGCGACAGTGTTAACGTGCTTGGTGATTGGACTCCTATCCGCTGGCGAAGCCTACGTGGCTCAACTGATTTGGCCTGCATCGCAGCCCTTTCCCGATATCAACACGGCCTACTCCTACATCGCTGGGCGCGCGTGGGCTCCGCTGTTTACCATTGTCGGTTTTACGCTTCTCCTGGCCAATTTTGGTTCTGGCCTTGGAGCGCAACTCGGCGCGGCTCGCTTGCTCTACGGTATGGGCCGCAGCAACGCTCTCCCGAAGTCTTTCTTTGGAGCAGTAGACAGTAAGCATCGCATTCCACGAAACAACGTATTTGTCGTCGGAGCTGTGGCTTTGATTGGCGCGTTCCTGCTGGAAATTGTTGCTGGTTACAAAACGTATTCCTTGGGCAGTTCGACTCTCACCTTTGAGACCGCAAAGAAAATCCTGAACGGTGGGGAAGCTTACGGACTAGGCGCGGAAATGCTCAATTTTGGAGCCTTGATTGCCTTCATGGGTGTTAATGTTGCTGCCTTTCTCCGCTACTACGTGCGTTCCAATGAGAAAAAACTCGGTTTTCTCATTCCTCCCGTCGTAGGTTTCATCATCTGTTTGGGGTTATGGGTGAACCTTAGCAGACCTGCGATTATCGTTGGTTCGATCTGGATGGCCGCGGGGATCATCTTCGGTATCTGGAAAACCAGATGGTTCCGTGAACCGCTTTCCTTCGAAGTTCCCCCGGAAGAGTAGCCCGTCCCAGCTTTCACGTTGCAAATCGGGTCGCATTGGGCCGATGATGTGCACGCGAGGATTACCAATGAAAAAGACCGGCCTCAAGCGCGGACTTGTCACCATGCGCGACGTTGCTCAGGCCACCGGCTTTTCTCCTGCTACTGTTTCCATCGTTCTCAACAATGCCCCACTCGCGCGCTATATCGCCCCCAGCACGCGCCTGCGCATTGAACAAACTGCCAAGCGCCTGGGATACCGTCCAAACGCGATGGCCCGCTTTCTCCGCAGCCGCCGCAGCCAAAGTATTGGCGTAATGCTCTTCGATGTTACCGATCCATTCTGCACGCCCATCCTGCGCGGGATCGAAAACGCTCTCTATCCACTCGGCTATCTCCCCATCTTCGCCGATGCCCACAACCAACACGACCGTTTTGAGCGTTATCTCGAAATGCTTCTCGAGCGTCACGTCGATGGCTTGATCGTTGTGGCCAACTGGCTCTTCGTCGATATCCACGTTCTCGCCGACATCAACAAACAGGAGGTTCCCGCCGCCACGATCGGTTGGGAAATTCCCGGTGATCGGGTCAGCTCTGTGATGGTCGACAACGAAGCCGGAGGCCGCCTTGCCCTCGAACATCTTTACCAACGGGGGCATCGTCGCATCGCCATCATTCGCGGGCCCAAGCGCCTGATCGACAGCACGCCCCGCTGGCGGGGCATCCAGAAATTCGCTCAGTCCGTTAAACTGGATCTCGAACCCAGTCTGATCCTGCAAATTCCCGATGTCTTTGATGCCAACGCCAGTTTCGAACACGGCTACCGCCTCACCGAAGAGTTATTGCAGCAAAAGAAAAAATTCTCCGCCATTCTTGCTTTTGACGATCTGACCGCACTTGGTGCCATGCGCGCCCTCGCCCAGGCTGGCATCAGCGTTCCCGAGCAATGTTCTGTCACCGGATTCGACGACGTTGCCATCTCCGCACTTTCTGCACCATCTCTCACCACCGTTCGTCAGCCCCTCGAAACCATGGGCAGCACGGCCGTGAGCATCGTCATGGACGCCATCAAAGCCGGCCACGAAAATCGCGAATGGACCGCGATTTCCCAAAAACTCCATCCAGAACTCGTCATTCGAGACTCAACGCGCAGCAACTGATCAACCCAACCAAAAAATCTGTCATCTTGAGGAGCGTTCTTTGCGACCAAGGATTTCCACGTAAGCTCCAAGCCATGTCGTTGGGAGCAGTGGAATCAGAAACTTCACTCCCAAACAAAAAAGGCGCCCCCTATACCTCGGAGCGCCTTTCGAATTTTATGATATCCCTTTTCTTCAGGACCCGGGCGGCAGGAATACCGCTGCCGGGGCGAAGAACTCCACATCTGGCAATTCCGTCTTCACTTTCACATTCTGAAACTTCCCCTTGGATCCGCCGGACCCGGCAAACGTCAGGAGATATTGGTTGTTGAGATGGGTAGTGATCTCATCCAGATACGGCTTGATGCTCACTGGTTGGCCCATGCCGAGAAAAAAAGACTCCGCGCCGGTATCCTCCGACATCTTGTCTATATTATTTTGCGCATAATTGACCAAGTAGAACGAATGCCCCCGGTGCCCTGAACTGGGATAGTAGATGGACCAGATATTCGTGTTCTGCCGCTCCGCGCGCTGAATCACATTGTCCAAGTCGGGATAAAACGCTCCAAACCCACCGCCACGGAAGTAGTCAATTCCCGAGGTGATCAAAAGGATTGAGCGCCGTGGTCCCGTATTCGGCCAGCGTTTCAACATGTCTAAAGTCCCCAAGTAAGGACTGGCGCCCAAGGCCCCAATGCCCAACGGTAGCCGCAACGCTTTCACCGCCGCCGCCTTATCCGGCGTAAAGTCTTGCGCTACCTGCGTCGTGTTGTTCTGTAGATAGCCCACCGCGATGGATGTGCTGGCGGGCTGCGCCATGATGAATTCTTTTAGATAATCCCACTGGCCGCCTGCTCCGGTGTCGATGGAACTATCGATCAGAATTGCCAGGTATAGTTGATCCTCCTTTTTCCAGTCCCCAATTTGCTTGCGTTCCTTGCCTTGAAACAGCTGTACGTCATCTTTCCCAATCGGCGGGGCACTCTCTTTCTTGCCGACCGCCGTCACCGTGAACGTTACCGTGCCGGAGGCAGCGGGCTTGGTTTGCGCCCTAACTGACCCTGGGGAAAATAGCAGCAGTCCACCGAGGAACACCCCCATGCCAGCAAATACTCTTTTGTGTCTCATGCAACCATCTCCTCTTTGATTCTTCCATTGAATAGATGCCGGGAATTCCCGGGAGAGGTATATCACGCCCGCCACTGGACTGTCAGCGGGCAGGTTCGTCGAACGCATCTCGATCCCCCTACTATCAAACACCGGCGCGCACCGGAAGTCGTAACTCATTCTGCATCGCCGTCTACGCTCACCGCATGCCGCTCGAAAGAGTACGGTACGCTCGATAGATCAAGAGAAATGTCATCCACGCTCTCCATTCAGCCCGAGGCGGGCCCTCCACCGCTCGGTAACAGTACCCTCCACAGCGGCCCGTGGATCTACGGCCCCTGGATCGACCTGGTCATTGGCTGCGGTGCTTGGACCGCTCCGCTCCTTCTCCTTACCAACTATGTCTCCTCCTCTTCCACCAAAGGATGGTCGTTTGCCTTCTATGCCCTGGCTCTCCTCTTCAATTACCCGCACTTCATGGCCACTGTCTATCGCGCCTACCATTCGTATGACGAATTCGCGAAGTATCGCGTGTTCACGGTTCACGTAACTCTGCTGCTCGTGTGCGCCGGCTTGATCGCGCACCTCTGGTATCCGCTTCTTCCCTGGATCTTCACTCTCTACATTTGCTGGAGCCCTTGGCACTACACCGGTCAGAATTACGGCTTGCTGATGATGTTTGCCCGCCGCGCCGGTGTCACTCCCACCGAGGGAGAGCGCCAGGCATTGCACCTTGCCTTTATCGCTTCTTACCTCATGCTGCTGTTCAGCTTTCATACTGGACCATCCAGCGATGCACTTATCCTCTCTCTTGGTCTTCCCGCGAAGTTCACCCTCCCCGTTCGCGCCATGCTCGGTCTGTTCTTCATCGCTTCGAGCGGTTGGGCCCTCTCATCCCTTGCACGGCGTAGTTCCTGGAAAGCCCTGCTCCCCAGCCTGACGCTGACGACCACCCAGTTTCTCTGGTTTCTACTCCCCGCATTGATTGAACTCTTGAGTGCCAAGGAAGTGCCGCAAACCCGCTATTCCAGCGGCATCTTGGCAGTGCTCCACTCAGCGCAATATCTCTGGATCACCAGCTACTATCAGGCAAAAGAAGCCCGCGCCGTCGGCCAAACATCCTGGAGTTTCCCACGCTATCTCTTGACCTTGGTCGCGGGCGGCATCGCACTATTCATCCCTGGCCCTTGGCTCGCCAGCCGCGTTTTCCATGCCGATTTTGCCGCCAGCTTTCTCACTTTCACCGCACTCGTAAATCTCCACCATTTTCTTCTCGACGGTGCTCTCTGGAAACTCCGCGATTCTCGCATCGCCGTGCTACTTCTGAACAAAGGTCAGGACTCCACCGAAGCGCAAAGCCGGTCGGGTCGGCTCGCTTCTCTGTTTCACTGGATCGCCGGAAGCACAGCACCCGCCCGCATTTTGCGCGTCTCCCTGATCCTTCTCCTTCTCTTGTGGGGCGGCTTGGACCAACTCCATTTCTACTGGGCTAACGTTTCCGCCAGCTTGAATTCCTTGCAGCGTGCTGCGCACCTGAATCCCAATGACAGCGCGGTGCAAAGCCGTCTGGCGCACGCCGCCGACACTGCAGGCAATCAAGATCTCGCCTTAGCGGCTCTGCAACGCGCCGCAGAGGTAAGTCCCGGAAATCTCGCTCTACAGGAAGCATATGCACGTGGACTGATCGTCGCCGGCCGCGACTCAGATGCCTATGCCCTTTACCGAAAGCTGCTTCTTCGTTCGCCGCAGAATACGAATGCCCTGGTGAACTATGGCCTGCTGGCGCAACGGCTCGGCCACCCCGAGGAAGCCATCGATAGTTGGCAACACGCCGTCGCTTCTGATCCGCTTCAAAGCAATGCGCAACTCTACCTCGCGCAAGCCCTCGAACGCAGCGGCCAGTTGCAGGCTGCTGCACGCCACTACCACGCCTATCTGCAGATCGTTTCGAAACACCCCGCGGACCATACCGCCGAGGGAACTATGGTCATTTCTGCCCTAATTAAGGTCGCCGATGCCGATGCTTCTGCGCAGAAAATTTCGGCTGCTCTGCATGGCTATCAGGCCGCCGCTCAATTTGCCCAGAAAATCAAAGATCCAGGATTGCAGAGTCTGGCTTTGGCCCATGCCGCCGAAACCCAGGAGCGTGCTGGGGTCATTGGCGATGCCGCGCAATACTTCCAGCAGGCGTTGCTCGTGGACGAAACCCAGGGCGAACCCCGCGCTACAGCCACAGACTGGTACAACTACGGTCAGTTTCTGCGCCGCCAGAAAAAGCCCGAGCGTCTCGTGTTTGCGTGCTTCTACCGCGCCCAAGATCTTATGAGCACCACGCCCGGCGAAGAACTAACCACGATTGCCGCAGCGGTTACCTCAAGCCAGGAACGGCTCGGCCCCTCCGCTCGCGCACTCCCCGCCCAACTTTCCAAGCTTCTCTCCGAAGCGCTTTCTCTCGAACCTTACGCCTTTTCCCCGGTTGTCGCTAAGCCAGAATCTCACTGATATCCGTTATCCTCTTCCCACTTCCCGGAATTCCCGGCTACAATGGGTCACGCAAGTTCTTTCCCTCGCACTCGCTCCCTCTTGGAGGAACGGAAGTCCCATGGCGCTAATGCGCTCGATGCTGCTTGCCGCCTCGCAGAACGTTTGGTTGCGCGAAAACGCCGTCAGATTTCCCTTCGTGCGCCGCAGTGTTTCCCGCTTTATGCCGGGTGAGACCCTGGACGCCGCGTTGGCCGCAGCTCAGGGATTACTTCAGAAAAAAATAGGCAGCGTTTTTACGCATCTCGGCGAAAATGTCGCCGACCGCAACGAAGCCCGTCACGTCACCGAACACTACCTCCAAGTCCTCGATCGCATTCATCAAGCCAATCTCCCCACGGAAATCTCCGTCAAGCTCACTCAACTAGGACTCGACCTTTCTCCCGATTTTTGTTCTGACAATCTGGACCAGATCATCCAGCACGAAAAACAAAACGTGACCGTCTGGGTCGACATGGAGGCCAGCAACTATGTCGACGCTACTCTGGACATCTACAGGCGTGCGCTCAAGAATCATCCCAACGTCGGTATCTGTCTCCAGGCATATCTCTACCGCACAAAAAAGGATTTGATGGATTTGCTGCCCTTGCAGCCGTCAATTCGCCTCGTGAAAGGCGCTTATAAGGAACCTGCGTCCATCGCTATTCCAAAGAAGGCGGACGTGGACGACAATTATTTCGCGCTGGCCAGGGAAATACTGCCGGCCCATTCTGCCGGAACTTGCGTCCGCGCCGCATTTGGAACTCACGACATTGCGCTCATTCGCCGAATCAGCGATTTCGCTACCGAGCAGGGAATTGCCAAGAGTGAAATTGAGGTACAAATGCTTTACGGCATTCAGCGCGCCGAACAGGAACGCCTCGCCCAACAAGGTTGCCGTTCCATCGTCCTCGTCGCCTATGGAACTTACTGGTACCCGTGGTTCGTCCGAAGGCTCGCGGAGCGTCCCGCAAATGTGTGGTTTCTGCTCCGCAATGTTTTTGCTTCATAGCAGTTCAAAGGGAGGTGTGCAATGCGCAAGTGCTCTGCTTTTCTCCTGGTCGCCGCCGCCGTGCTCCTGATCGCTGCGCGGGTTCCGGAAGCGCCATGGAAACCGCTGTTCAATGGGAAGGATCTTACCGGCTGGAAGCACGTGGGCCCCGGAAACATGACCGTTGAGAATGGTTTGATTCAAACTCACGGCGGCATGGGTCTTCTTTATTGGACCGGCGGCAAGTTGGGCAATTGCAGAATTCGTGTGGTCTACAAGATGCGCGATTTCAACGACAATTCTGGCGTCTTCATCCGCATTCCCATCGAGCCCCGCGAAGAATGGATGCCCGTTAACTACGGGTATGAAGTTCAGATCGATAATCATCCGGAAACTTCGGGAGAGGATGAATACCACGTCACCGGTACCCTCTATTCGCTGACCAAGCCGCTTTCCAAACCCGGTAAGCCCGGCCCTGAGTGGAACACCATGATCATCACTCTTGACGGTCCTCACACCATCGTGGAACTCAATGGCGAAAAGATTACCGATTACATCGAAGGCCAACCCGTCCCCGAACGCAAATTCGATTTCGAACCCCAGCGCGGACGCCGTCCGGACGAAGGATATATTGGCCTTCAGAATCACAGCGACAACGACATCGTTTTCTTCAAAGAAGTCAGCGTGCAATCCCTGCGGTAGAACGGAACCGAATTAAATCGACTCATCACGGAGAAAAAAGTATGACCAAGAATCCAATCACTCGCCGCTCTTTCTTGCAAACGACCGCCGGAACCACCGCTGCCATGATCGCTTCCAAGCGCATCATGCTCCAGCCGGATAGCATTCCTTCCCGGATGGAGATGACTGCTGCCAGCGACCGCATTCGTTTCGCCATCATCGGTGTCGGCATGCAGGGCAACGGCCTTCTCTCGACTGCTGTAGGCCTTCCCGGCACCGAATGTGTTGCCGCCGCCGATCTCTACGATGGCCGCCACACGTTAGCAAAGGAAATTGCCGGTCAGAAGATCACTACCACTCGTCACTACAAGGAACTCCTGGACAATAAGGAAATCGATTGCATCATCGCGGCGGTTCCCGACCACTGGCACAAGCAGGTTTTCGTCGACACCATCAGCGCCGGCAAAGATATTTACCTGGAAAAGCCGATGTCGCACACCGCGGCCGAAGGCGTCGAGATGGTAAATGCCGTGAAGAAAACCGACCGCATCGTGCAAATCGGCTCGCAGCGCGTCAGTTCCGTCGTCTGCAGGAAAGCAAAAGAAATGCTCTCCCAAGGAGCCATTGGCGATGTGAACCTTATCGAAGGCTCCCTCGGTCGCAACGATCCCACCGGTGCTTGGGTTTATCCTGTTCCGCCGGACCTCTCAACCACTACGTTGGACTGGGACACATGGCAAGGCACCGTGCCTAAGCGCGCATTTGACGGCAAAGTCTTCGCCCGTTGGCGCTGCTGGAAAGAATACGGCACCGGTGTGGCCGGAGACCTTCTCGTCCACCTGGTCAGTGGCATGAACTTCATGATGGGCTGGAACGAAGCCCCCACCCGCGCCATGTCCTTCGGCGGCATTCTGCGCTTCCCCGATGGCCGCAACATGCCCGACGTTCAGGCCACCATCTACGAATACGGCAAAATCCCCGTGTATCTCCGCCTCAATCTCGGTTGCGAAACTCCAGAAATGTACCGTTTCCAAGGCTCGAGAGGCATTTTGGAAGTGACCGAATTCGGCATCGGACTCTACCCGCAAACCGGAGAGGACTCAGCGCCAAGTTATTACGCTTCCAGCTTCCCAAGGGATTTGCGCGAGGCCTACTACAAACAATGGCACGAGGAGCACGATCCCGCTCCGGGGAAAGAACCTCTAAGCGAGAACTACACCTACAAAGGTGACGACTGGGATGACCAGCGCCCGCACATGTGGGCTTACCTCCAGGCTGTGCGTAGCCGCAAACCCTTGCCGGAAGATACAGTGTTTGGTCATCACGCCGCCTTGGCTTGCCACATGGCCAACGAATCCTACTTCCGCAAGAGCTCAGTAACCTGGGATGCCGCCTCGGGCCAAATCAAGAACGCGTGTACCTAGACCTTTAGCGCTGACAAACAAAAGGGGGCTGACATTCAGCCCCCTTTTTCATTCACATTAAGTCCTTTGCGTCTTGCTTACTTTACGCGATGAAACTCAACGTAGTCGCGTCCCTTGTACAGCCGATACGTCCCCGCGGCGGACCCCGCCACAACCTGCAGCGGCACTGGGCGCTTCATGTCCGCGTCCTTCGCCGAACTCACCTGCAACACATCGTTCGCCCCGATATCCATCACCACGAACTTGTTTCCATCCAGGAAGCCGATTCCATATGCCCCTGGCCTCAGCGTTTGCCCGCCAATTTCGACTGGCACTTCCGTGATCAGGTACGCCTGATATTTTTCTTTCAACCCGGTCGAATACCCCGAATTATCCACCAGCCCTGCCATCACCAGCATTCCGTCACTATAGCGGACCCCTCCCGTGTTACGAGCCTGCACGCTGGCGCTTTGTCCGCGAAAAAACACTTTGTCCGGGAACAGTTTGTCGCCGACCTCCGCTGCCTTCAGGACCCCTTCCTTGGCCGGTGCCGTCGTCGCGGCGGTTTGCGCGCTCGCCATCGCGGCATTCGATATCACCAGTAACAGCGCCGAAATCACTACAACCAACGCACGCACTCTCATGGATCTCTCCTTATCATCTTCTGAGCCTTGTAGAACAGGCGATTGTACCTCAATGATCGAGTTCGCCGATAACGCAACCTAGTATCCGGCTACCGTCGTTATCCCCGAACGCGCGTCCAAGGGCGCCAGCCCCAGCCGCGCCCGGCAATCTTCCAACTGTGTCGCCGTTCGCGTAGACCCAATCCTGCTCACTCCCAGGCTTCGCACTTTCAGCAACGTGTCCAAATCCCGGATGCCACCGGCTGCCTTCACCTGTACATGGCTCGGCGAGTGACGTCGCATCAACGCCAAATCTTCCATCGTGGCGCCTCCGCCGGCGTAACCCGTCGACGTCTTGACCCAATCCACACCAATTTCCCCGCAAATCTCGCAAAGCCGTATCTTCGCTTCATCCGTCTGGTAAAAATTCTCGAAAATCACTTTGATCTTGGCGCCGCCATCGTGCGTCAAGCCGGTCAACTCGCGAATTTCTTCGCTGACATACTGCCAATCGCCGCTCTTCGCCTTGCTGATGTTGATCACCATGTCGAGTTCACTCGCGCCGTCCTTCAGCGCCTGAGCCACTTCAAATGCTTTGACCGATGTGCGGTGGCCGCCATGCGGGAATCCGATGGTCGTGCTCGTTTTCACGCTGCTCCCACCTAAAATTTCCGCGCAACGCGCGGCGTAGTAAGGCAGGATGCATACGCTGGCTACCTCATATTTCAATGCTAGCCTGCACCCCGCCTCCAGTTCCTCCACCGTCAGCACCGGATTCAGCAGCGAGTGGTCGATCATCTTCGCGATCTCGCTGTATGTATAATTCGTGGCTTCCATGAATCCTCCTTGGCTCACGCGCTCTTGGCCGTGTTCCTACGCTCCTCGATCCTATTCATCCGGGTTCGCATTTCGCAGCTGATATAAAAGGAGGGAGATACGCCAGGACATTCGCCAGTCTTGAACCATTAAGCCCGCCTTCGCGGATGGTTCTTCCGCGGAACTTCATCGCTGATATGGATTCGAAGATGGTCGGGGCGCCCGGATTTGAACCGGGGACCTCACGCACCCCAAGCGTGCGCGCTACCAGACTGCGCTACGCCCCGACCGCACTATCTCAACCAAGGCTATCACTTGGATTCCAGCAGCGTCAAGAAACTGCGTAGCCCGTCTCGCAAATCCAGCAGCATTTTCCTGCTCAATTGCGTTGTCGGTGCGTCACCCAGACTAGAAGCATGCACTCCACCATCGCCTGCATCACCGACGCAGCTGGCCAACTCCTTCAAGTGCCGCCGCGCTCCCGCGATCGTAAATCCTTCGTCGTAGAGCAATCGCTTGATCTTCAGAACCAGGTCAACATCTTCCTGGCGATACAAGCGGTGCCCATTAGCGCTTTTGACCGGCTCCAGCATCGGGAATTCCGTCTCCCAATAGCGCAGCACAAATGGCTTCAGCGCGGTCAACCGGCTCACTTCCCCAATTCGGTAGTATCGCGTTTCATTGGAGACAGATGCTGTGGCCGCGCTACTCATCGTTCCCATCTCTGTCACACGTCATCTTCATCGGGCGGGGATTCTTCCATCCTAGGCGAAAAACTCGCCAAGTCAACTCCATCCATTCAACGGATCTCTCTTAGCTCTTCACTGTAGCGCTGGCTTTTATGCCAGCCTATTCTTCCACGGTGCTCACTCTTCTGTAGATGTCGCTCTCTCGCGTTCTCCGCGTTTCTTCAGTCGCTGTATAAATCGTACCGGCGTTCCAATAAACGGCCACCTCGCGCGCAACTGGTTCTCCAGGAACCGTTCAAAATTAAAATGCAGAGGCTTCTTCTGATTCGTGAATAGCAAAAACACCGGCGGCGCCACTTTGGCCTGCGTCATATAGTAAATCCGCACCGGTCGGGCCTTCGGATTCGTGGCCCGTTGCAAGTCCACATCTTCCTTCAGCCAGCGGTTCAAGTCCGGTGTGGATATTTTGCGCACCCGTTCCGCTGCCACCTGGTCGATCAGGGGATACAGTTTCTGCGCCCGCTCGCCGGTCTTCGCCGAAAGGAAAACAATCGGCGCATAACTCAAAAACTTAAACTTCTCCTTCACCATCTCTTCGTAGTCCAGTAACAGCTTGCCTTTATCAATCTCCCGCCGCGCCCTATTCCCTTCGCGCGCCTGTTTCGCTTTACCCTTCGCCGATTTCGCGGACTCATCGGCAGCCCCTTGCGCGGCCTCCACGGCTAAATCCCACTTATTCACGACAATGATCACCGACCGTCCAGACTGCTCCGCATAACTGGCAATGGTTGCGTCTCCCTGCGTCACTCCCTGCACGCCATCAATCACTAAGATTGCTACATCCGCGCGCTCCAATCCGCGCTTCGCCATCACCACGCTCAACTTCTCCGCCACCAAGTTTGTTTTTCCCTTGCGCCGGATTCCCGCCGTGTCCACAAACCGGTACACTTTCCCGTTCCTCAGTACTTCCGTATCCACGCTATCCATCGTCGTTCCCGGGATCGGCGAAACAATCGACCGTTCTTCTCCCGCCATTCGGTTCAGCAGCGTTGATTTCCCCACGTTGGGTCTGCCGATGATCGCAATCTCAACGGCCTTCTGTTCTTCCGGCTGGTCTGCCGCACTCTGTCCTTTAATTTGCTCCAGTGCCGCATCCAGGAGATCGTCTACTCCGGTCCCATGTTCCGCCGCGATCGGAAATACCGGCACGCCTAGCTTGTGAAACACTCCGGCATTCACTTCCTGCAGTGTTGAATCCACTTTATTCACAGCCACGACGAACGGCTTCCCCGTCGTCCGCAGCAATCGCGCCAATTCCTGATCCACTGGCGTCAATCCCGCCGTGCTATCGACCACCAACACCAGCAGCGCCGCCTTCTCGATCGCCACATGCGCCTGCCGCAGGATTTCTGTAGGAATCAGCGCTTTGTCGTCGGGAATAATTCCTCCCGTATCGACGATTTCCAGCACCCGCCCGCGCCACTCACTCTTCCCGTAAATCCGGTCCCGCGTAATCCCAGGCTCATCCGTTACAATCGCCCGCCGCGTCCCCGTCAATCGGTTAAACAGCGTGGACTTCCCCACATTGGGCCGCCCCACGATCACTAGCGATGGCAGTTTCTCTCCCATACTCTCTCAACCATTCCCTGTAGCGCTGGCTTTATGCCAGCGTCTTCACTCCGCGCACCCGCAGCGCACATCGCCGTGACATTTTCAATCCTCCAATCTACCCCATCCACCTACAACTAGCGAGCCGCTCACAACACTTCCCAAGTCCTCTCTATAGCCTCAATGAAAACAATTCATGCCGGAACCTCTTGATTCCCGCGTTCTTCCTCGGTATCGTGCTTCCCACTACGCGGCCCCGGACCAGCCCCGGGGCCATGGTACTTCTTCCACTCACGTCCACTGCTATCTAACCAGCCGTCTCCGTTGCCGATTCACCTCTTTATTAACCCTTTTGTTTTCAATGCGTAATAGGTCCGCTCCCGCAGCTCCGCGTCAGGCCCGCCGCTTCGCTTTCACGCTCCTCACATCCCTGAATTGCAACTTGTGATAGTTTTATCTCCCCTTCTGCGTAATAAGTTATGGAACCGCTCAGACCAGGCCACACTAGCGTGCCGGGAAAAACGGAGCCTTTGGATTTAATCGCCCAGGCTCGGGCTGGGGATACCCAAGCTTGGGGCGATCTGTACCGGGAATTTGCACCGGCGATCTTTCGCTTTTGCAGGCGTGCTTTGCCCAGCAAGGAAGATGCGGAAGACGCCACCATGGAGATTTTCATGAAGCTGCGCGACAAACTCGCCCAGTACGATACCAGCCGCTCTTTCTCCGCCTGGCTCTACAAAGTTGCGGCCAACCATTGCTGGGATATTCTGCGCCGCCGCAAAGCTCGTCATGAGAAAGATATGGACGACGTAGACGACATTCCTCTCGAAGCTCCGGAGCCCAACCAACTCGAACGGCTCATCGAAGAGCGCACCAGCGAAGAAGTCCGCAAAGCCCTGGACAAATTGGGCGCGCGCGCCCGCATGGCACTCGTCATGCGCTATTACTCCGATATGAGTTACGACGAAATTGCTGATGCTTTGGGTGTACGGCGGCCATTTGTAGGCGTGGTCCTCCTGCGCGCAAGGCATGAACTCCGCCAGGCGCTGGGGGAAAACACTGCTCTCGCCATGGGAGGTACACGGTGAACGACACAGGCAACTCGACGAACAAGCACTTGGATGAAATTACGCTCCTCTTGTACGTCGAACGGCAATTGGACCGCGCCAGCGCGCAGGAAGTGTCTCTGCATACGCAGACCTGCGAAAGATGCTTGACCCTCCTCCGCGCTCTGGACCGCGAATCCCGCCTGCTCACTCGCTCTATGCTCGAACAGGATGAGCCGCTGCCTGCTCGGCTTGCCGAGTTTCACGCCCAGGCGAGAAAGTCCATGCAGTGGATTTGGGGCCTGGTTTTTGGCATGGCCCTGCTTGGCATCTACTCCCTGTACACCGTTTATATCGAACCGTGGGAACAACAGTTCGAGCAAGCCGGCTTCGGTGGTACCAACCTTCTTAGCCTGCTGGTATTCCAAGGCGCGTTCTGGAAAGGATGGCAGTCCATGTTCACACTCGTCGAATTCGTCGCCCTCACCTCTTTTGCCGCCTTCGCTTTCTTTCTTGTTCGTAAATACCTCAAGCGCGGCACGGCACTCGCCGTCATGTTCGCCTCTATGAGCCTGCTTATGATGACGGCCGCTTCGACACCGGCACAGAGTGTGAAAATTGACACGGACATGAAGGGCCAGAAGCTCGAAGTGAAGAAGGACGAAGTTCTACGGAAGGATCTCTACTTCGCGGGTTCGCAACTGCGTATCGACGGTACCGTGGACGGCGACGTTTACGCCTTCGCCCAGGAGGTTGATGTCAGTGGCCATGTCACCGGTGATGTCATCTGCTTCGCTCGCTCCGCGCGCATCACCGGCCAGGTGGACGGCAACGTTCGTTCCTTCACCAACAACGTCACCATCAGCGGAACCGTCGCGAAAAGCGTCACCACCATGAACGAAGACACCCGTTTGGATTCCGCGGGAAAGGTCGGCCACAACTTCTCTGCCTTTTCCCAGATCGTCACCGTGGATGGAAAAGTTGGCCGCGACGTACTCGTGATGTTCAACGAAGCCACCATTTCTGGAACCATCGAGGGCAACATGAAGGCCAAAGGGGAGAGCCTCACCATTGCTTCCGGTGCCCAAATCGGCGGCGAGGCGAAATTCGAGGGCGAGAAGCCCGCAGACGTATCCTCCGGCGCGACCCTTGCTTCTCCACTGCAATTCACGAAAATTGAACACAAGTCTCGGACGGAACGTGGCGTCGGCCACTACATCTGGCGTGTCGTTTGGGCCGGTGCGTGGATCCTTCTGGGACTGGTTTTGATATCTCTGATGCCTGGTTTCGCCAGAGAAACCGTGGAATCGGCCGAACGCTACGGCGCCTCCTTCGGTCTCGGTGTCCTGGTCTTTTTCGGTGTAGCCATCGCTTCCCTGATCGCCTGTATTACCATAGTCGGGCTGCTGGTCGGTATTTCCACCTTCTTCCTGTGGCTCGTTGCGTTGTTCAGTTCCTATGTGGTCGTAGGGGCTGTAGTTGGGTGTTGGATACTCGGCAAGTCTACTGACTTTTGGCCTGCGGTCGGCCGCATGGCTCTGGGTGTCATCATTGTGGTCGTGGCCACGGGCCTTCCACACGTGGGCGGCTGGATTATGTTTGGCGTCTGGCTTTGGGGTATGGGCGCGATTTCACTCGCCCTCTATCGTAGGCTCCAGCCGATGATCGCCCCGAATATTCCCTCAATGCCGGCCGGCCCCATCAGCACTCCTTTGCCTCCAAACACCACCGTGAGCCCCGCCTGACGACCATGTAGCGGCGGCCTTACGCCGCTGCCTCTTACCGCCCTATTCCCGGCGGGATGAACCCGCCGCTACAAAACAGCGCGGGCCCCGAAACTCCAGGGCCCGCTGCCTTTTGCGGAGGCGGGAAAAACCTAGTGTTGCCGGACCTTTGCTGCTTGGAACCAGTATTGTGCTCCGCCATTTACATCCAAATAGAGCGCGTCCATCGAAACGGTTCCAGTCAAGCTGCCGACGCTCGTTTCACCTTCCAGCAGTGTGGCGTTTGTATACGTGATCACTTGCGGGGGCACGCTAAACGTTGTGCCCAAATAAGGCGGCAAATTTGTAATCGTGAAAATGTTGCTTCCCGCCGTGGTACTCACCGTTCCCGTCAGTCGCGAGAACCGCAGGATCAACTCCGTTGCCGTCGCATTCACTATGCTGTTCGTTCCCGTGGCCGCATTGGTAATCTTGGCGCGGACGTTCTGCCCTGCCAGGAGGTCACCTACACCGCTGAATCCTGTATTATTAACCGGCACACCCGCTTGTCCCGTCAGTATGCCCGCATTAATGGCAAACACTGTCGTCTGATTCAGTGTCAAGCAGACCCCCGACCCAAAACCAGCGCTTGTCAACGGCGACCCACTCGTGAAAATCGTGCTGTCGCTCAGAATCATTCCGAGATTGTTTCCGCCATTGCAGCTACTCGGATAGATGATTCCCTCCACTTCGTCGGCTGGCGCAGTGGCTTTGTCGATGACGTCGACCGACGTGGCAGTCAACACGCCTGCATTAGACAGGAGCCCCTGCAAGCTCACGATGGAGCTTATTCCGATGCACGAGAAGCTGCCTCCTCCCGTGCACTGATTCTGGGGATCAAGCACCGGAGTCGTCGAACTAATCGTAGCTGTCAGGCTACCGCGCAGAGATGACTTGACCGTTATGCTGCTCGAAGACAACGCCGTGATGGCCCCCGTGAAGTCGTCAATGTTCGCAAAATCCCCGCTGGGCACTCCCGCCGGAACAGTGCTCGATGCGGTCATCACGCCGGTTTGTGTCACGTCAATCCCGATCCCGTTCGTGGTCACGATCGCATTGCTATAATTGAAATCCAGGTTCAACCATTGTTTCCCGTTCGATGTCAGAACCAGCGGTGAGCCGGTCGGAAACGTATACGTGATCGTGGCCGCGCTTCCCGTCAGTCCGCAAATGTTCCCGGCCAAACATGCCCCCACCGTGACGTTAGAGGAGTTGATGAACGTTCCCGTGGGAGCGGCTACCGTTACGTTGACAGCGGTGTAGCTGCCAGCCGCGACCGTCACGTTCGCCGCGATCAAATTTGTATCCGCCTGCAAGCGCGTCAGCTCAAAGTTCCCCGTCGAGAATACCGAGACCTGGCCGCTCCCGGTGGATGGCACCAGCGAGATTCCAAGTACTGGCAAGGTGAAACTCACCACAGAAGTGTTCGTGGGTGGCGTGTCGGAGATCGTCAGGCTCAGTAACGCATTGCCGTTGCCGCCGCAGTTCGTGGTGCACGCATTCTTCACCCCGCTGCATGAACTTAGCGTCAAAACTGCTGCAACGGCTATCCACACAAGAGACTTTTTCGAGTTCATTCATGCACCCCACGACAGGATTTGGCAGACCGCACCAGACGAATCGGGCGGCTGGGAATCCCCCAGAAACACTCTAGCCCCATAGGGATAAGGTGACTAACCACCATAGCGGACGGCGTGCCCAACTATTAACGGTGGACTTCAAAAGAGATCGATTCGAACTCTACTGATCGCTTGCAGGCGAAAGCTTCCAGACTTTAGACTGCTTCCGGACGAGCTCCCTTCGTAATTTTCCTGTTGCTCCAAAAAGTGGTTCGCACCAGTGTGGTATCGTTAGACAACGAGACAAAACTGGGCGAATTTGGGCGGCTTTTTGGCGAAACGCATTTCTAAAGCGGGTTCCACCGAATCAACAAAGAAGGGACAATCTGCGCCCGAGCGGGTCTACGCCCCTTTCGAGGACGAATCCGTCCCTCCCCGCCGAGCCTCGCAACCCCGCAAGCACGCGCCCGAGGACGAAGGTAAAGACGCCGCCAAGCCTGGTAGTCCCAAAGCTTTACGCACTGACAAGCCCTCCATGCACGATATCTTCGGCCCCGGCGGCTTCCTCGACAAATGCATGATCGGTGGATACGAACACCGCCCAGCCCAGTTGCAGATGGCCGAGGCCGTCGACGACGCCTTTGAAAATCACCATCACGCTATCTTGGAAGCCGGCACCGGCACCGGCAAAACCCTCGCGTATTTGCTTCCCGCCATTTGCAGCGGCCGCCGCGTCGTGGTCTCAACCGCAACCAAGTCTCTGCAGGAACAGCTCTACCAGAAAGACGTGCCCTTTCTCCAAAAACACTTCGCACCCGAATGGAAAGTCGCGGTGATGAAGGGGCGTTCCAACTTCCTCTGCCTCGCCAAAATGCATTCCATGGCTCATCAGCCACTGTTGAAAGGTATGGAAGAAGTTGACGCCTTCCGTCAGATTCGCGATTGGGCCAGGCTGACGGAGACCGGTGACCGTGCGGAACTCACTTTTCTTCCCGATGATTCCGATCTATGGTCTCGCATCGATGCCAGGCGCGATACATGCACGGGCAAAAAATGCCCCCAGTTCGATCAATGCTTTCTGACCGCGATGCAGACTCGCGCTAAGGAAGCCGATCTCATCATCGTCAATCACCACCTGTTCTTCGCTGATCTCGCATTGAAGCACGACGATTTCGGCAGCATTCTGCCCGAATACTCTGCCGTAGTCTTCGACGAAGCCCACGAAATGGAAGATGTCGCCAGCGATTATTTTGGCCAGCAAATCTCCAATTTCCGGTTCGAGGAACTGGCCCGCGATGCTGACCAGATGATGCGCTTGACCCACCAGGGCACGCCCAGCCTGTTGCGAAGAACCCAGCGCATCCGCGAGAAGAGCCGCGCCTTCTTTGATACCTTTCCCTCTAAGGACGGCCGCTTCCCCTTTTCACGCAACGAACGTGAAGCCTTCCTTGAGCAAAATCGTGAAGCCTATGACGCACTCCTGAATGCCTTGAAAGGGTTGGAAACGGAATTTGCCGCCCTTACCAACAAGCCCGAAGAGCTTCTCCGCATCGCTCGCCGCAGCTTCGAAATCCGCCAGGAGTTTGCCTTTCTTTTCGAGTCCAACGAGAAGAATTACGTCTACTGGTTCGAGCGCAGAAACAAAGGTGTTTTCTTAGCGGCTACACCTATCGATGTAAGCCAGATCCTCCGCGAAAGGCTCTTCGAACCGTTCGACACCGTAATTCTTACGTCGGCCACACTCACCGTCGCTGGCCGCTTCGAGTTCATTCGACAGCGAATGGGCGTGGACCATGCCAAAGAATGTCAACTCCCGCCCGAGTTTGACTATGGCCGGCAGGCGTTGCTCTATCTTCCCGAACGCATGCCGGACGTGCGTGACCCGGGCTATGCCCCGAAAGCCGCCGATGAAATCGTATCGTTGCTGGAACTCAGCCAGGGCCGCGCCTTCTGCCTCTTCACTAGTTATGCCCAAATGAACGACCTCTTTGACCGTGTGCGCGGCCGAGTCGATTTTCCCTTGCTGTTGCAAGGCACCGCGCCCCGAACCACGCTTCTTGAGCGCTTCAAGACCACTCCAAACTCCGTCTTATTTGCCACCGCGAGCTTTTGGCAGGGCGTGGACGTGCCCGGCGATCAACTTTCTTGCGTCATCGTGGATCGCTTACCCTTCGCCGTCCCCAGCGACCCCGTCATCGCGGCTAGGGTCCGAGCCTTGCAGGAGGAGGGGCGCAATCCCTTCTCCGAATTCCAGGTTCCCGAGGCGGTTCTGTCTTTAAAACAAGGGTTTGGCCGACTCATCCGGTCAAAGACCGACCGTGGCGTCCTCGCTCTCTTGGACACAAGAATCTCCCGTATGCCCTATGGTAAAATTTTCTTTGAGTCATTGCCGCGCTACCGCAGGACGCACGATTTAGGGGAGGTCGAGCGGTTCCTGAGTGACAGCGGGCCTGCCTGATCGTCCCCAAGGGAAGTAGAGGGTAAACAGCCATCTATGTTTCAAGTCAGCGTTGAAGATACTTTTTCTTCAGGACACGCTCTTCGCGGCTATAAGGGCAAGTGCGAAAACCCTCATGGACACAATTATCGTGTCCAAGTGACCCTGCAGGGCCCTCAGTTGGATGGAATTGGTCTGCTGATTGACTTCACTCACCTGAAGGAAGTCATACGCTCCGTGATCAAGAGGTTGGACCACCAATACCTCAACGATTTGGAGCCCTTCACCACCGTAAATCCTTCAGCAGAGAACATGGCCAAGTATTTTTACGACGAAGTGACTGGGAACTTGAAGGATTTGCCCCCGGGTGCCAGAGTAACCGATGTAGTCGTCTGGGAAACCGATACAGCGATGGCGAAGTACTGCCCAGGGGACTGAAGCAGCGCCGAAGGCGGACAATATGAATGGTTCGATTTTGATCATCCTCATTCCCGCACTGTTGGTCGCCGCCGGTTACATTGTTGTCCTTCGTATGATGGGGCTTGCCCCGGGCTATCCGCGCCTTGCCATTGCCATGATTCTGTTTTTCGGGGGCATTTACTGGCTCTCGAGGCGGTCGGGAAAGAAAGCGAACAGCAGCGGGCAATAGCCCCTCAAAGTGTTCGCGGTGTCCTATGTACATCACGGAAATATTCAAATCCATTCAAGGCGAAGGAACTCGCGCGGGCCTTCCTTGCATCTTCGTGCGCCTCACCGGCTGCAACTTGCGCTGCACCTGGTGCGACACGGCTTACGCTTTTCATGGCGGTCAAAAGATGAGCGCCGAAGACGTCCTGGAACGTGTGGAGGCGCTCAACCGGCGCCCCGATGGAGCGCCAACAGGGGTGCCCCTCGTGGAGTTGACGGGCGGCGAACCCCTCCTCCAGGAAGAAGTTTATCCCCTCGCAGAACATCTTCTAGCAGCCGGTTACACCGTCATGATCGAAACCAGTGGAGAGCGCCTCATCGCTGCGCTGCCCAAAGAAGTCATTCGCATCATCGACGTCAAGTGCCCCGATTCCGGCGAGCCGGGCACGTTCGACTTGCGAAACCTTGCGGAGTTGAACAAGAAGGATGAAGTCAAATTCGTGATCTCCTCACGCAGAGACTACGAATTTGCGCGCGATTTCACACGCGAACATAACCTGGAAGAACGCGTCCATGCGGTGGTGTTCTCCCCGGTCCATGAAGATCCCAAGGGTCAGTGGTCCGGTCTGGAGCCGCGTCAATTGGTGGAATGGATGCTGGAAGACGGCTTAGGGACGCGGCTCGGCCTACAGTTGCACAAGCTGGTGTGGGACCCAGCGACGCGCGGCGTTTGACGACCTGCACCGCACTCGACCAGCCAGCTAGAGAACAGAATGTCCAATAAATCATGAGTGACAAACCCACAGCGGTCGTGCTCCTAAGCGGAGGCATGGATTCCTGTGTCTGCGCGGCGATTGCTCAAGAACGCCACGGCAAAGCAAACCTCGCCCTTCTCCATGCCATGTACGGCCAGCGCACGGAGAAACGCGAAAGGCAAGCCTTCGAAGACATCGCCAACCACTATTCCGTACGCCATCGCCTTGTGGTACACCTTGACCATTTCCGCGCCATCGGTGGGTCGGCGCTCACAGACAAAGCCATCCAGGTGCCCGAGAATCAACTCGAAACACCAGGCGCTAGTGAGACGACGATTCCAGTCACCTATGTGCCTTTTCGAAATGCCCACTTTTTGAGCGTCGGCGTCAGCTGGGCGGAAGCCATCGGAGCGCGCGCTATCTACATTGGTGCCGTGGCCGAAGACAGTTCCGGTTATCCTGATTGTCGGCCGGAGTATTATCGGGTTTTTCAGGAATTGATCCGCGTGGGAACGAAGCCGGAAACTCAAATCGAAATGGTGACGCCGGTGATCGCCATGAAGAAAAGCGAAATCATCCGTCGTGGCAGGGAACTCGGCGCACCGTTGCACTTGACGTGGTCCTGCTATCAGTCAGAGTCCGTAGCCTGTGGTAAGTGCGATAGCTGCCTGCTTCGCTTGCGGGCATTTGCCGAAGCTGGCTTTGCCGACCCCATCCCTTACCTAGGGGTGGCCGCTTCCACGGCTTAAAACGGTTGTCGTAATCATTGGATTCTGTGGCAGATGAGCGATAATGGGGGCATACCGGCCAGTGAACCGTAGCCGGCGCTCCCCAAGGAACAAAGGAGAATGGAGCATGTTGAACTTATGGAAAGCGTACGCGCTCGCCGCATTGTTGACGTTAGGCTTGGCCTGTTTTGCCGTGCCGAAGGCTGCCGCGCAGGAGGGTAAGGTCTCCGGCAACATCATCGATTTTGACGGCAAGCCGTGGGCGGACTTGCCCGTCACAATTAAGAGTGACCAAGGCGCCACCCAGGAGACCAAGACGGACACCGCTGGCAAATACCAATTCCTCAATCTGAAGTCCGGAAAATATACGGTAGTCGTGAAAGTGCCGCAGGTGAAGGAGCCCTTCACCACTGTCCTCGAAGTACACAGTGGCACAGAGACCCCGCCGGCCAACTATAACTTCAAGCAGATCCTGGAAAAGCAGAATCCTGAAGTTGCTGCGCAACTGAAGAAGCAGACGGAAGAGAAGGCCAAGTACACGGGAATGAAATTGCACTTTGACCAAGGCATGGCGCTCCTTGAACAGGAACGTACGGCAAAAGCGGAGCTCTCCAAGGCCACTCCGGATCAAAAAGATGCTGCCAAGGCGAAAATAACCGACCTCTCCAATCAAGCCGTGGCGGAATTCCAGGAAGCCCAGAAGTCCGCACCCGAAAAAGATCCCAACGTTCATCTGTTCTGGGCTCGTATGGGCGAAGCCTATGACCTGGCCGGACGCAACGACGACGCCATCAATGCCTACCAACAGGCCGTTGCGGCGAAACCCGACAACGCTGGCTATTACAACAATCTCGGTAACGTCCTGGCTCGCGCCGGGAAGATCGACGATGCCAAGGCCGCGTATACCAAGAGCGCGGAATTGGACCCAACCAACGCTGGGTTGGCTTGGAGGAATTTCGGAATCAGTTTGTACCAGGCCGGCCGCATGCAGGAAGCTGTCGAACCGCTCCAAAAGGCCACTCAGATCGATCCCAAGAGCGCGCAGGGTTGGTATCTCTTGGGTGCCTGCCTCGTTGCTTCGGCTGACTACAAACAGGTCGGCGACAAGATGGAAGTTACCCTCAAACCCGGAACTGTCGAAGCCTACCAGAAGGCCATCGAACTCGACCCCAACGGCCCCTATGGGGCTCAGGCTAAGCAAGGCCTCGAAGCCGTTCAGCAACTTACTGGCGGCATTGAAACCAAGGTCGGTAATAAAAAGAAGAAGTCTTAAGTCTCAATCGTAATCGGAAACTATTCTTTGTAAACCGGCTCTGCATCGCAGAGCCGGTTTTTTTGTGTGCCGAGCATGTTCGATAGCTTGGAGGTGAAAGTCCTCTTCACAGCCTGATGGAGGCGAAGTGATAGCGAATCGCAAGGGCCGAGCCGTGAGGCAAGGTCTGAAAGAAGCGTG
>Ga0074046_10000592_pt1 | contig 33297 bp, 25 predicted proteins | sample BogForMeECP23OM3_FD_94441 | JGI IMG/M metagenome (GOLD analysis project Ga0074046, IMG submission 94441) | Bog forest soil microbial communities from Calvert Island, British Columbia, Canada - Bog Forest MetaG ECP23OM3 | ecosystem: Environmental > Terrestrial > Soil > Wetlands ... | reverse complement strand
TCGCAGATGCGGGTGATGAAGTAGCGGTCAGCTATCGGTTTTCATCTGTCAGTAATTCTACGGCTCTATCCCGCCGGTCGTTCTCTCTACCATCTGGTCCGGTGCGGTGACATTTGGCGTCGCTGGAGCTTTCTTTCTGCGCAGCTCGCTCGGCAAGTTCGACTTCGTTACCCACAGTCCTAATGCCACCGCCGCCAGCCATGCGACGCTGATCACAACCAGCGACCGCAGGTCGGCCATACGGCTGCCGTTGACGGCGATGGTCCGTCCGGTGGCAAAGCAGACTGCGGCCGCAAACACAGCAGTCCCTAGCACCTTGGTCAATTCAAGCCACGGCACGCCGCCGAGCAGCACCAGTCGCTTGCGGCCCAGCAGCCAGGCGAGCACAACCGTGTGCATCAGGATGCCAATGTCGGAGGCCATTGCCAGTCCGGTCACGTCGAAGCGGTGGAAGAAGGCGGAGTACACCGGTAGCGACGCAACCACAATGATGGTGCTGGCAATCATCGGCGTCAGGGTATCGCCCGCCGCGTAAAAGGCGCGCGCGTAGAGCGCTTGTGCCGACCACAGCGCCAGCGATAGCGCAAACCAAAAAAAATAGACCGCAGTCTCGCGCGAATCCTGGAAGCTGAAACGCCCGCGTCGATAGACGAGGTCGATGAGCGGCAGCGCCGCCGGCATCATCCACGCCGTCGCAAGCAGTGACGCTGCCGTGATGCGATATACCGACAGGTTCACGGTGTCGGCAAACTCGCGCCGCTTACCCTCGCCGAAAAGCCGCGCGAAGAACGGCATGGAAGCCTGGCCCGCGGCCTGTCCCAGAATCGAGATGGGCACGGCGAACAATCGTTTGGCGTAATTCAGCCGGGTGATGTCGCCCGCGCCGCCGGAGGCAAAGTAGCGCAGGATCCAATCGTCCGCCGACACCAGCGACACGCCGAGCATCAGGGGAATGGAAAGCCGCACCCACTCGCGAAACTCCGAATTACGCCAGTCGAAGTTCAGCTGGTACGTTAAACCGTCGCGAGCCGCCCCGATTGCGTTGATGAGAAACGGGCCCAGAACCGCGCCCAAGAAGGCTCCATAGGCCAGCGACTCAATCCCGAAGCGTCGCGCGCCGATGGCGCCGCCGAGAATGATGAACACGTTGTAGATGATCGGGCCCAACGCAGGGTAGAGAAACATCCGCCGCGAATACAACACCGCCGAAACAATGCCGCCGGCATAAAAGAAAATCTGGCCGGGCAGCAGAACTCGCGTAAGATGCACGCACAACTGCAACTGTTCGGGTGAGAAGTGCGGGAAGATCAGCCGTTCGATTTGTGGTGTAAAGATCTCCAGCACCACCGTGCCCAGGCACACCACCGCGGTCATGATGGTGATGGTGGAGTTGAAGGCGTCCTGTGCCGCTTTGTGGCGGCCCCGTGAAGTGTGGCGGGTATAGATGGAGATGAAGGTGATGGATGCGGTGCCGCCCGCCAGGATGTAGTTCAGCCAGTCTGGCACGGTGAAGGCGGCGACATAGGCGTCCGTGTGGAGACCCGCGCCAAACGCCCATGCTATGTAGGCTTCGCGCAGGTAACCAATAACGCGCGACAGCATGACCGCAACCATTAGCAGCAGTGTGGCTGATAACTCGGTGTGCTGATGGGAAGGACGCAGGTTGCGCAACACTCGTGCGAAAAAGCTGGGACCTTCTTCGCTTGCGCTATGCTCGGCCGGAGTCGGCATGTGACTGCGATTTTACACGGCGCGAGCACGGCGAACCGGTGTGGATGTTGGTTCGGATTGGGTGTAACTTGGTTCGACTACGCCTTACCGAGATCAATCGGTGACCGCCTGCTAAGGAGCATGCATTGCCTGCTGGATTCGGAGTAATACCCGGACTGAAGATCGGGCACGCGCAGGACGAGGCGGCGCTCACCGGTTGCACCGTGTTCTTGTGCGAGCAGGGCGCCGTCGCCGCCTGTGATGTGCGCGGCGGTGCCGCAGGTGAACGCGAGTTGGAACCCCTTCGTCCCGGACATATCGTCGAGCACATTCATGGGCTGGTTTTTGCTGGCGGAAGCGCGTTCGGCCTCGACGCGGCAAGCGGTGTGATGCGCTGGTGCGAGGAGCGTGGCATCGGCTTCGATACCGGCGTGGTAAAGGTGCCCATCGTCCCCGCGGTAATCCTGTTCGATCTCCGGATCGGCGATCCAAATCGTCGTCCTGACGCCGCCATGGGTTATGCCGCCGCCGAGGCCGCTGCACGGGCTGACCTCGATGCTCCGGTGGCGGAAGGCAATGTCGGCGCGGGTACCGGCGCGACAGTGGGAAAACTATTCGGCATCGAGCGCGCGATGAAAGGCGGAATCGGTTGCTGGACGGAGGAAGTTGGTGCCGGCGATGGCCCCAATCAACCAGCGCGCATTTCGGCGCTGGCCGCGGTCAATGCCTTCGGGGATGTTCGCGATCCGGAGACGGGTCGCATCATTGCAGGTGCACGGGCGGCGCAGGACTCCCGAGAGTTTGTCGACACGTCGGCAGCGATGCGGCGAGGAACGGTGCGCAAGGGATTCGGGGATTCGAATACCGTGCTGGTGACGGTTGCGACCAACGCGGCTCTGACCAAACATGAAGCGCAGCGCCTGGCTACCATGGCGGCGAGCGGTGTGCCGCGGGTGGTGTCGCCGGTACACACGCGCTTCGACGGCGACGTAGTGTTTGCATTGTCAGTCGGCAGCCTGCATGCCGACGTGAATGCGCTGGGAGCGGCAGCGGCTGATGCCGTCGCTCACGCCATCGCGCGGGGCGTCACGCAAGCCCGCAGCGCGGGCGGTGTGCCTGGGCTGCTGCGAGTATCTTGAAACAAGCCAAGTTTTGAGTGCGGGCTACTCCTCCACCGCGACCACCGAGCGCTCCTCCACAGGAGCGCTGATGGGCACGATAGTGAGCATATCGGTCTGGACCTTGTCCCACTGCTGAATGATCAGGCCCTTGGCTTCAAACAGCTCGCGAATCCGGGGCGGTTCCCAACCAACCACCTCTTCGAGAACGGGAATGAGAATCGCCAGCGCGCTATCGCTGATGACCGAGCGTTTGGCGATCGGCGCCAGGTACTTGTTCTCGGACACCGCGATGGTAAAACCGTCGCGCCGATTGACGTGTAGCATGACGTGAATATCAGAGCTACCGTCACCGACGTAGATGATGCGGTCGGGGCCGATCTTTAGTGTTTCCACCAATTGATCGACCGCTGCAACCTTCCCGTAGCCGGCGGTCACCTGGAGGATTCTCTCAATTTCTCCTTTCGCGTTGTATTCAAATTCCGTGCCAAATATGTGATCGGCAGGGATGATGCCTTCGAGCGCCGAGCGAATCACCTCTACCGGTCCGGCGGAGATTACATAGAAGTCGAAGTGGAAATCCTCAACTTCCTCGGAGAGATAGCGGTAGAGCGCATCAATGTTCGGCTTTAGACGAACGCGTTTCCCCGCCTCGTACAGGTGCTCGGGACGGACCTTGGAACGGAACTCGGGATCATGCAGCAGCAGGTACGCGAGTTCGCCTCCCTGCTGGACTAGATTCAGCTTGGCCATGCCCGTTGCCTTGCGCTGGAATTCCGACTCCGGAATTCCAAGCAGGTCCGCCAGAACATAGCCCGAATCGTTGAAACTCAGGGTCTGATCAAAATCGCTTGCAAATATGTATCGCTTCTTAAGATGGCCTTTTTCTATCATGACTTCGGTCTCAGGTTGATGGTTATGCTGGTGCATACGTACGCACAGCCCTCTCCAAATTGTAAGTATGATTACTTTCATTAGATTACCCGCATGATTGAAAGATGATGAATTCGGTATGGATTCTTTCGATGGGCGCTATCACATGTGTTTATCGTAAGATAGCGAGCCGCGAGAAATACGAAAAAAGAGGGTATTTCATGAGATACAGCTTCCTCGCAGTCGTTATCGTCACCTCAACCGCCTGGGCGCAAACTGCCTCACTCGGCAACGCCTCCCTCGCCTCTGAGGTGAATGCGGTCTACCCGCAGGTCCAGAAGTTGTACGTGGACCTCCACGAGCACCCTGAGCTGTCGCTGCACGAGGTCAACACCGCGGCTAAACTCGCTGCACGCCTACGCGAGCTGGGCTATGAGGTGACCGAGAAGGTCGGCGGAACGGGTGTGGTCGGCATTCTGCGCAATGGCACCGGCCCGGCGGTCATGCTGCGCACGGAACTGGATGCGCTTCCCGTCGAGGAGAAGACTGGACTTACCTATGCGAGCACCGTGCACACCAAAGACGACGCGGGTCACGACGTGCCGGTGATGCATGCCTGCGGACACGACGTCCACATGGCGGCCTGGGTGGGAACGGCGACAATCATGGCGCAAACGAAGAAGAACTGGCAGGGTACGCTCATTCTTGTCGCACAGCCCGCCGAAGAGCGAGGGCTGGGGGCGAAAGCGATGGTCGCTGACGGACTGTTCACGCGCTTCCCAAAACCTGATGTTGGAGTGGCGCTGCACACCAGCAATAATCTGCCGGCTGGAAAAGTTGGTTTCACTCCGGAATATGCTTTGTCGAATGCCGATACCGTTAACATCACCATCTACGGCAAAGGCGGGCACGGGGCCAAACCCGAAACCACGGTTGATCCCATCGTGATCGCTGCTCGCGTTGTTCTGGCATTGCAAACAGTGGTGTCACGCGAAATCAAGCCGGGCGACCCGGCCGTCATCACAGTTGGCTACATCCAGGGCGGCACCAAGCAGAACATCATTCCCGACGAAGTTCATCTCGGACTAACTGTTCGGTCCTACACGTCAGATGTGCGCAAGCATCTTTTGTCGGCCATTGAGCGCATCACCAAGGCCGAAGCGGAGGCGGCTGGCGTGCCAAAAGCACCTCTGGTGGAGCGGGTGGAATCAATCGACGCCGTGTACAACGACCCCAAACTGGACGAGCGATTACGCCAGGTGTTGATCCAGGTACTCGGCAAACAGAACGTGGAACAATTGCCGCCGAACATGGCCTCCGAGGACTACTCTGCTTTCGTCCAAGCCGGAGTGCCGTCGTTCTACTTTTCGTTGGGGGCGGCCAACCCCGCGAAATTTGAGGAAGCCAAGGCCAGCGGAATTTCACTGCCCTCAAACCACTCACCCTTCTTTGCGCCGGACATGGAGCCCAGTCTGAAGACCGCAATCGAAGCGGAAGTTGCAGTGTTGCAAAATCTGCTCGGCAAGACTGGCACTTCCGGCGCGACCATGAACAATCCTTAAGCTACTGCTGCGGCGGACGTCCCATCTGCATCATGTTCCCCATGTCCATCTTGGTGTAGCCGGATGGGATTTGGAACAGGCTGGCGTCAGGCTCGCCTTCCTTGATGTTGGTTAACGTCCAGGTCGAGTCGTCCGACACGGTCTTGATGGGGAAGTGTATTTTCTGGTCAACCCAGACATTAGAGACTTTGCCGTTCTTGTCAGTGATCTGCCAGCGATCGCAAGTGCGTCCGTTGACCTCTTCGACGCCAACCTTCTTGCAGGTCATGCCCTCTTCGTTAGCGCAAGGATTGCTGGGATCCCGCAGAGGTTTGATGTTGGGCGTCATACCCGGCCGGCGGCCGGCCATTTCACCCGCTTTGTTTTCCATGTACATGTGTTGCTCAGGCATCAGGATGTCGCTAACCTGGGTCTTAAAATCGGTGATAATGATGGCGCCGCCCCGCGGACCGCCCTGCATGTCCATACGCATGTGGCCACTTCCAAAATACATTTTGCCGGTCATGTCGCGGGTTGCACTGCCGCCACGGGTGGAACTGAACTGCATATCGGCCGAGAAGGGCTGCGGCTGCACGGCCGTTTGTGCGGCTGCCATCTGTATGAAGAGCGGGATAGCGAGGGTTGCCATGAGAACGGATTGGAATCGTGATTTCACTAGGATCTCCTTGTTCAATCAGCTATGGGAAGGGCAAACAAAACTGCCCCAGGGTGGACAAACAGTGTACGACGAAACTCACTTTCAGCGAAAAAGCCATCGTGCCTGGGATGCCATTCGGATCTTGGCCCCGCCTTTTTTCGCGGGAGCAAACCGAACAGTAGTGGATACCCGTCCGCAGTTAGTCTAAACTCAGTTCTGCGAGGACAGCTTTGGCCTTGAGGAGACACACCTGATGGGTACCACAGGCATGTGGATGCGGAAAGTCGAGCCCTCTTCTGCCAGTGATTCACTAGTGCTGGTGGTAGTGGAAGGCGCCGACCGTCGCACCCTGCTATTGGATCATTACCCGTTCACCATCGGCCGCAAGACCGACCGTGACTTGGTCATGGCAGATCTTCGGGTTTCGAGAGAGCACGCCCAGTTTACGCGCGAGGCGGACGGTACCTATGTCCTGGACCAAGGCAGCCGTCACGGCACGTTCGTGAATGGCGTACGCGTCGAACGCCAAAAGCTGGCACGCAACGATCGCGTCGAATTCGGTGCGCAAGGCTCGGCCTACGTGCTGTTCAGTCCTGACCGCTCGCCCTCGAGCGCGGCACAGCAATTCCTCAGCCAGTTTTCCACCTGGAAGCCGGCGAGTGGAGCAGGCTCCGACCTTGAGATGCTCAACGTCTTCCTCGAGGCCGCTCGCAAGCTTAATACCAGCGGTGTCCTGGACGAAGTTTTGAATACCTTGCTGGAGGCCGCCCTGCGGTTGACCCACGCCGAACGTGGGTTCGTCTTCTTGCGCCGGCCCGACGGCGAGTTGTACCTGGCTGCCGGACGCGACAAGAAAGGTGAGCGTATTGCCGACGACAGCACCATCTCGCGCTCGGTGCTGCGGGACGCGGCCAAGAGCGCATCCGAATTCCTGGTAACGGACACCGACGATACCGGCAAGCTGGCCGGCCGCCAAAGTGTGGTTGCGCATAACCTGCACAGCGTCATCTGCATTCCGCTGCGCAAGACTGTCATTCAGGACAAGGTCAAAGAAGAAACCAAGCCGGATGAATCCAACGTCCAGGGAGTTTTGTACCTTGATGCCCATTTTCTGTCGGGCAAGCTCTCGTCGGTAAGCCACGACATTCTGCGCACCATCGCCAATGGCGCGGCAGCACTAGTGGAGAACGCCGCGCTGGTCCAGTCCGAAGATGCGGCCAAGCGCGTTCGGCAGGAATTGGCCATCGCCGCGGAGATTCAGCAGCGCCTGATGACCGTCACTGTGCCCGACGTGCCGTACGCCAAGGTGAATGCCCTTAGTTATGCCTGCAAGGATATCGGCGGGGATTTCTTTGACCTGGTGTACACCGAGAATGGCCTGTCGCTGATCGTCGCTGACGTTTCGGGTAAAGGAGTCTCTGCCGCGGTGGTGGCTTCCATCCTCCAGGGCATGCTGTATTCGCAACTGGCCCGCGATTCGGCCCTTCCGGACATGATCGCGGCGGTGAACCGTTTTCTGTGCGAAAAAGTGGGCGGCCAGAAGTACGCCACCCTGGTGGTCGCGCGTCTGCTGGGAAGCGGGGAGATGGAACTGATCAACTGCGGGCATGTGCCTCCCCTTTTGGTCTCCGGCGATACGGTCAGAAAACTCGAAGAAGGTAATCTGCCTGTAGGCCTGGTTCCTGGGGTCGAATTTCATGCCACCCGCTTGCAATTGAAAGCAGGAGACCGACTCCTGCTGGTAACCGACGGCGTCACCGAAGCCGAGGACGCGCAGGGCGAATTCTTCGGCAACGAACGCCTGGAAGCCTGCTGCCGGGATGGTTTTGCTGCCATCGAGCAAGCCGTGAACACCTTTCGTGGGGAGACGCCTCTGACCGACGATTGCACGATTACGGAGATGATCTATCGCGGTCCGTCGGGGTCGGCGGTTTAGGCGCACCGTTCTAAGCCTCTTCTAATCAAGCTGGTTATTCCTTTGCACCAGATGTTGCTGAGGGCTCGGCGTCGTTGCGGGCGCGCGTGCCGTGCTGCGCCTCCTAAGCCGCAGGCAGAAGGGTCCGGATGTCCACAGCGACGGATGGCATGGCAGAGATCGTCCAGGAATTTCTGGCGGAAAGCGCCGAAGGACTTGATCTGCTGGAGCGTGACCTGGTCGAACTGGAGCGCGACCCTGCATCGCCCGAGCGGCTGGGCGAAATCTTCCGGGCCGTGCACACCATCAAGGGGTCCAGCGGCATGCTGGGTTATCCCAGGCTGGAGTCGATGGCCCATGCCGGCGAGGGCCTGCTTGGCGGGCTACGCGACGGCAGGTTGTTGCTGCATCCAGCGCTTACCAGTGGGTTGCTCGCGATGGTGGATGCCATGCGAACGCTGGTGAATGCGATTGAGCTTACTGGAAACGAGGGGGATGGCGACTACCGGGCCATCGTGCGCTCGCTGGAGGAGCTTCTCCGGGGGGCTGCTGCTGCGTCAGGAACCGCAGCCAGTGGCGCTCCTCATGATGGCAAATCGCAAAACCTGCTCAGCGAAAACAGGACCAGCGGGAGGAAGATTCGCGTAGACGCGGGTCTGCTCGACCGCCTGATGGACTTGGCTGGTGAGTTGATACTGGCCCGTAATCAGACCCTTCGTCTGACCGCCTCGCAAAACGACAGCTCATTCCTCAGCGCAGCACAGCGGCTGAAACGGGTCACTACGGACATGCAGGATGCGGTGATGAAGGCGCGTCTGCAACCCATCGGAAGCGTCTGGAAGGAGTTTCCCCGACTGGCACGCGACCTCGCCTTGTCCTGCGGCAAACAGGTCATCCTTGAAATGGAAGGCTTGGAGACCGAGTTGGACAGGGGAATGGTTGAAGCCGTCAAGGCCCCCCTGACCCATATCCTGCGCAACGCCGTCGATCATGGCATCGAGACTCCTGAAATGCGAACCTGCGCCGGAAAGCCGCCAGCCGGTCACGTACGCTTCTGTGCCTTCCATCGGGACGGACAGTTTCATGTCGAAGTTTCCGACGATGGCGCCGGCATCAACCTGGCGCGGGTACGGCAGCGCGCCCTCGAACGGGGATTGATCAAGCCCGAACAAGCGGCGGAAATGAGCCAACAACAATTGGCCAGGCTGGTATTCTCGCCCGGGTTCTCCACTGTCGAAAAAGTAACGAGCATCTCTGGCCGCGGGGTTGGCCTGGATGTGGTGAAGACGAACATCGAAAGGGTCGGCGGCACGGTCGATTTGCACAGCGTGAGCAGTCGGGGGACGACATTGCAGATCAAGATACCTCTGACTCTGGCCGTGGTTCCCGCGCTGATCGTCAGCAGTGCCAGACAGCGCTTCGCCATCCCACAAGTGAACCTGGTCGAGGTGTTGCATCCGGACCTTGCACCCGAAGAACAGCCCATGGAACAACTCTGCGGCATGCCGGTTTGCCGTCTGCGGAAGCATCTGCTGCCCCTGTGTTTTCTGGATCGTACCCTGCGTCTTCGAGATGAAGCTTCGTCCGCCTCCTACATCGTGGTATTGCAGGCCGGTGCGGACCAGTTCGGGTTGGTAGTGGATGCGGTCCACGATACCGAAGAGGTTGTGGTGAAGCCGCTGGCGCAGCACTTAAGAGCGATGGCATCCTTTGCCGGAGCTGCCGTTCTTGGCGATGGGCAGGTAGTGCTCATCCTGGACATAGCGGGTCTTATGCAACTGACAGGCCTGAGCACCGTGTCGCGCCTGCTGCGTCCGAAGCAAGCGGCAGAAACAAGAAGCGGGGGTTGTGGGGCGGTGGCCCAACGCTGGCTGGTCTTCCGCGGTAGCGCGGGATCACGATACGCGCTACCTTTGCCGGCCGTGGCGCGGCTGGAAGAGATTCCGGCGGAGCGCATTGAGCTCTCTGCCGGGCGGGAAGTGGTGCCGTATGGCAGCGAGATTATGCCCCTGCTGCGCCTTTCCAGGCTGTTCCATGAACCCGAGCAGAAGCGTGAATTGCTGCAGGTGGTGGTGCTCCGCGGGTCCGGCCACAGCGCAGGCCTGGTGGTGGATCGTATCGAGGACATTGTGGAGGAGGTGGTCGAACTGCGTGGTGGAGCGCACAGTGACTCGTTGGAGGGACCGGCGGTAATACAGTCACGAGTTGCCGATGTACTCAACCCGAGGAGTTTGCTGGCTCATGCGCAAAGTGCTTCCAACCTCGAGATAACCGACAGGAACGGTTGAGGCATGGCTATCGCACATCGCTTCTGCACCTTCTATCTTGACGAAGTCTGGTTCGGTCTCAAGGTCGAAAGCGTGCAGGAAGTGCTTGCCACTCCAGCGATCACCCCGGTCCCTCTGGCACCGCGTGCGATAGCGGGACTGGTCAATTTGCGGGGGCGGATCGTGACCACGATCGACTTGCGACGGCACCTCCGATTCGCGGACCGCCCATCCACCCCGCCACCGACATTGTTGATCGTGCACTACGGGTGTGGGTTGATTGGTTTGCTTGTGACCAGGATGGGTGAGGTAGTAGAGGCGCTGGAAAGCGGGCTCGAAACCGCAACCCTGGGGGAGTTGGTAGTTGAGGTGTACACATTCCCCGGTCGGTTGCTGCACGTGCTGGGCCTGGACAGGGTCGTGGGCGGCGGCAACGAGGCCCACTAGAGATCCCTCTGAAGTAGATCTGTTTTTCGCCGATGAGATACACAGGGGCAGGTTTTTCGCTCCCCGAGGAGGTGCGCCGATGTGTCAGAGAGCGGCAACGATCGCTGCCAGGGTGGTGCTCCTTTTGCTGGCGTTCGCCCTCGCAGCGATGCCCGAGGACATACATAACCGGCCTCCACGCGCAGTGGTGCATCAAGTCCGACCGGTATACCCGGAAATTGCCCGGCGTCTGAGCCTGGATGGATTGGTAATGGTAAGAGTTGAAGTCGCAGCGGATGGCCATGTCATGTCCGTTGCCGTGATTAGCGGCAACGCCATTTTGGGGCAAGCTGCCCTCCGCGCAGTCAGGGAGTGGATATTCGCACCAGGAGTTGAGGAAAGCGTTCCGGTCGCCGTCGCCTTCAACCGGTGGCAATAGGGGGAGCACCCCGCGGTGGTGCGCCGGAGAAGATAGCGATGAACTGGTTTCGTAATCTTTCCATCATCCAGAAACTGCTTCTCAGTTTCGCGGTCATCGGCGGAATGGGCGCAGCCATTTTCGTGTGTGGTGTGGTCACTGTCGGGGCAATGGCGCGGAGCAATACCGCCCTGTATGAGCATGGAGCTCGCTCCCTCGACCAGGTGACAAATCTGTCGACTGCATACCAGCAGGTATTGGTTACACTGCGGGACGTGGCCCGTAGCTCCAACCCTGCAGACATGCAGCAGCAGGTGGAATTGCGCAAAGCTTACTCCAGCCTGGTGGGACAGAGCCTGGATTCACTGGAGCCGCTGGTCACCTCGCAAGCGGCGCGGCAATTGATTTATGAGTTTCGCAACAATCGCGCAGGGCTGGAGGCCGAGATAGAACGATTTGAGAACCTGGCGTTGCTGGGGCAGCACGAGCAGGCAGAACAACTGCTCGACTCGGGCGAACTGAAGCGAATCGCCGACACGCAAGTCGATTTGATCAACCGCATTTCGACCGAGGTCACAGCTGCCGCAAAACAGATCAATGACCAGGCCAGGGCGATTACTGCGAGCAGCTTCAACCTCATGGTCGCGTTCGCGGTGCTGGGCACGGCGCTGGAAATCTCGCTGTGCTGCGTCGTGGTTTGGACCATCGGCGGGGCGGTCCGCGAATTGCGCCGCGCGGCCGAGCGCCTGGCCGTAGGCGATCCCGACGTCCGGATCGCCGTCCAATCCCGGGATGAGCTAGGCGCGCTTGCGGACTCCTTTCGGCGAGTGGCAGCCATGTATGAAGACCGTGCCAACGTCACCCAGCGTATTGCTGCCGGAGACATGGATGCCAGCGTGCAAGTTGCCTGCAGCCGCGACGTCCTAGGCAAGAGCCTGCAGCTTTGTGCCAGCAATGTGAAGTCCCTGGTGCAGGACTCGACCATGCTGGCCGAGGCGGCTGCCAACGGCAAGCTCGACGTGCGCGCCGAGGCCGGGCGCTATGCGGGCGGGTTTCGCTCCGTGATCGAAGGTCTCAACCGCACCTTTGAGGAACTGCGCAAGCCGCTGAGCGTAGCCAGCCTGGTCCTCAACAAGCTGAGCCGGGGCGAAGTTCCGTGGCCGATTCGCGAGGAATACCAGGGTGAACATCAGACCCTCAAAGAAAGTACCAACCGCCTGATCGAGGTGGTTACGCAACGTCAGGCTGATGTGGAAGCATTGCTGCAGGCAGGCATTCAAGGACGACTCGAGGTGCGCGCCGATGTCAGCAAGTACGAAGGCGGAAACCGCAAACTCTTCGAAGGGATCAACCAGCTGCTGGATGCCACCCTGCTGCCCATGGCAGAAGGAATCCGCGTCCTGCGCCAGATTTGTGCCGGCAACCTTGGCGAGCGAGTAGAAATCGAGTGTCAGGGCGACCACCAAAAAATGAAAAACGCCATCAACGGTGTACATGATTGGCTTCGGGGCCTGGTGGACTACGTTACCGGCATCGCCAATGGCGACATGAGCGCGCGCATGGAGCGATCGTCGGACCAGGACCAGATCCATGAGTGGCTGATGCTGCTGAAGGGGAACATCGTCCAGCTGCAGAACGAGCTTGGGAGACTCATCCTGGCGGCAAAGCAGGGTGACTTGCTGACCCGCGGAGATCCAATGCAGCTAAAAGGGGCGTATGCCGAGCTGCTGAAGTCAGTGAACGAGATGCTGGAAGTGTTTCGCTCGACCATGGAGCGGGTGGCGCGGATGAGCGAACCTTTGTCGCAGGCAGCGGCGGAACTAGGCCGGATCGCCCAACAGATCAGCCTTAGCACCGGGCAAACAGCGAACCAGGCCAACCTCGTGTCGGCGGGCTCGGAACAGGTGAGCCGGAATATCCAGACGGTGGCCACTGCCGCCGACGGAATGGGCGCCAGTATCACGGAGATCGCCAAGAACACCGCCGAGGCCTCGCGGGTAGCAACCTCGGCCGTTCGGTCTGCCGAGGCCACCAATCTGACCATTACCAAGCTGGGCCAAAGCAGCGCCGAAATCGGCCAGGTGATCAAGGTCATCACTTCAATTGCGCAGCAGACCAACTTGTTGGCGCTGAACGCCACGATCGAAGCGGCGCGGGCGGGCGAGGCTGGAAAGGGTTTCGCGGTTGTAGCCAGCGAGGTGAAGGAGTTAGCGCGAGAGACCGCGCGGGCCACCGAGGACATCAGCCGCAAAATCGAGAGCATCCAAGCGGACACCAGCGGAGCGGTGGCGGCGATTGGAGAAATCGGCTCGGTGATCGGCCAGATCAGCGTCATCCAAAATCATGTCGCCAGCGCCGTCGAAGAGCAAAGCCTTACCACGAACCAGATCACACGCAACCTCGCCGAGGCCGCGAAAGGCGGGGCCGCCATCAGCAAGAGCATCGCCGCCGTGGCTGAGGCAGCCCGCTGCGGGGCTACCGGCGTTGTGGAGACGCAAGAGTCGGCCCAAGCCGTGGAGCGGATGGCCGAAGAGCTGCAGGAACTTCTGGCGCGCTTCCGCTATGAAGAGCAGCACATGGCCGTTAGCAGTTGACCTTCCATACCTATCGTTCGGTAAGGCCAGATCTGTAGTCACGGGGAATGGAATAGAATCGCTATCAGCATGACGGCGCCGCAGCGCACTATTTTTCACGTCGATATGGACGCCTTTTTCGTCTCGGTGGAGGAGCTGTTCGACCCGTCGCTGAAGGGGAAGGCGGTGGTCGTCGGCGGGCGGGCAAACGAACGCGGCGTGGTATCGGCCGCGTCGTATGAGGCGCGCAAGTTCGGCGTACATTCGGCCATGCCACTGCGCACCGCGGCCAGGATGTGCCCGCACGCCGTCTTTGTGGATGGGCATCCGGAACGCTATCGCAACTATTCCGCCAAAGTTTACGAGGTGCTGAACCGCTTCTCGCCCAAGTTGGAGATGGTTTCCATCGACGAAGCCTACGTGGACATGACTGGCACCGAACGGCTGCACGGCCCGCCCATGCGCGCAGCACATGCGGTGCATGACGCTATGAAAGGCGAGACGCAGTTGAATTGCTCAATCGGGATTGGCACATCGCGGCTGATCGCCAAGATTTGCTCAGACCAGGCCAAGCCGAACGGCATGCTTTGGGTTGTGCCGGGCGGAGAGATCGCGTTCCTGGCTCCCCTCGAAGTGCGCAAGATCCCCGGCGTAGGAAAAGTGATGGAGCAGCGGCTACAGGAACAAGGTATCCACAAGGTGGGGGATCTGGCGGTGCGCGAGGAGAGATGGCTCGAGCAGAACTTTGGTGCGCTGGGCTTGGCGCTCTCGGGCAAGTCACGCGGGCTTGACGCCGGGGCGTGGTTCGATAATGACATCGGTGAGGATGTTGGGCCACGCTCGATCAGCCACGAGCATACCTACTCTCATGACACCGATGACCGCCAAGCATTGGAATCCACCCTGGCGCGACTATCGGAGATGGTGTGCCGCAGGTTGCGCGAGCAGGGGCTGCACGCCCGCACGCTGCAACTGAAGTTGCGCTATTCGGATTTTCGAACGCTGACGCGAGCGCACACATTGGAGCAGCCGAGTTCGGTCGATTCCGAGGTGCTGGCCACGATTCGTGAACTGTTCCGCGCCAACTGGAATGGCGGGGCGGTGCGGCTGCTCGGCGTGCACGCGTCGCACTTCGATGACGAGAGCGAGCAACTCGAACTGCTAGGAGCATCGTCGCATGAGAAGTGGAGCCAGGCGCTGTCGGCCGCCGACCGGCTGCGCGAGCGATTTGGCGAGGACGCCGTCTCACTTGCCAGCGGGATGAAGGCGCGCTTCCGTGAACGGACCCACGAGAACCCGGCCGGGCTACCGGGCAAGAAGAACTCGTAGCGCATCCGCACATCAGAAAGGCCATCCACTCCGGATGGCCGCAGCAAGGTTTCCCGCGCATGATCAAGCCTCCGCCTCCTGTAGAATCAAAGCAGCATTCAGCTACCTTCGATGGATCCAGCACTCATACGGAACTTCGCGATCATTGCCCATATTGATCATGGGAAGAGCACGCTCGCCGACCGTCTGCTGGAGCTCACGGGCTCGCTGACGGCGCGCGAAATGCAGGCCCAGGTGCTGGACGCGATGGACCTGGAGCGGGAGCGTGGTATTACCATCAAGGCGCACTCCGTTCGCATGATGTATCCGGCGGCCGATGGCAAGACGTACCAGCTCAACTTGATTGACACACCGGGACATGTGGATTTCAGCTATGAGGTTTCGCGGTCGCTCGCGTCGTGCGAAGGCACCTTGCTGGTGGTGGATGCATCGCAGGGCGTGGAAGCGCAAACTCTGGCGAACGCCTATATCGCCATCAACAATGGGCTGGAAATTATTCCGGTCATCAACAAGATTGACCTGCCCAGCGCCGATATTGAGCGAACCAAAGAGATGATCGAAGGTGCAGTCGGACTTGATGCGTCACATTCGCTGGCCATCAGCGCGAAGACGGGACAGGGTGTCCCCGAAGTGCTGGAGGCGATCGTCAAGCGCATTCCATCGCCCAAGGGGCGGGCCACCAATCAACTGCAGGCGCTTATTTTCGACTCCTGGTTCGATTCCTATCGCGGTGTGATCGTGCTGGCACGTGTCATCCAGGGGACGCTACGTAAGGGCCAGCGAATTCGTTTGATGTCGAATGGGCGCTCATTCGACGTGGAGACGCTCGGGGTCCTGACACCCAAACCGGTGGAAGTGGACCAGTTGACAGCGGGCGAGGTGGGGTTCCTGAGCGCCACCATCAAGAATGTCGCCGACACCAAGATCGGTGACACCATAACCGACGACGCTCATCCTGCGATCGAGCCCTTGCCTGGTTTCGAAGAACTGAAGCCCATGGTTTTCGCGGGACTCTATACCGTGGATTCGCACGAGCATGTGGCCTTGCGCGAAGCGTTGGAGAAGTTGCGGCTTAACGATTCGTCATTCTTTTTCGAGCCGGAGAGTTCGGTGGCGCTGGGGTTTGGTTTCCGTTGCGGATTCCTTGGCCTGCTCCACATGGAGATCATCCAGGAGCGGCTGGAGCGCGAGTTCAACCTCGAGCTGATTACCACGGCTCCGGGAGTTCGCTACAAAATTACGCTGACCGACGGCTCTGTGGTTCATGTCGATAATCCTTCGCGCTGGCCTGACCCCAGCGAGATTGCGAAGGTAGAGGAACCGGTAATCCTGGCGACCATCCTGACTAACGAGGAGTACGTTGGGGGAATTCTAAAGCTGGTCGAGGAGAAGCGTGGCAAACAGAAGGGCTTCGAATACGTCAGCTCGACGCGCGTAATGTTGAGTTACGAATTGCCGCTGAACGAAATCGTGCTCGATTTCTATGATCGGCTAAAGACGGTTTCGCGCGGCTACGCCTCGCTCGATTACCACCTCACCGGAGCATGGGAATCGCCCATGGTGAAGCTTGACATCCTGGTGTCGGGAGATCCGGTGGACGCACTTTCCATCATCGTGCACCGCGATTTCGCCTACGAGCGCGGCAAGGCGCTGGTTTCCAAGATGAGACAGCTTATTCCGCGCCAGATGTTCGAAGTCGCCATTCAGGCGGCCCTCGGGGCGAAGATTATCGCTCGCGAAACTGTGGCTGCTCTCCGCAAGAACGTTATCGCAAAATGCTATGGCGGTGATATCAGTCGCAAGCGCAAACTCTTGGAAAAGCAAAAGGAAGGCAAGAAGCGCATGAAGCGTATCGGCCGAGTTGATATCCCGCAAGAGGCATTCTTGGCAGTGCTGAAGGTGGGGGAAGAGTGAGCCCCCGGCCCTCATAGATGGCACGAACACCGATTGATTACCCCGTTGTTACTCTGCTGCAAACTAGTGCAAATTGTGCAAAACCTCTGAGAGTTAGGAATGCGCGGCCACTGGCATGAAACCGCTCACGGGATATTTATATTCTTGCTAACCCACTGATTTATCTGTGCGTTAAATGTGCATCATAATGTGGGCAGGGGCGGTAAGTCGCTGAAAGAACACGGCCTACAACTTTCGTCGCTCTGATTCTCCACAAGGTTTTCCACAGACCTGAGGATTTTGCAAACTGCGTTGCAAGGGAGCCTTTCCGGGCGCCAAACTTGTGCAAGTAATTCTGAATGATTACTCACATCGCGCATTTTTCAGTGCAGTCTTCTGGAGCACAACGCGAGCGACTGCATATGAACGAAAAGGCCGCCATCGTTTGGCGGCCCAAAACAAGAAACCAGGGAAAGAAGTGCTATTGCGGCTTCGTACTCGGCGCGGCTGGTTTAGCGGCTGCAGGAGTAGCAGTGCCTGCGGGTTTGTTGGCCCCAGTGCCGGGCCTGGCGGGAGGAGGTGCAACCCCTGACTGAGCGTTATATGCGTCCACGACCGCCTTGGTTATGTCCAGGGCAGGGGAGGTCATGATCACTGGACCCTGCGGCCATGGGTTGGAATAGTCGAGCAGGAGACCGTAGCCATTGGACTTAACATACTTATCAAGCACCGGAGCCAATTTTTGCAGGATGCGCTGCACGACCTCGTTCTGCTGCTGTTGAAATTCATTCTGCGCGTCCTCTGCCTGACGTTGCAGGCTCTTCTGCTTTGACTCGATTGACTTCACCAAAGTGGCGCGGGCATCTTCGTTCATCTTTTCGCCCTGGGTGTTGAGTTGCTTCTTGAGGTTTTCCACTTCGGTACTGAGGTTCTGCAACTCTGTGCGCTTGGGCTCGAACTTTTTTTGCAACGCCTCAAAATCACGCGCGCCTTCATTGGTACCGCCGATTGCCGCCTGCATGTCGATGGCGCCGATTTTGACGGCGCCGGAGTTTGCTGCCGTGGTGGCGGCGGGCGCTGCGGCACCGCCGGGGTTGGGCGAACCGGACTGGGCCAGCGCCGGAATCGTAAGGGCCACGGCGAACAAGGCAGTGGCGATGAACGTACTCTTCATTGAGTTGGTGTAGCTCCTTGAACTGCTCCGGGAATTCCTCAGACGTTCCGGCGGCGAACGCGTTCTAACTGCGTTCTGCCCGGACTACCGGGGAACTGCGGCCTGCTCAGAAGCGCAGACCCAACCAATCCCCGGCCAGAAAATTCGGCGGTGCGGATAGTTGGATTATAGGGAACTCCGCTTCTCATCGTCAAACCGCGTGGTCCCGTCGAGCGATTGCGATGGAATTTCTCGCCCGCTAGAACGTAGTAGCGACGGTGAAGCGGAAGGTTTTTCGCGGCTCGCGCAACAAGTAGTTCGGCTGGAAAAGAGAAATGGCTTGAGCGTAGGTGTAGTCTCCCGCCGCCCCGGCCGGGAACATTGAGCGGGTAATAGGGTTGGGCGAAGAGATGGTCTCATCGAGGCGCAGCGGATTATATGCGTAGTAGACGCGGAACGGAGCATTCACCACCGGTAAGACGACCTGCAGTTCGAGACCGGTCGACATCCTCGGCTGGTAATTGGTTCCTGAAAGCGGCCTTAGCTGCGATGAGAACGGGATCGTGGTGCCGCCAGTGCATGTGTATGCCGTGGTCAGATAGGGGCAGCCAAAGACTGTGTTTTGCAACGTTGTGACCTGCGGTCCGGCAACTTTCAGTTGCGACTCCTGGGAGATGAAATCCATTCCCGTGTCTAGGAACACAGCAACGGTAACTGGGCCGGCGATCGGGATACGGTACTCGATATTGCTGACGAAGTTGGTATCGCCGCCGGGGAAAATGATATTTTCCACCGGGATGGGAACCGTCCAAACTCCCTGTCGAGGATTGGCTGGGTTCAAAGGCACGTTCGTGCCGTCAGGGTTTTGCAGTGGAATGTTCACAACGGAGGGGAAGAAGGAGACCGGCGAGATGGCACGGATGTCGAAGCCCCTGATGTCCGTGTCGCCGCCCATATAGAAGCGGTCAAAGGGAGGAGCGACCTGGCCTCCGTAGCCGGAAACCCACGATCCCAGAAGCCGAAAACCAACGGTGTTGCGCCCCTTATGTACCGGAATGAATCTCTTGTATTCCGCAACTGGCTTGATATATTTCACGTTGCCGCCGAGGCCTGCGAACTCGGTAGATACGAAAAAGCTTTGCCCGGAATGGGGCCGGGCTGGGTTATCGATGTGGTTGTAGGAAAAATTAGGCACGATCTTGCTGGTGATGATTCCGTTGAGGGCGGCAGGGCCGGAAATACCGCGGAACTCCAGCGACTGAAAATAATTCGCCGACGCCTGGCTATAAGTGGTAACCGACGAGTCGTCAAAGTTGTAGGTTATGCCTACACGTTTGAAGGAGCGCTTGATCGGATAGGAAAGCGAAGAAGAAAATCCAGTGCTGGTTTGGGTGAAGTTTTGCAATAAAGCCTGATAGCTCTGCGGCAGGTTGATGGTCTGGTTAAGCTGGAGTTGTGCTTGCTCAGTTTGATTGTAGTCGTAACTGCTGTGATAAACCGACCAGCCAAACTGGAGTGGCCGGTCAAACAAGTAAGGCTGAGTAAACGAAAGCGTCTCGTTTTTCTGGTACTGGCCATACTGGAACTGTAGCGTCAAGCTTTCGCCCTTGCCAAATAAGTTGTTGGTCGTGTAATTGATGCCAATAAAAGCTCCGGACAATCCACTGACGCCGCCGGTCAGCCCGATGCTGTTCTTTCCTTTCTCCTTGACCTTCAGGGTGATGTCGACCGTGGCGTCCTGCACGTTCTGCTTGATCTCGGAATCCTGCTCGGGTCTTAAGGCCTCGAAGTATTGCAACTGGTTCAAGCGCAGCAGACTCAATTCCCAGAGGTTGCCGTTGTACACCTGCCCTTCCTCGATGGCCAGCTCGCGGCGGATGACTTTGTCGCGAGTCGTCGTATTGCCTTGGAACTCGATGCGGCGGACGAAGAATTGCTTGCCTTCGTCGAGATCGATGCGGAGTGTGATGAGCTTTTTCTCGTCGTCAGGTTCGGTGTTCGGCACGGGGGTGAAGTTGATATAGCCCAGCGCAGCGTAGGCCTTGCGCAGATTGTCAAGACCTTTGCGGATGGCCTCGGCGTCGAAGACGTCGCCGTCCTTAATTTTGAACAGAGGCCGCAGTCGGCCGGTATCGGTAACCGCCTTGTTGCCGCTGAATATGATCGTTTTCAGGCGATAGCGCGGCCCTTCCTCTACCGGTATCTTGATGTCCACGGCTTTGCCGGGGGATGACTTGAAGGGGTAGTACCACTTGACGCCGCTGGTGTCGTGGATCTGCGTTTGCGGGTCCGAGACTAGCGCCTTAAAGTACCCTTTCGTCTGGTAGAAATAGCGAACGCGCTCGGCGTCTTCGTTCAACTTGGTGGAATCGTAGGTGCGCGGAAAGAGGTTCTCCAGGAAGATGGAATGCGGGATACCAATCGGCTTCAGGTTCTTCATCGCGCCCTGCAGTTCCCGGCTGGGTATTGCCTTATTACCTTCAAAAGTAATCTTCCCGACCTTAACCTTCGGGCCCTCTTTCACTACGAAGGTCAGGCCAACGGCTGCCGGGGGAATGGACCGGACTTCGGAGGTTACCGTGGCAAACTGGCGGCCGTGTGCAGCCAGCAGTTCCTTAATTACGACTTCGGCACGCTTGACCTTGGTCGGATCGTATTGACTCTCCTGGGTAAGTCCGACTTTGCGCTCCTTAAACTTATCCAGTACGTCGCTCTGAGAGACCGAATTCAAACCGACATACTTGATCTCTCGGATCGTTGGCTTTTCTTTCACGTAGACGTGAATGATCCAGCCCTTGGTGGATGGTTCCCGCTCAATGCGCAGATCATCGAAATAGCCGGTATTCCACAGCGAGTTGAAGTCACGTTCCAGCGCCGCCTGATCGTAAACATCACCCGGCCGGGTAAACATGCGCTGCTTGATGGTGTCAGCCGGGATCCGCCGGTTGCCGTGGATGACAATCTCGACAACCACGTCGCTCTGTTGAGCCGCGCACATGCCTGCGAGCAGGAGAATCGCGAAGATAAGGCTAATCGCCCCGGCACAGCAGCGGGCCCCGCGAACCAACGACCCCGCGAGTCCTACCTGAAGATGGCAAGAAATGACGCGAACCTCAACTCAAGGTTAATGAAAGCGCAATTATACGGTACACACGCTACCCGTCGAAACCCCGCAACATCTTCTTCCTCCACGACGGATGGCTAACCTAACCCGCACTCCCAGTTGAAGTTTCGGCAATGCGATCTGTGCAACAGAGCTCGATGAAGGGCAGCACTGCGCCGCGCGAGGCGGCGGCGCGTGCCGGTTGCTAGAATGGACGGCAATGTCCGATACGAAGACAGCGCGCCTAACGGAGATGGTGAAAGCCGCGGGTTGAGCCAGCAAGCTAAGTCCGGCGGTGCTGGACTCGGTGCTTGGGAAATTAGCCCGGCAACACGATCCCAATGTGCTCATCGGCTTCGAGACAGCCGACGACGCGGGCGTGTACCAACTCACCCCTGATCTGGCGCTGGTGCAAACCGTCGATTTCTTCACACCGATTGTCGATGAGCCCTATATCTTCGGCCAGATCTCGGCGACCAATGCGCTGAGCGATATTTACGCGATGGGCGGCCGGCCGATCAGCGCACTCGCACTGGTGTGCTTTCCGGATGGCGGCGAACTCAAGGTGCTCGAGGAAATGCTCGCTGGCGGGCTCTCGAAGATGGTCGAGGCAAGCTGCACCATCATTGGCGGGCACAGCATTCGCGACGAAGAGATCAAGCTGGGCTACGCGGTAACCGGCACCATCCACCCGCAAAGGGTGCTGGCCAACCGCGGCGCCCGGGCCGGCGACCGCCTCATCTTCACCAAAGCGATCGGTACGGGAGTGATCTCGACCGCGATCAAACGCGGTAAGGCTGATTTCGCTTGGGTCTGCGACGCCGTGCACGCTATGACGACATTGAACCGGGCCGCGGCTGAAGTGGTTAGCAGCGGCTTCGAAGTGCATGCCATGACCGATGTAACCGGCTTTGGGCTCATCGGCCACGCAAGAGAGATGGCGAGTGCCTCCGACGTCAGCATGCGAATCAGGGCCTCATGCGTTCCGCTGCTGGAAGGCGCACTGGAATGCGTTCGCGGCGGACTCGTCCCCGGGGGGCTTAAAGCGAACCGCAGTTTTGCCGAGGGCTGCGTGGACTATACCGAGGATGTTCCAGAAGAGATTCGCACTTTGTTGTACGATCCCCAAACCGCCGGCGGTCTGCTCATCGCGGTGGCGAATTCCGACGCTGCGCGTCTTCTCTCCAAACTGAATAATTCCGGTATTAGCGCCGCTGAAATTGGAGAAGTTCTGTCGAAGCAGAAGCCGCTAATTGCCATATCCGCATAAGTTGCTTCACTCGTCCTGTTTCCGGAACACGTTGTCAATCATCTGCCGCATAAAGTGTCCGCCGAATCCGCCCGCGCTGGCAGCCAGTAACTGCAGGAACACTCCGTAAACCTGTCCGCGATCATGGGGCCAGCGAACCACAAACTGGTAATAGACGAGCACGATGGGAACTCCGGCCCAGACCAGCAGCACCCATCGCCACGGGCGGCGTTTCCGCCACACACCCAAAATCATGGTGAATCCAAGCACACACAGCGCCGTGAGCAAGGCATCATCCACAGTTTGATTGACCCAGCCCGAGAAAATACCGAAGACGATAGCAAGGAAATAAACGACGATGCTGCCTCGTGAAGATTCCACTAGCCTTCTTTCGCCGTCTTGCCGTTGAGCATGCGCACCAGAACGCAGGTTGAGTTGTCGTCTCCACCGTTTTGATTGGCAGCTTCGATCAAGCTCGCACACGCGGCCTTCAGAGAGGGAGCTTGCAGAAGGACATCTCGAATCTCATCGTCTTCGACATGGCGCAGCACTCCATCCGTGGCCAGAAGCAGGAGGTCTCCACTCTGCGCCGGAAACTCGCCGAGGTCCGGCAGCGTGGTTTCGTCCGTCCCCAGCGCGCGTGTAATGATGTTCTGCACGGACGAATGCTTCGCCTCCTCTACGGTGAGCATGCCGCGGCGCACCTGTTCCATCACCAGTGAATGGTCCTCGGTGAGTTGGAGCAATTGTCCATCGCGCAGCAAGTAGATGCGGCTGTCGCCGACGTTGGCGATGCTGATGGTGTCTTCGGCAAAACGCGCGGCCACCAGGGTGGTTCCCATGCCGCTCGTATTCTTGTGAGCCACCGCGTACTCGAGAATTGCGTCGTTGGCCTGTTTAACGGCTTCGGCCAGCAGACGTGCCCCCAGCGGAGCGTCGTTGAGGTAATCGTCAGGCCTCACCGCAGGCTCGTGCTCCCGAAAATAGCTGAGAACCGTGTCTACAGCGATACGGCTGGCGACTTCGCCCGCTGCATGGCCGCCCATTCCGTCACATACCACAAAAATGCCGAGCCGCTTGTCATAGCCGAAGCTGTCTTCGTTGGACGCCCGCACCAGTCCCACATCGGTCAGGCCAGCCACGTCTAGGATTAGGGACATTCGGGCAACAGTTTACGCGCTAGAGGGAAATCGTGCGAGCGACAAAAGTGGCGTCTTGGCGGCAAAAATTTCATCCGGCACAAAAATGGGGAGAAGAACCGTAGAAATCGTCCTCAACACTTTCGAGGACTTAGGGACGCGTCTTCGCGATCTCAGGCTCCTTCTCGCGGGCGTTCCATTGGTTGAGGTGGTGCTGCGTCAGGTCCGAACGCAGAAGGTGGAAGGCTTCCTCCGGCGTGTTCGCCCAGTGAAACAATTCCAAGTCGTCCGGCGAGATAGTCCCCGCGTCAACCAGCGCCTGAAAGTTAATCACGCGGTCCCAGTAATCTTTGCCGTAAACCACGATACAGATTTTCTTGGCTAGCTTTTCGGTTTGCGCCAGCGTCAGCAGTTCGAAGAGCTCGTCGAAGGTACCAAACCCTCCAGGAAAAACCACCATCGCCTTCGCCAGATAGGCAAACCACAGCTTGCGCATGAAAAAATAGTGAAACTCAAAGTTGAGTTCCGGAGTGATGTAATGGTTGGGCATCTGTTCGAACGGCAAAGCGATGTTCATCCCGATGGTCTTGCCGCCAGCTTCAGACGCGCCCAGGTTGGCCGCCTCCATGATGCCCGGACCACCTCCGGTACAGATCACGAAGCGGTGGCGCTGCTGGCTGACCGACTTCGTCCACTGAGTCACGAGAAACGCCAACTTGCGGGCGTCTTCGTAGTAGCGGGCCATCTCGACATCGGCTTTGGCGCGCCGCAGACGTTGCTGCTCCTCGGCCGGGGCTGGGGTCGCCGAGCCCGGCTTTTCCAGCACCTGCAAGGCTTGTTCTGCCTGCGCACGGCTGTGAAATCGCGCAGAGCCAAAAAAAACGATGGTGTCCTGGATACGTTCGCGACGAAAGCGAGTCAAAGGCTCCTGATATTCCGCGAGGATGCGCAGAAGGCGGCCGTCCGGGCTGCTGAGAAACTTCTTGTTTTCGTAAGCCAGCGGCGAACGATTGTGGCGATGAGGCTCGTCCTTCTTTTCAACCTTCTTTTCAACCTTCTTGTCAGTCATGCAGTTACGCCGATTCGATCGGAACTTACAATGAATGGGTCAGCTGGGATGCGATTTGAGGGAAGCGTGAAATTGATCGCCGTGCCTCAGGCGTCCGGCCCCTCGCGATAGCGCACTGCCTCGGCGATTCCCATCCAGACGTCAATCAAACCCAGCCCGCTGATCAAGCCCCGCACGAAATTCTGCTGCAGAAATCCTGCCAGTTGCGGATGCCCCAAGAGAAGCGAGTTCTCTGTCCATACGCGGCTCCACGGCAGCACGATCAGAATAATGCCAACTTCGAGGCAGAAAAGCACAAAGATGGCCAGCCGAAGCCGCGTAAACCAGACGCTCGGGGGTTTCGGCTGTTGCGGCGGAGGCATCACCAGCACCGGCCCATCATGCTGCGGCGGAGTATCACCCTGCGGATCGCCTGCGAAAGAACTCATGATGCGCCGTTTCTTGCCCGCAAGACCGTAGACCGGGCGGGTCGCTGCCGGGACCTCTTGGCGCGGAATGCCAAACGCGCCAGCTCCGCCCCTCGCCCCAGCGGTGGTGAAATCCATATGACAGGATTCTATCAGCGTGGGGGAAACCGACGGCGCAAATAGGGATGTGACGAATGCTCTCCGCCCGGCAACAAAACGGCAGGGACTCTGCCCTGCCGCTTACCGATCCAACGCTCGCCACTCGCTATCAACTGACGGCTGATGACTGTTCTACAACAGCTCCTCGTTCCAGTTCTCCAGAAACTTCTTGACTTCGGCCATGAACTGGTCGGCCACGGCTCCATCGATTACGCGATGGTCATAGCCGATGCTGAGATGCATCATCGAGCGAATCGCGATTGAGTCGTTGCCGTCCTTATCGGTAACCACCACCGGCTTTTTCTCGATACCACCAACGCCCATGATGGCAACCTGGGGCTGGTTGATGATGGGCATGCCGAACTTCGCGCCAAAGATGCCGGGGTTGGTGATGGTGAACGTTCCACCCTGCACCTCATCGGGCTTCAGCTTCTTGGATCGGGCACGCTCGCCCAGATCGCTGATGGCGCGCTGCAGGCCGACAAAGCTGCGCTCCTCGGCGTTCTTCACCACTGGCACGATCAAGCCCCAGTCGAGCGCGACGGCGATACCGAGGTTGATTGAGGGGTGGTAGTGGATGTTGTCGCCTTCCACCGACGAGTTGATGATGGGAAACTTGCGAATGCCGTGCACCACAGCGCGGGCGAAGAACGGCGTGAAGGTAAGCTTGTTGCCGGTGGCCTGCTCGAACTTCGCTTTCATCTTCTCGCGCAGCTTCACGATGCGCGTCACATCAACCTCAAAGACGCCGTGCACGTGGGCGCTGGTGCGTTTTGACATCACCATGTGCTCGGCAATCTTCTTGCGCATCACGGACATGGGCACGATCTCGCCAGGTGTGACACCGGCAACCGGTTGCAGAGGCGCGGTGGCTGCCGGTGCAGGTGGTGCCGGCTCTGACACCGGAGGCGCAGCCGGCTTGGCAGGTGCAGCAGGCTGGGCCGCCGCGGCACCGTGCTTGACGATGAACCCTTCGATGTCTTCCTTGGTGATGCGGCCGCCGAGTCCGGTTCCCGGGACTTGCGCGAGATTGATGTTGTTCTCCTTCGCGATCTTCCGCACCAGCGGACTGGAGCGCACGCGTCCCTGTTCGCCAACCTCGAGCACTGCGCCCTGCTCCTCCCGCTCCAATCCCGTTTTTTCATTGGCAGAAAGGTCGGCAGGTATGTCCGGCGACGGCTCTTGCGCGGCGGCCGGTTTCTGCGGTTGTGCCGCCACCGGCCCTGGCGCTGGCGGCGCTGCACCCGCCGCTTCACCTTCAGCGGCGATGGTGCCCACCACGGTGTTCACCTGGACGGTAGCTCCGGCCTGGACTTTGATGTCCTGCAAGGTGCCGGAAGCGGGTGCTGGGATCTCGGCGTCAACCTTGTCGGTCGAGATCTCAAACAGCGGTTCGTCGCGTTGAACTTTCTCGCCCGGCTGCTTCAGCCACTTGGTGATAGTTCCTTCAAAGATCGATTCCCCCATCTGGGGCATGACTACGTCAGTTGGCATATTGTCCTTCCGTGCGATACAGAGCTGGAACTGCGAGGTTGCAGCAATCGAACATTATATCGCTTGAACGCCGGAGTGACCTTCTACCGCTGTCACATGGCGTAGCAGGGCTCTGGAGGTTTGACTCGGGTAAGCACGTGGGCTACTCTCGACCCTGGAACGGTTCATGTGTCGCGTCTTTGAAGGGGCACAGCTTTAGCTGTGCCATTTGAGGCAGTTGAAATTCTGGTTTTAGCCCCTGAGGGAATGCGAGTCCGCGCACCAACTGCCGCCGCTTCCGGAAGTCTTACAAGAACGAATTCCCTCAGCGGCTGAAGCCGAAGGCTACTTGCCATTGCGCGGCACGCCTGAAGGCGTGCCCCTTCAAGACAAGACTTCGATTCTTCACCTGATAATGGTTGTTTCCGTTGCCTCAATCCATGCAGATTCTCTCCATCGTTGTCTTCCTGCTTGCTGGCGCCACCATGTTTTATGCCCTCTTCGGCTATCCCTTGCTGCTGCGGTGGATGGCCAGGCGCGCCGATAATCCCGTTCACCAGGACGACCAGCTTCGTACGGTCTCGTTTGTGATCGCAGTTTACAACGGAGAGAAGTTCCTCGAGCGCAAACTGAAGACCATTCTCAGCTTGAACTATCCCCGCGAATTGATGGATATCCTGGTCATCTCCGACGGCTCGACCGACCGCACCGACGAGATCGCCCATAGCTTTGCCGGTCAGGGAGTACGATTCCTGCGCGTCCCCCATGGCGGCAAGGCGGCGGCGCTGAACGCCGGTGTCCCGTTGATGACGGGTGAAATCCTGGTGTTATGCGACGTGCGGCAGACGTTGGAACCGGACTGCCTGCGTAGGGTCATCGCATGTTTCGGCGATCCCAAAGTCGGCGCCGTCAGTCCGAAGACCGTAATTGTGGAAGGCGACCGACACGAGGAAGCGACCACCAGCGCTTACTGGCGTTACGAGGATTGGATCCGAAGGCACTTAACTCTGCTTGATTCAACGTTTGGTTACAGCGGAGCATTTGCCGCGCTGCGCCGCTCGCTGTGGACTCCGCTTCCGCCGGGCACGCTGCTCGACGATGTTTATGTTCCCTTGAAGGCGTTCTTCCAGGGCTACCGGATCCTCTACGAGCCGACGGCGACTATGTATGACTATCCCACCGTGCTGCACTCGGAATTTCGCCGCAAGGTTCGCCTGCAGGCGGGCTTGTACCAGATGCTCAAGATCATGCCCGAGCTACTGAGCGCGCGAAACCGGATGCGGTTTCATTTTCTGTCGGCCAAGTACGGGCGCATCGTCATTCCGTATTGCATGATCGCGATTGCGCTGGCGACCATCGGCCTGCCGCCGCCGTGGCGGGCTTTGGCAGCGTGGGGGCAGGTCCTGTTCTACGGTTTGGCCGCGCTTGACCCGCTCGTGCCCGACCGTTTCCCGCTGAAGAAGCTGACTTCTCCGATTCGTACATTCGTCGTCTTGATGGCGGCCTCGCTGGCGGCGGTGCGGGTCTATTTCGTCACGCCAACGAGTTTGTGGAAAGAAGCGTCGTACCGTAACGCGACGACAGAGCAGAGCCCTCAGCCCTCGGAATCAGCTGAGCCGAAAGTCCCCACCGGCACACAGGTCTGAATCCCAATTCCCGCCTTCAACTTGTTTTCGTGTTTCGCGTCAGCGTCACGAAGAAGTCGCGACTAATGGGCTCGACAGTCGCCGTCGCCTCGGGAAACTTTGAGAAGATCTGCTTCAGCCGCTCTTCGCTATAGAGGAACAGGTCGCACCGCTTCTGGTAGCGCATCTTGCGCTGCCATCCCAGGAGCCCGCCCTCGACGGGGAACGAGAAGAACGCTTTGTCCCTGGTTAGCGACAGAACCTTGGCAACCACCTTCTCCGGATCGGGCATGTAGTCCATGAAGCCCATCACGATGACGTAGTCGAAAACTTCCTGCGGCGGGTAGGTGTAGAAGTCGGCGACCATGAACTTGCACCGGTCGCCAACACCAACCTCCTTGGCATGATCGCTGGCGAGCTGCAGCATGCCTTCGGCAAAATCGATACCAACCACACGCCCGGCGCCACGCTGGGCCAGCGTAATCGAGTAGTGACCCGGCCCGCATCCGATATCGAGCACGCTCTTGCCCTCGATCGGGTTGCAGCCTTCAATCGACTTCTCAAAACGAAGGCGCATGCTCTTGCGGAACAGGCGGTTGATGACGCTGTCAAAAAGCCCGTTCTGATTGCCGTATATGGCATCGAAATCGTTGGCGTACTGATGAAAGAAGGTTTGCGTGCGATCAAGCGACATGAGTGTCTACCATCTGGGGATAGTTGCTTAGAATGTTCTTGAAAGTCGTGACGGGAAAATCCTGAAGAATGCGGCGCAGTTTCCCCTCCGTGGTTTCGAGGTTAACGTAGGACTTGAATCGGCGTGTTGCACTCATGGGCAGCCGGGGATGTTCCGGGTCGATCTCCCGCGGATGAACGTAAAACACCACCGGACGCCCTTCGCTAAGAATTTGCAGCGCCTTCTTGCGTATCAACCAGTAGGGAAACAGCCGCAGATACCCACCACCGAAAAAACACATCGGCTTGCCCATCAGGTCGGCCACCGTAATCGGGACCTCGAGAATCTGGGCCTCGCCGACACGGTGAGGATCGTGCTGGCCATGCGGCATACCGCCGTGACCCCGCGGCGCGGGAAACACGGAAGAGTCATACTGGTAGCCCGCTTCGGCCAGGGCGTCAAAGAACCAGGGAGTGTCGTCGGTCGTAGAGAACCCGGGCGCGCGGTAGCCCACAACTTCGACCCCGGAAATGTCCTCCAACAGCAAGCGCGCGCCGCGAACGTCGTCATAGAACTCATCGCGCCCCTGTTCGTACACCAGGCGATGTCCGTAGCCGTGCGATGCCACCTCGTGGCCACGCTCTGCTGCCTCCTTTACCAAATGGGGGAATCGTTCGGCCACCCATCCCAGAAAAAAACAGGTCACTTGAGCATTGTTCTCGCTGAAGATGTCCAACAGTTTGGAGAAGTTGTTCTCCACGCGCGACGGCAGACCGGCCCACTGTTCGATGGTGGGCACACTGGGGTCGTCCAGGATATGGAACCAGTCTTCGACGTCAACCGAGAAAATGGAGGTTTGCATGACGCTTGCGGGTGAGCTAGATATATAACGTTTCCGTGCTCGGACACAAGAGCGAAGCAGCTTCCTCCCAAACTTACCGGGTTGTAACACGGCTGTTGGCGGCGCATTCACTCCAATGACGCATTTGACTCTGCCTGAATCCCTCCGCTAGCCTCAACTTTGCATTTGCCGTCGCCTTAGGTTACTTCCCATTTAGAGTTGAGCTGGCGGCCATTCGTTGTATCCCGCCGTAACCCTATGAAGTGGTCGCGTAACTTTCCGCTGCTGCTACTGGCCTTCGCGTTTTGTGTGCAGGCGTTCGCCGGCAACGTCATGCATCCCACGCATGCGCCAAAGGCCATGGTGGCCACCGTGCATCCCGAGGCCTCGAAAGCGGGTGTGGCGATCATGCAGCAGGGCGGCAACGCCGTGGACGCGGCGGTAGCCATTGGTTTCGCGCTGGAGGTGGTTTATCCCGAGGCGGGCAATATCGGCGGTGGCGGATTCATGCTTTTCCGCCGTCCTGACGGCGAGGTGCACTTCCTCGACTACCGCGAGAAAGCTCCCTCCAAAGCCACTGCCAATATGTACCTCGACAGTCACGGCAACGTTATCCCTGACCTGAGCACTGTAGGTTACAAAGCCATTGCGGTTCCCGGATCGGTGGCGGGCCTGGCATACGCCCAGCAGCATTGGGGCAAGCTCTCCCTGAAGCAGGTAATGGAGCCGGCAATACGTCTCGCGCGCGACGGCTTCGTTCTCGAGTACGACCAGGCCATGTCATTCCGCGATCCCGACCTCGCTAAGTTCCCGGAGTCGCACCGCATCTTCCAGCGCGACGGAAATTACTATCAGCCCGGTGAGGTCTTCAAGCAGCCAGAGCTGGCGAAGACGCTGGAGCGCATCGCCGACAATCCCGACGACTTCTATCACGGAGCTCTGGCGCGCGAGTTGGCCAGTGCGATTCAAAAAGGCGGAGGCCTGGTCACGACCGACGATCTGGCACGCTATGAAGTGAAGGAACGCCCGCCGATTCGCGGCACCTATCGCGGATACGACATCATCAGCGCTCCGCCGCCGTCGTCCGGTGGCGTTGCCTTGATCGAGAGCCTTAACATTCTGGAGGGTTACGACTTAACCAAACCGGGAGAGGACTCAGCGCAGAGTATTCATTTGACGGCGGAGGCCTACCAGCGCGCATTTTTCGATCGCGCTGAGTTCCTCGGCGACCCTGACTTTTGCAAGATCCCGGTTGCGCAACTCATTGACAAACGATACGGCAATGCATGGCGAGACACCATTAGCCTTCGCCGTGCCACGCCCAGCGGCACGCTGCGGCGTCCGGCAATCTTTTCGCAACTGGACAGCTACGCGAGTTCACATCCTCAGCCGAAATCCATCAACGAGCCGGAACATACTACGCACTACTCCGTCGTTGATCCCGAAGGCAATGCAGTCTCCGTCACGACGACTCTGAACGACAGCTTTGGCTCGCACGTCACCGCAGAGGGCCTGGGATTTCTGCTCAACAACGAGATGGACGACTTCTCCGCCAAACAGGGCGTGCCGAACCTCTACGGACTGATCCAGGGCCCGGCAAACGCCATTGGCCCGGACAAGCGCCCGCTCTCGTCAATGACGCCGACGCTGGTGCTCAAAGCTGGCAAGCTGTTTCTGGTGCTGGGTTCACCGGGAGGGGCGACCATCATCGCCACGGTGGCGAATGTCTTGATGGGCGTTGTGGATTACGGGCTGAACATCCAGGAAGCAGTGAATGCGCCACGCTTCCATGACCAGTGGATGCCCGATGAGATCAAGATGGAGAAGATTGGCTTCTCGCCGGACACCATTCACGCGCTGGAGCACATGGGGCATAAGATTGATGTCAGCGAACGATTCTGGGGCGACGCCGAGTGCATTGCCATCGACGAGACGACAGGTGAGCGCTTGGGCGCCAGCGACGGTCGCAACAATGGAAAGGCGGTCGGCTTCTGATGCTGCGGGCGATGTCGACTTTGGTTTACGCAAGACGTGAGCGGCTGCATCCCGGGCTGTTGGACCAGTTTGTCGCCGGCGGCGCGGAAGCCATTGAGTTGTTCGCAGCCCGCGGCCACTTCAACTACGACGACAAGCAGCATGTTCGCGAAATCGGGAACTGGTTTCGCAGCACCGGAGTTCGCTTCCACTCTATGCATTCGCCCATGTATCCGGACACAGAATGGGGGCGCAGCGGTACACCGCCCATTAACATCGCGTCGGTCGAGAAGCTGCATCGCATCGCTGCCATGGATGAAATCAAGCGCGCGATCGAGGTGGCTGAGCAACTGCCGTTCCAGTTTCTGGTGCAGCACGTCGGAGTAGGCCAGGAAGAAGCCGATGAGCACAAGCAGGAGGCGGCCATCAGCTCCCTCGAGCATCTGCACGCATTTGCCAAGCCTTTAGGCGTGCAGTTGCTGGTTGAGAACATTACCAACGAGCTGTCCACACCGGAGAAGCTTGTGGAATTGCTGCATCAGGGGCGCTTCGATGACATTGGCGTGTGCTTCGATGTGGGTCACGCGCACATCATGTCGAGCGTGCGGCAGGCGTTCGAGGTATTGAAAGACCGCGTCCGTTCTACCCACGTGCACGACAACAACAAAGATCGCGATTCGCATCTCTGGCCCGGTGATGGCAACATCGACTGGAAGGAAACGATGGAATTGCTGCGCACCGCCCCACATGTCCCCGCGCTGCTGCTGGAAATCGAAGGCGTCGAAGGCGAGAAGATTTCGGAGAGGATGGCGGGGGCGTTCAGGCAGCTGGAAGCCACATCTTAGGTCCGCTTTCTTAGAAATCAGGAACTCATGACAACCGATACGAAAACCGAGGCACCACTCACCACCATCCGCGAAGTCGGCCAGCACGAAGGCCGGACCGTCACCATTCGCGGCTGGCTCTACAACTTGCGCGAAAGCGGCAAACTGCTTTTCCCCATCTTTCGCGACGGCAGCGGAATCATTCAGGGTGTAGTGGCGAAGAACGCAGTCTCGCCCGAGCTGTTCGACTCGATCAAAGGCCTGACCCAGGAATCGAGCGTGATCGTGACCGGCAAAGTGCGCGCCGATAAGCGCGCGCCCGGCGGTTACGAACTCGACGTAACCGACGCGCACGTTTTGCAGCGCGTGAATCCCGATGACCCTTACCCCATCTCTCCCAAGGAACACGGCGTTGATTTCCTGATGGAGCACCGCCATTTGTGGGTTCGCTCGCCGCGGCAGGCGGCCGTGTTGCGGGTTCGGGCCGAGATCATAAAGGCCGCGCGCGACTATTTCGATGAGCACGGTTTCACGCTCACCGATCCGCCCATCCTCACGCCGGCGGCGTGCGAAGGCACGACCACGCTCTTCCCGGTGGACTACTTCGACGAGCAGGCCTATCTCACGCAGTCCGGCCAGCTTTACATCGAGGCCACCGCCATGGCGCTCGGCAAGGTGTATAGCTTTGGGCCGACCTTCCGCGCGGAGAAGTCAAAGACGCGCCGTCACCTCACCGAATTCTGGATGGTAGAGCCGGAGGTCGCCTACGCGAATCTCGACGACCTCATGGTCCTCGCTGAAGAATTCATTACCTTCATCGTGAAGCGTTGCCTGGAGCGCCGGCGGCCCGAGCTGGAAACCATCGGGCGCGACATCGGCAAGCTGGA
>Ga0074046_10000591_pt1 | contig 33373 bp, 29 predicted proteins | sample BogForMeECP23OM3_FD_94441 | JGI IMG/M metagenome (GOLD analysis project Ga0074046, IMG submission 94441) | Bog forest soil microbial communities from Calvert Island, British Columbia, Canada - Bog Forest MetaG ECP23OM3 | ecosystem: Environmental > Terrestrial > Soil > Wetlands ... | reverse complement strand
CTCCTCAGCCCCGGTGGCCACGGTCTGCAAGTTTTGGTTCACTTGAGCGGATGCATTCGAAACCACTTTGGCCTGGGCGGAGGTCTCCTCGGAATTCGCGGTGATGTGCTGGCTGGTGCTGGAGAGTTCTTCGCTGGCGCTGGCGACCTGCACCGAGTTCTCCGTGATGGCTATGATCATGCGCTTCAGGCTGCCATTCATCTTGTTGATGGCCTTGGTGAGGTCGCCGAGTTCATCCTGGCTGCGCACCTTCAGGTCTTTCTGGGTCAGGTCGCCGGCGGCGATGGCCTCGGCCTGAGCGAGGACGGACTGGGTTGCCGTGGAGATGCTGCGGCTCAGGAAGATGGCGACGGAGATGCCAATGCCCAGTGCCAGCAGAGTGGTGATGACCGAGGTCAAGACCAGTGCGTGGTTTTCGGCATTCAGAGTCGTCTGGTTGTCCTTGAGCAGCTTGACAAAGCTGTCAGCCATATCTCCAAGCGACAGTTTGATCGCATTGTTGACGGGGATGGCTTGGTCGGAGAAATCGTTCCCTGCTTTGACGATGGCATCCCGTTCGCCACTGGCCGCTTGTTCGAGCGCTCGGTTCTCGAGCTCGTGCAATAGAGGAAGCTGTCTTTTCATCTCGGCCAGACGATCGCGATTCGCTTGCAAAACCCAGCCGGGCTCCAGCTGATCCAATCTCGCCATGTCTTTCTCGATTGCGGTCCATGACTGATCAAGGAGCTCCTTGCTTTCGTTCCTCCTCTTTGCATCCGTTCCCGCCAGCAGGCCCTGCCGGGTTTTGCTCGCCGACTGGTTCAAATCCCTCTGCAATTCCCTGGCTGCGTCGAGCGTAGGCGCACGGGTAATCAAAATGAAGTCCTGATTTTGCTTAATCTCGGCCGATTTGAAATAGCTGAGTACTGCGCTGGATACCATCAAGGCCAGGATCACCGCAAAACCGAGCCCGAGCTTTCTTCCCACTGTCAGTTTCATTTCCTTCTCCCTTGCAAACGATAAGAACTTAAGATCGCGAGACCCTAAGAACTAAGAGCCTAAAAACATAAGAACCGATAAACTTTCCGGGCCAGCCCGGGGCGCCGCTAATCTCGGAGCCGCCCAACTATTGCCCTGCGACCACCGCATCCGCCGTCATCTGGCACGCCTTTTCCGTGTCGAGCACCAGCATGAGCCGGTCTTTCAGCTTGTGCACTCCGGTGATCATGGTGCGGACGCTGCCGCGCAGGGTTTCCGGAGGGCGCTCGAAGGAAGTCTCCTCGACTTCGACCACGTCACCGATCTCATCCACCAGCAGGCTGACCGCGCCATCTTCGGAGCGGACCACTACGTTCATCACCGGCAGATCGGCGGCCCGCGGCTCCAGCTCGAGGCGGCGCCGCAGATCGACCGCGGTCACGATCTGGCCGCGCAGATTGATCAGTCCGCTGACCACCTCCGGCGCCAGCGGCACTCGCGTGATCTCGAGCGAGCGAATCACCTCCTGGACGGTTTTCAATTCCACTCCGAACAGGAGCTTGTCCAGATAGAAAGTGCAGAACTGGGATGTGTGTGTCATGGTCTAGTTCGCAACCCCCGCTGCTTTCGTCGCCTGGCCGGCTAGTGCCGCATTCACGCCCGCGATTTGCAGAATGGCCGGAATATCGAGCAGCTCGGTGACCCGGTCTCCGATGACCACGGAATAAAGAACCGCGGCGCGAGTGGCCTTCGACTTGATGTCGGCACGAGCTTCGACAATGTCGAGAATCCGCTCGACCACCAGGCCGAAGGTGCGGCCTTCATGATTCATGACCAGCACCTGCAGGGGCCCGGAATCGGGTGCCGGAGGCGCCTGCAGCGCCCGCAGCCGGTGCCGCCGCTCTTCGAGCACCACCGCCAGACGAACCAGCGGCAGGATCTGGCCGCGGTATTGCGTGACCCATTGCGCGCCCGACATCTCGATCTGCGAGATGGGGAACTCCTCCAGGCGGGCCAGGGTGCTTAGGGGAATGGCCATGCGGGAGTCGCCCAGTCCGGCGAAGAGAAGGAAAGTTTGTTTCTCGCCGGCTGTTTCCGCCGAAGCCGCGGCCTTCTCCGCCACCGGCCGCTCCCGCGACTCGCTGACCACGCTGGCGCGCTGCGCCAGGCCCAGCACGTCGAGGATGAGCGCAACCTTGCCGTCGCCCATGATGCTCGAACCGGCAAAGGTCTTCACCGTCTTGAGCTGCTTGCGCAGCGGCTTGACCACGATTTCTTCGCTGTCGTTGATCTCGTCGACGACCAGTCCGAACTGGCGGTCGTCAGCCTGCAGAACGACGATGTTGACGGCATCGTCGTGGCTGCCGCCAGGCTCCAAAGCCTTGCCCGCCATCTTCAGCTCGCGGTCCAGATAGACCAGGGGCAAAAGCCGTCCCCGCAAGCGGTAAACAGGAACCCCGTGCACCATTTCGATCGCGGTGCTGACTTTTTCCGCCTCCAGCCGCACCAGTTCGAGCAGGTTCACCTGCGGGATGGCGTAGCGCTCTCCGGCGCAGGTCACGACCAGGGTGGGGATGATGGCCAGGGTCAGGGGAATCTTGACCCGCACGGTGGTGCCGTGGCGGGGAGTGGACTGCAGGTCGACCAGGCCGCCGATCTTTTCGACGTTGGTCTTCACCACGTCCATGCCCACGCCGCGCCCGGACACATTGGTGACTTTCTCCGCGGTGGAAAATCCGGGAAGAAAAATAAGATTGAAGACTTCCCGCTCCGACATGCGGGCCACCTGTTCGGCGGTCGCGACTCCCCGTTCCACCGCCTTCTTGCGGATGCGCTCGCCGCTCAGGCCCGCGCCATCGTCGCTGATCTCGATATTGACCTGGCCGCCTTCGTGAAAGGCCCGCAGAATCAGGCGGCCGGCGCGGGACTTTCCCGCCTGAACGCGCACTTCAGGAAGCTCAATGCCATGGTCGACGGAGTTGCGCACCAGATGGGTCAGAGGATCCTTGATGGCCTCAATGATGGTTTTGTCGAGCTCGGTCTCCTTGCCTTCCATCTCGATTTCGACTTCCTTGCCGCAGCCGAGCGCCACATCGCGCACAGTGCGGGGAAATTGGGCCCAGATGTTGCCGATGGGCTGCATGCGGGTCTTCATGACCTCTTCCTGCAGCTCGGTGGCGATGAGGTTCATGCGCTGGGAAACCGCCTGCAGGCCGGTGTCTTCAACGGTATTCGCGATTTGCAACAGCTGATTGCGGGCCAGCACCAGCTCGCCCACCAGCGTCATGAGCTTGTCGAGCAGGTTGACGCCGACCCGAATGGTCTCGGGCGCGGCGGCGCTGTCTCGCAGTTTCGAATCCAGAATCTGCTGCGCTGCACTGACGTCATCCGGTTTGGCCAGTCCCAACGCCACCAGAATTTCTCCCAATCGCCGGCGATCGCCTTTTTCCTGCTCCTGCAGGGCCAGCGCGATGTCGCCGGGCTGTACCGCGCCGCGCTCCACCAGCACACCGCCAATTTTTCCGCGCACCGGCTTTCGCGTGGAATCGTCGGACTTGTGCCGCGAGCCGGCAGGAGGCTTCACCGGTGTTTGTGGCGTGGCTTCGGCAGTAGAGGAAGCGCCTTCCTTCGCTGGAGTGGCAGGCTGGACGATTTTTTCCTCTTCTCTTTTCTCTTCCTTCTTGTCCGCTCTGGACTCGGTCAGGGCCGGGCAAGGCACGGCCCCGACACTGGCCGGAGCGGATCCCGCATCCCCGGCGACCGGGTTTTGCAGCCTCGTGAGGGTTTCCCGCAGCTCGGCATAATCGACCTCGCCATCCTGCCCGGTGGACCCAATTTCCTTGAGCATCAGGCGAACGGCATCGACCATGCCAAGCAGCGCCGTCGTGCGCTCGGGATTGAGGGTGAGTTGCCCATCGCGCAGCCGCGTGAGCAGGTTCTCCCCCACGTGCGCTACTTTTTCCAGCTTGTTGAAACCCAGGAATCCGCAGGTGCCCTTGATCGTATGAATCGTTCTAAAAACCCCAGCCAGTGCGTCCTTGTCCTTCGGGTTCTTCTCCAGGCCAACCAGTTCGCGGTCTAACCGGTCCAGGTTCTCGTAACTCTCGACCAGAAAGTCTTGAACAATACCGCTCTCGCTCATGGCTGCAGTTCCTTTCCCAATCGAGAATGATTCCTGATCGCGATACGATCACCCCACGTCCTAATGCTGCATTGCAGTTGTCTTGCCTTCGAAGATGAGCAAAGTTTAATTTTTGGAACGATTGGTTCATCTCGATAACTCTTCATCGGCGGGTGCAGATTTTTCGTTAGTGGCCCGGGCGAAAAACCGGCGGTCTACAGCTTTTCACCGATACCACTCCGGCACTTGAGCACGGAAAAAAGAATGGCATCAACCCAGATGAGGGAAGATGCGGAAAGGAGAAAGTGGTCGATGATTCCGCTCTCGCATCTGCTGCTGGCGCTGATCGTTGGCATCAGCATCGTGCTGATGCTGGTTCGGCCGCGCGACATTCCAGAGGTTTACTGGATTGCCGGTGGCGTATTGCTATTGCTCCTCTTGCGGCTGGTGCCACTGAACCTTGCCGGTCGTGCGGCGGCGAAAGCGCTTGACGTCTGCCTTTTCCTGATCGGCATGATGGTTTTGTCGGAGCTGGCCCGGGAGCATGGAGTGTTCGATTGGATTTCTTCGGTTGCGGTACGAAGCGCGCGGGGCTCCTGCTCGCGACTGTTCGCGCTGACTTATGCCGTGGGGACGGTCGTAACCATCCTTATGTCCAACGACGCGACCGCGGTGGTTCTGACTCCGGCGATTTTGACGGCAGTGCGCAAAGCCAAGGTGGAACCCTTACCTTATCTCTTCGTGTGCGCATTCGTTGCGAACGCGGCGTCGTTCCTTCTGCCGATTTCCAACCCGGCCAACCTTGTGGTTTTCCACGATCACATGCCTCCGCTGGGGAAGTGGTTGCTGTCCTTCGCGGTTCCATCGGTTCTCTCAATCGGCGAGACTTTCCTGGTGATGCGCTGGATCTTTCGGAAGGAGCTGAGTGCTTCGATTGAATGCCAGGTGGAAGCGAAGACGCTGCAATCGGATGGCAAGCTGGTGCTGGGCGGATTAGTCCTCGTGGTGGCCGTCTTGCTGACGGCGTCCTCGCTTGGGAAAGATCTTGGCTTGCCGACGTGCCTGGCGGCACTGGCCATCACAGCTGTGGTCTCGGTCAAGGCCAGGAACAATCCAATTGCATTGTTCCGTGAGATCAGCTGGGAAACGTTGGCGCTGGTCGCCGGACTGTTCGTGATGGTGGATGCGATAGAGAGCATCGGAGCAATGCGTCTGACGACGGAATGGCTCGTATGGGCTGAGAGGCTTGGAACTACGGTCGGCACTTTCATCATCGGGTTTGCGGTTGGCGTGGCGAACAATCTGGTCAACAATCTGCCGCTTGGTCTGATTGTGGGAAGCACGCTGCAGACCGTCCACGCCCGAGGCTTGATCGCCGATGCCGCGCTGATTGGCGTTGACCTGGGACCGAACCTTTCGATTACGGGCTCACTGGCAACCATTTTGTGGCTGATCGCGTTACGCAAGGAAGGGCTTCATGTGAGCTTTTGGGACTTTCTGAAGATGGGAGCAGTGGCCATGCCCGTCGCGCTTCTGGCGTCACTTGCCGGGGCGATCCTGATGCAGTCGCACTCATTTCACCAGCTTTTGCATCACTGACCTAGTGAGAGACATCGCAGCGTGCAGCAGGACAGCGTGAGATATTGGCCAGCATTAAACGCCTGCGCTTGCCGCCCTCGTGAGTGGCGGAGTCGACCGAGCCTCGGCCTCGCGGCCAAAATATATCCGGTAGGAGCGATGGATTCCATACATTACCGGGAATACCACGAGCGCTGCCGGCCAGCCGAAGCCGCGGCCTACCAGGTTGAGCATTGAAGTGATCCCCATACTTACGATGTAGTAGGGGAACGACAGCTGCACGATGCTCATCCAGACACGCCTCATCGGCTGGCTTTGAGTCAAGCTGATGATGCCCGCTACCGGAACTGTTTGACCAACAAAAAAAACCAGGGTTGCCGAGGCGAGCAATACAGGTTGCGATGTCCAGCTTGCTCTGACCATCCAGCCCGCTTGCAAGAATAAGTTCGCCAGACCGGCGGCGAACGCCATCATGCCGGTATTGAACAGCATCTTCTCGAGTTTGAACTTCGCGCCCGGCTGCGGCCAGCATTGCACTACGGTGGAGAGAGATGCAATCGAAACAGCTTCGATTGCGCTTAAGTTCACCACCGCCATCAGCAGGAAGGGAAGGTTGACCGACATATTGCCTTCAATCCCGGGAAGCTTCACTTTCATGCGTGACGTTGCTGCAGCCAGCGTTAACAGCGCAAGAGCGTAGTACCAGTGAAGAGCGTGGCTCGCAATTCCCGCGTAGACGGTGCTTGTAGTCGCCGCGAGGAGCATCATAGAGATGAACAGTTTTGTCAGCCGTGTTGTGCGATCCATGATCTTTCTCTTCTCCTTTCCCAGTCGATCACACACGGCTACTGTTCATCATCTCCCGCATCGGAAAATGCCGCATCACCACTCAGCATCGCCGCACTCCACACCACGCTGGTGGCCTGTGTACCGGTGCCAGTGCTTGTACCCCACACCACGCTGAAAGCGCTTAGCAGATTGCTGTTCCAGGGCAATGACGATCCCCAAACCACGGAGTTGCCGGAGACAGCGGTTCCCCAGACCACCGACGTGCCCCAGACAACTGAACTGCCCCAAACTACGGAGTTCGGAGAGACGCTGCTGTTCCCGTACACCAGGGAAACTACTCCTGTCGACGGGTTATAAACCGCCGTGGGTGATAATGCGGAGCCCACCGTGGCCGGAGCCAGGTCGGTGTTGGATATCGCGGTCTGCATGTTGAGCAGGCCCGAGCCTATTGAAAAGAGATCGTAAGTGTCAGTGAAGTTCTGCGAGAGATGCGGAACCCACGCGACTGACGAGTTCGGGAAATTTTTGTATGCGGTTTTCATTAACCGCGCCTTCACCTGGTCCGGAGTGAGGTTGCTGTTTTGCTGCAGGAGCAGTGCGACGGCACCGCTAATCACCGGCGTCGCCATGCTTGTGCCGCTAAGGGTGAAGTAGTGGTTGTTCCCGTCAGTGCCCGCGACCAATTCGGCGGGAAACAGTGATTCCAGCGTGGCGCCAGGAGCTGCCAGCGAAACGATGTCATTGCCGGGAGCAACGATGTCTGGTTTTACGACGTGATCGTAGGTGGTGGGACCCTTGGAGCTGTAGCTAGCCAGGGTTTCAGCCGACTGCAATGACGATCCATTGCTCTTCATGGCGCCCACGGTGAGCGCATAAGGATCGTTGCCGGGAGCGGTGATGGTCCCGAATCCGTTGCTGCCATTCACGCTCAAACGCCCGTAATTGCCCGCAGCCACCACGACCACAATGCCGGCCTTCCAGGCAGATTCCACGGCCTGGCAGAGTGGGTCTTGGGTGTAGCTCTCGGGGATACCGCGGCCAAGCGAAAGGTTGATTACGCGGATGTTGTAAGTGCTCTTGAGCGCGATTGCCTCTTGAATGGCTGCGATCACGGTGCTATCGGTACCGATGCCATAAAGGTCTAGTGCGCGAAGATCAACGAAATTAACACCGGGCGCTGTGCCGGTATAGTTGCCGCCGGAGAGGTAGCCGTTGCCGCCGATGATTCCGGCGACGTGAGTGCCGTGGCCGTAGAGATCGTATTTGCCGCCGCTGGAGTTCGTGTTTGGGGTGCCCGTGAAGTCCTGGTGATAGAGCACGCGCGAGTGAGACTCCGTGGAATCCCAAAGATCGCGATGAGTGTCGTTAATGCCGCTGTCAATCACGGCTACGGTGACTCCGGTGCCGTTGAAGCCGGCGTTCCAGGCGGCATTAACATTCGTGGCATCGTCCGTTATGTCATCCAGTCCCTGTAGGGGATGGTCGAGGGTTATAGAAAGAATCTCGGGGTCCGCTTCCAGGGCGGGAAGGGCGTTCACGGGGATGGTGAGAGCGATGGCCTTCACCATGCCGAGCCTGTGATTCAAGCGGGCGCCGAGACGCTGCACTTTGCTTTCTTGCGGTGACGCTGGAGCCTGCTTATATTGCACGATGACTTGTACAGTCTCAGTTCCTGCCGCACCCTGCTGGGCGCTTGCGACAGCCGGCAGTAGTTCCGGGGAGAACTTGCCTCGCTGACTCTGGGCGAAAGCGGTCTCCGCCACCAGGAGCAGCAACAGCACGCTCAACCGTTTACCCCACGCCGCGCTGTGGCGTTCATTCCGGGCCCGTCTCTGCGGTTTCAGTTCGTGCGACATAAAGTCTTCCCACCTTCTGTGGAACGAAATTGTGCTGTGACTCAGCCTGTGTGGTGCACGGGGCGGGCCAACCGAGATTACGTAAGTTGTTGTTTATATTGGCCGTTACGGACGTTGGTTGTGCCGGCTTTGGGCCACTCTGTCTCTGGCTCGGGGGCGTGGGCCAGTTTGTCCCGCTGGTGATGCGCGATTACTTCGGTGAGCGACGCTGGTTACCTGGGCGGTTGGAAGGTTGCTATCGTGCGCCGGCGGCGTCGGCTTTCGTGGAGGTCGCGGAACTGCCGGGCAGGATGCGCGGCAACGCTGCCATCAATCGTTTCGTGTATTCATGCTGCGGCCGCGAGAAGATCTGTTCAGTTGTTCCGCTTTCTACGATTGCGCCCTGATGAAGGATGGCGATGCGGTCGCAAATTCCCGCAACGGACGCGAGATCGTGAGAGACAAAGAGGATAGCCATTCCGGTTGCGCGGTTCAGCTCGCGAAACAGCGCGAGAATTTCCGCTTGGGTGATTACATCGAGGGCGCTGGTTGCCTCATCGGCGATCAGTAGGGCCGGGCGATGCATGATCGCCATCGCGATCAGCACACGCTGCGCCTGTCCAACGCTCATCTGGGAAGGATGCTTGCGCTGGAATTCATCGTCGGCCGGAAGGGAGACGCTTTGTAGGGAATCTCGGATTGCGTTGGCGCAGTCCGCGCTCGTGCCGCGGGCATGTGCCCGCCAAGCCTCCTTGAGTTGTGTGCGTATTTTGAGCGCCGGATTGAGGGAAGAGAGAGGACTTTGCAGTACCAGCGAAATCGCGCGGCCGCGCAGCGTGCGCAATTCGCGCTCCGAGAGCGCCAACAAGTTGGAGCCTTGAAATGTGATGGTGCCTTCGACTTGAGTATGCTTCTTGTCGAGAAGACCGAGGATCGCCATGGCCAGGGTGCTCTTGCCCGAACCGCTCTGTCCCACGAGACCCAGTACTTCGCCGCGGCGAATTTCAATCTCGACGTTACGCAAAAGCGGTTGTTTGCCCGCATAGCGAACCGAGAGGCGGGCGGAAAGCAGAGGCTGGTTCTGCGGGTTTGGAGAAGAAATCATAGCTTCTTGTTTCGCAGGCTCTCAGCCTCGAATGAGCTCACCTTGACACCGTGAGGCGCTCCGCATTCCAAAACGTTTGCGGCGACAAAATCACGGGAGCACCGCCGTGCACGGTGGTAGATACGGCGGAGAGCGCATTCTTGTTGATCAAGAAGATAAAAGGCTCTTCTTCGACCACGATTTCCTGCACCCGATCGAATGCCTGCTTGCGCTGTTTAAGATCGGTGGAGGAGGCTTGAACGCGCATCAGGCGATCGATTTCAGCTTCCCATGAGGTCTCTGGAGCCTTCTGTTGCGGGTTCCACTGGTGATTCTCGGAAGAGCTCAACCATACGTTCATCTCGCCGTTTGGGTCCAGATCAACGTTGGTGAGGCCCAGAATGATGGCTTCATAATCAAAGGTCTGCGCCATGCGCTCGATCAGGGAAGGGAAGTCGAGGGTCACGACATTCACGTGGATGCCAATCTTCTGCAGGTCATCTTGAATCAGCACGGCCATGCGCTCGCGAGTTTTACTGCCGGCGTTGGTGATGATGGAAAATACGACTTCGTTTCCATCCTTGTCCTTGAGCACTCCGTTCTCCAGGCGAAAACCATCGCTCTGCAGGGACTTCAAAGCTGCGTCAGGGCTATAGGCTTGCGGTTTGAGTTTGCTGTTGAACCAGAATTTATTAGCCGGAGAGAACGGCCCGAGGGCTGGTTGGGCATGTCCGTGATAGACCACACGACTAAGATCTTCGCGGTTGATTGCTTCTGAAATCGCGCGCCGGAAGGTAGCCGAGCGAAACCAATTCTTTTTGTAGGCTGGGATAGGGGCTTTCGCGACTTCGTTAAACCACAGCTGCTCGCTATCGAGCGACGGGCCGGCATCGTGTACCAATTGTGGCGAGGCGGCTTCCAGCTTGTCGAAATATTCGCTGTCGAGGGAATTGATCAGGTCCAACTCTCCGCGCTTCAAGCGCAGCAACTCCACGTCGCGGTTCGCCTGAATGTCCAATCGAATTGAATCCAGATACGGCAGCTTCCGTCCCTGTTCGTCTGTTTTCCAGTAGTTCGGATTGCGCTGCAGCAGTACCGAGGCTCCGGGTTTATAGTCAGCCAGCATGAAGGGACCGAGTACGGCCATTTCTTTGCGCGGGGAGTGCTCAGAGAGAATTGCAACTTGATCGAAGAGACGATCGAGTCCGGCCACTGGTGCTGGGAAAGTGATGGAAATCTGCGTTGGAGAAATCACTTTCGTTTCGACATTGCCAGTACCGGAACGGAAGGCATCGCCCGTAGCGGAATGCAGCGCAGGATCCATTAACTGCTGCACGGTGTAGGCGACATCTTGCGCGGAGAACGACATTCCATCGGAAAAATAAATCCCGCTGCGCAGGCGAAAGGTAATCATTCGGCCGTCTTTTGAGACCTTCCAGGATTGCGCCAACTCCGGTTCGAGCTTTTGGGTCTGCCGGTTTACGCGCACCAACACGCCTCCGGTCAGATAACGGATGGCGGCGGAAGCTTCGTCCTCCACTTTCAAGGGATCAAACGTCTTAGGCTCCATGCGCAGGCAAAATCTCAGTTCGCCGCCGCCTTGCGCCACCGCGCGTCCGGTCAGAGACCCCAGGCAGAGCAAGGTGACCGCGATCGCCCTTCTGCACACCCTTCTCACTCGCATTACGCTTCGCATTCTCCGCTGATACCTCACGCTGTAACCTGGTCCTGCCCGGAAAGCAGAAACTGAAATGACATGACGACAGCCACAAGCAAGATCAGGGGCACAAACTTCCAGGGCTCGTCGCCTACGGAAACCAGGCCTTCCAACTCTTTCAGCAAACTTCCCCAGGAAGGCAAGGGCTCGGCCACGCCCAATCCAAGGATGCCGAGATTCGCTTCGCTCAGGATGAAGACCGGGATTGAAATCCAAAACTGTGCGTAGAGAACCGGCCTCAAGTTCGGCAATACGTGAATCCAAAACAGTCGTTGGCCAGAGACTCCGGCGGCTCGCGCCTGACGAACGAAGTCGGCAGAACGAAGCGATCCAGCTGTTGCGCAAAGCACTCTCGCCGCGGTCGTCCAACCGAGCAATCCGAGCAGGAGAAAAGTCACCGTTACCGAAAACAGGGGAGACACATTGAGCGGCATCAATGCGCGTGCCGTGATCAGCAGAAACAACCAGGGCAGCGATAAGAACAAATCCGTTACCGCCGTCGCCATACGCGCCCAAAGTCCGCCGAGATAGCCCGCGAGGCCACCGATCAAAGCAGCCATCAGCGTGGAAAGTAGCGCCGCTGCCGGGGCCAGCAAGAGCGATATGCGAGTTCCGTAGAGGACGCGGGCAAACCGGTCGCGCCCGATTTCATCGGTTCCCAGCCAGTGGGCACGCGAAGGCGGGGCGTTCGCGGCCTCGCGGTACTGCCTGGCATAGCCAGCGGGAGCGAGCCAGTTCGCCGCGGCCGAGGCGCACAGCACCCCCGCCAGCACGGCACACGCCAGCTTCCGCCAGAGATTCATGATTCCTGGCCCCGGACCATGTGACCGATTACATCCGCTCCGCAGTTTGCCAGCAAGGTTACGACTGTCACCAAGATCGTGATGTTGACCAGAAGTGGCAAATCACGTGCCAGCGCCGCTTGCCAAGCCAGCTGTCCGACGCCGGCAAGTCCACAAAGAGCCTCCACTGGGATGGTCGCTCCTATCGCCATACTCACGGACACGCCGGCCACAGCGAGCAACTGGGGCGCGACCGCGGGCACGGCGTGCCAGAAAAGAATGCGAGCCTCTCCCAAGCCTTTTGCTCTGGCCGTGATGATGTAAGGTTGCGAGTAGGACTTTGCCAGAAGATTTCGGGTGTAGCGATAGGTAGGCGGGAACACGATCAGTGCAATCGCCAGCGAACCCGGGACATTCCATAGCACGGAGAGCAGAGCCAGAACGGCAGCGGGAATGCAAAGAAACGCTCCGCTGACCATCGTGGTCACTGCATCGTAAGCGGAAAGCCGCAACCAGGCAGCTGTCAGCGCCAGGCTCAAGGCTGCTAGCCACGCCAGCGCTAGTCCGACGGTCAGCAAGCGCAGGGTGAGCGGGGCACGATCGCCCAGCAGGGTGCGCACGGGTTGGCCCAAGGCGAGCGAGGTTCCCAAGTCGCCATGCACAGCCCGGTTCATATAGGTGAAGTAGAAGCGCCAGACATTGTGGTCGTGCTGGCGGGCGGTGCGCAGTGCTTGCAGGCTCTCAGCATTCAAATGCGGATCGAGTTGTCGCTCGTCCGCGTCGAAGCCGGGCGCAAGCCTAACCAAGGTTGCGGAAAGAAAACCGCCGAGCAGGACCGTGGCGACTAGGGCCAGCGCGTGCCCGGCAATTCTCGCTCTCAACATTTTATCTATTCACCCGCGGCACCCTGGGCGAGGGCCGCCGCCTGAGCATGATGGTTTTGCTTTACGGAATACATGCGACGGTCTGCCTCGGCGAGCAATGCCTCCACGTCATAACCGTCTTCCGGACAGAATGCAGTCCCGACGCTCAATGAAATCACCTCTCGCCCACAGGTGAGGCGTCCGGCTTCGATCGCCGCCTGATTGAGGCGCTCCGCTTTCTCCAGGACGGCGTCCCGCGTGAGGCCGGGCGCCATGACCACGAATTCATCTCCGCCCATGCGCGCCACGTAGTCGTATCCGCGGCAAGCGTTTTTCAGGCGAATGCTGAATTCGCGCAGCAACTTGTCGCCTTCCAGGTGGCCGAAAGAGTCATTGATTTTCTTGAGCCCGTCGATGTCGCAGACCATCACCGCGAGCGAGTTTTTCATGCGGCGGCAACGGGCTACTTCCTGAGCCAGGTGGACGAACAGCGAGCGGGCGTTGGGCAAGCCGGTGAGGAAGTCCGTGGTTGCGGAACTCTCGGCCTGCTGATACTTCAAGGCGTTCTCCACTGAAAGCGCCACTTTGGAAGCCACGGCCAGCAGGATTCGCAAATGATCGGGAGTGAAAGCATCCTCTCCGGAGTGATACATGGCCAGCACGCCGACTACACCATTCAAGCCTTCCAGAGGAACTGCCAGGGCCGAAGACAAAGTTGCATATTTTTCCGGGTCGGCGCTGTATCCGGCTTCCACCTGCGGGTTTCCGTTGATGATGGGCTTGCAGTTTTCCGCTACCCATCCGCACAAGCCTTCGCCCACACGGATTTTCAGGGACGACAGCACGCGAAAGTTTTCTCCACTTACGAGCTCCGGCAGCAGCCAGCCATTGCGGTTTACGAATACGGCGATGGAATCGTAAGGGACGAGCTTGCGCAACCGCATCGACAGCACGGAGAGCGTTTCGCTCAGACTGAGCGAGTTCCCCAGGTCCTGGCTGAGGTCAAACATGGCTTGCGCCTCTTGCCGGGCGGAGGCGATCGAAGTCAGAAAGTCAGACTCGGGAAGAGAGTTGTCGGCCGATTTCTCAAATCCGGTGGCAGGAGCCAAGCCACGTTCCACCCGGAGATGTTTCGAGAATCGTGAGGGCAGAAAAGCGGCTTCCTGCGTTTGTGCCAGCTTTTCTAAATCGACGTAGCGGCGCTCCAGCAGCGACACTATTTTCGGGTCGAACCAGGTATCCGCTCGTTCTTTTACGTGGCGCATGGCCTGATCGAGGGGCATTGCCGGACGATACTGGCGGTCAGAGGCGAGAGCGTCCAGGCAATCGACAACTGCCAGAATTCGCGCTCCAATGGGAATCTCTTCCCCGGACAGGCCTGCTGGATATCCTGAGCCGTCCCAGCGTTCATGATGGGAGCGGACGATGGGGGCGACCGGGTAAGGGAAGGCGACGCGTTCCAGAATTTCCGCTCCCACCAACGGATGAACTTTCATCTTCTCGAATTCTTCCGGAGTGAGCCTGCCCGGTTTGTTAATGATGTGTTCCGGCACGGCGAGCTTGCCAATATCATGCAGAAGAGCGGCGGCGCGCAGAGCTTCGATCTCGTCCGAGGAGAGCCCGATCTCTTTGGCGATTTCCACCGCGTAGGTTCGCACTCGCTGCAAATGAGTATGAGTGGTGTGGTCCTTGGCCTCGATGGCAAGCGCCAGGGCCTCGATAGTGCGCATGTTCAGCGATGCGATCTCTTCGACATGACGCTTCTCGATCTCTACGCGTTCTTTCTGCGCCTCCAACCTGGCGAGGTAGAGACGATAAGAGCGGTAGACCCAGTAAATCAGAGGCAGGACGAGCAGCGATGTCTGCCAGCCGGCGCGCCGGTTGATAACTCCCACCAGTCCAACCGCAGCCGCGCCGACCATGTAGTAAGGGAAAGACCAGAAATAGCATTCGGACCAGATCTTGCGAACACCCTTCTTTTCCGTTAGGGCTATGACCACAGAGACAGGCAAGGTGTTCGCAAGGAAGAAAACCAGAGCCGCGACCATCAGCAACACGGGTTTGGCAGGCATCACGCCGTCGAGGCGATGGTAGGTGGCATAGCACAAGGCGCTGGCATTGGCCATCATGCCAAAAACGTTAAATACAACTTTGATTGGGTCCAGCCGGTTCCGCGCCTGATATACGCTTTGGACCAAAGTGGCTGTACATCCGATGACCAGCGTTTCTGGCAGGCTCAGTTCCACCACGCCAAGAAGGATGAAAAGGAAGTTCACTGACATGGTGCCGTCGATGCCCGGCAACTGCACTTTCAGACCGGACGCCAGAACTGCAACTGCCAGGTAACAGAGGAAGCGGGTGAGGTCGGCGGATTGCCAATGCCAGATGGCAGAGCCCAGCACCATGAAGCCAATTGAGACGGTGATTCCGACAAATAATTTCGTCTGCGCCGACATGGGTTCTGGTAACACAGACCCCCGCCGCTGCACGAAGAGATTCTTCGATGCAACGCAAGATGGGGGCCTGATTCTGACGATCCTATTGTGGTTACAAGGAGATAAGTAGCTTACCGTCGTAACTCGACACCGCCTCGACTGCGCTTTGTGGTCAACTGTGTGAAGCGGATTTGGTGTGTGGATCGCGGATGGCGGGTAACCTATTACCTTCGTCACGCCGCATGGCCGCATACTTCCTGCAACACTTGTGCTCTGTGTAAAGATCGAGTCCAAACGCAGAGATGTCAGGGTCAAAGACCAAACCGGAGTCAGCAAGGGAAGCAGTCGAACCGCCTATCCTTCGCGATCAGCCGCCGTCCGCGACGGTCCCCGTTTTGTCCGCCGATCGGCAAGGCATCATTACAGGGTGCAATGCGGCGGCTCTCGATTTCTTCGGCCAAGCACCGCGGGAAATTCTGGGAAAGACGCTGGCTGATTTCGTGCTGTCTGGAGGCGGCGCGGAAAAAGCTCAACTTCACGAGACGATGCTGACTTCTCTCTTTCGGGAGGGCCATTTCAGTTCGGAATGCGAATGTAAAGGTAGATCCGACGGGGAACTGACTGCGGAGCTATCCGTTACGCTGCTGCGTGACGACAAATCCGCCCCCGCTGGAATGGTGGCTCTGTTCTCCGTAGTTCCAAGAAAGATTCCTGGAAGCGGACCGCCGCGCAACCCGCGAATGCCGGTAGAAGAGCATGCAGAAGAATCGCCGCACACAGTTTCCCGCGAGATTGACGGCTCGCCCTTCGTCGTCGCCAGTCCGCTGATGAACAAATTTGTCGGCATGGTGGACCGCGTTGCCGGGCACACCGAGACCGTGCTGATCACGGGCGAAACGGGAACCGGCAAAGAACTGATTGCCCGCACGATTCACCAATCTTCGCATCGGCGCAGCCGCCCCTGGATCGATATTAACTGCGCGGCGCTTCCGGAGAACCTGGTCGAGAGCGAACTGTTTGGATACGAGAAGGGCGCATTTACCGGAGCCGATGCTTCCAAGCCCGGCCTCTTTGAGCTGGCTGACCGAGGAACGCTCTTCCTCGACGAAATCGGGGAACTGCAGCTGCATACGCAAGTCAAGTTGCTGCGGGTGCTGGACGGATATCCTTTTTACCGGCTCGGAGGTCATCGCAAAATCAAGGTGGACGTCCGTATTGTTGCCGCGACGAATCAGGATCTGGAAGCAGCGGTCACAGCGGGCCGTTTTCGCCAAGACCTTTTCCATCGTCTGGGACAGTTTCAACTTCGCGTGCCTCCGCTGCGCGAGCGTCCCGAGGATATCGTCGCTCTGGCCGAACATTTTCTCCATCTGAAGACGCGAGGAAGTTCGTTCTCGCCGGACGCAGTTACCGCGCTACTCTCGCACTCATGGCCGGGCAACGTTCGCGAATTGCGTAACCTCGTTGCCAGAGTGGCTGTGCAAGCCACCCAGAAGGAGATTCAAGCTTCACAAATCGCTGACGCAATGTCGGGGAGCCCGACGGCCCTTCGCCAGGCGGCGTCCATGCCGGTCGGTAACCTTGAAAGCATGGAAGAGCAGATGATCATCCGCGCACTGGAGAGAAGCGGCGGCCATCGCGGCCAGGCCGCGGATCAGTTGGGAATCTCCCGGCGCACGCTCAGCCGAAAGCTTAAGGAGTACAACATCAACGTCGCGCCCGGGGATGGCGCGAACACCCTGGGCTTCATCAGCCTGGAGCAGCAGAAATTTTTCCGTGCTCGCATCCAGCTTGCCGTCACCCTGAAGAACCAGCAAGGGGACGAAGCGCTCGTCCAGGGCGTGAACCTCAGCACCGGCGGCATGGGGTTGGACGGCCTGAAAGAACCCATGCGCTTCGCGGGCCTGCTCGATGTGAGCTTTCCACTGCCGGATACGGAAAACGTGTTTCGGGTCAAGGCGCGGATCGTGTGGATGGGCGATGAAGGTCGCGTCGGCCTTCGCTTCGCGGTCATCGATCCCTCGCTCTTCGAGCAACTTCAGCAGTGGACCAACAAGAAAATGAAGGACGAAGGCTGGGATTTACCGGCCTGAACCTCTGCGGGACAATCCCGCGATCCGCCAAAAGCGACGGAATCCCAGGCATCTTTAAAGGCGATCTGTGCCCCGACTGACTAAAGTACTCTGCATTCCACTCTCTGGGTGTGCTACTGTCCACCCCCAAAGGAGTAATCGAAGTGAGCCGACAAAAAGCAATCTCCATCCTGGTAGTCCTCACGCTGGCTGTAGCCGCAGTTGCAGGGCTCACGCTGCTGCCGAAGCAGTACACGGTTGGCCAACGCCTGTCTCAGACTACGGTTTTCTGGAACGACCACGAAGCGTTTCTTTTCCTGGCGCTTAACACCACCGGACGCTCTCGCAACTTCCTGCAACAAAAACTCGCAGACACGAGATATGGCTATCTGACTGTATTTCTGGGCGGCTTCTCGGATTTCTCCAAGCAGGAAGTCGTCGCCTACCGCGTACTCCCCGAGGGGCAACTGAATCGCTTCGCGCTGCCGGAGCATACCGCCGCGTATGGGTCCTGGGGCTTGGTAGACGGCCAATTACAACTGAACCCTCCACGAGGCGGGAGTTACACAGGATTCCGTTGGGACGGAGAAAAGTTTGTTCCCGTGGCTGCGCCGCCAGCGGCGAGCGCACCACCCGGGCCAGTGGCCGCGCCCAACAAGAATCTTGCCGCGGATGACCTCGAGAACGATGAGGATGAAGATTCGGGATTCCTCTCGAAGGCAGAGCGCAAAATCTTCAAAGACGCGGGCTGGCATTACAAGGTCCTCACGGGATACGAAGGAACGGCCATGGCAACATTGCCGGTCGCCTTTTCCGGAGGCACTTTTAGCGTCACTATTGAGGGTTTCCCTCCACAGAAAGCCAGACCAGGTCGCTTTGATCTCATGGCGATGGGAACTCGAAGCATAAGCCTGGCAGGCGACAAGATTTCAGGCGGCGCGCAGACGCTGTGGAAGCAATCCGGCTGGCAAGAAGTTTCCCGTCAAGACTACGAAGCTTTGCAGCGACAGTACGGCCGTCAATCGCATACGCCGCGGCCATCTATCGCCTGGTTGTTCATCCTTGCTTTTCTCTTGTTATGGCGCTTCGGCAGCTGGATCCACTTACTTTTCACCTTTGCCACCATGAAGCGGCGCGTGCTCAAGAACATGGCAACGACGTTCTCTTTCCCACCGGCTACGCCCGCGCAGTTTCCGCAGCTCGATGTGGAAGCGCTGGATTGCTACACCCGCGATTTTGAGGGTATGGGGTTTGAGCGTCTGCTGGACTTCTCCCTCGTCTCTGATTCCGCGACCAACCCGCCCAGCTTCTGCCGCCTGTTCGCGCACCGGCGAAACCATTGCTTCGGCGAACTCAGCCAGATTTTTCCCAAGGGCAAGCTCCCATTGCCCCTGAAGTGTTCGATCCAGAGTTGCCTGCAAAATGGCTGGACCATCTCGTTTTCGGACCGCAAGCCGCAGGCGGCGAGTTCGTTGCTACGGCGAAGGAAAGCGATCGGCATCTGCATGCCTGAAACAACCTCCTATGATTTGCTGCAGGCTTTTCTGAAGATGCGCGACCAGGTTTGCCTGGACATCGGGATCCAGACGGTGAACGACGATACGCTCGAAGCCTACATCGCCAAAATGCAAAGGTCCGCCACCGATATGCGCGAGGCTGTGCAGGGAAAAAACTTCGTCAAGGGACTTCCGGAGGTTTATCTCAGGAAGCTTTCCCTGCTCAAAACGAAACCTGAATACGTCTGGCTCGGCGACTATCCCAAAGAAGCCGAACAGCGTAAACAGGGCTTTAACACCCTTGCAGCAGGAGCCCGCTGAAGCGCGTCAGTGTACCGGTGCGGGCTGCGGCGTCGCTTGCGGAGCCGTTGCCCCCGGACTTGAAAAATTAACCTTCGGAACCTCGCGCGACGCCGGCGAAGCTTCGAAGTAAGCCTCATTCGGCTTGAATCCTGCGATGCCAGCGAAAAAGCTGTTCGGGAACTGCTGCACGTAGGTGTTGTAATCGCGCAGAGTATCGTTGTAACGCTTGCGCTCGACGGCGATGCGGTTCTCAGTGCCGGCGAGTTCGTCCTGCAGGCGAAGGAAATTCTCGTTGGACTTCAGCTGAGGATAATTCTCGACGATTAGAAGCAAGCGTCCGAGGGCTCCGTCGAGCCCAGCAGTTTCACCGTCTCACGCTTCCACGGGGGCGGCTCCTGGCCCAGCACCATAAGTACGTGACGAAAGAGTGCGACGAATGACGAGACCGATCGCGTCAGCAACTGCCACATGCGGGAATCGCTTCCAGAGGCGAGCAGCACGTGCTGGCGCAGGAGTTCAAGCTTTTCCCTTAATTCGTATTCCACCTGCACCCGGTGCAGGTTTAGCGGGATCGATAGTCCCTGAATAACGTCTTCTCCAAAGAGCACGCGATGGTGTTGCTGCATGTCGAGCAATTCGATCGTAAAGACATCCAGGGAACGCATGATCTCGTCGCGAGTCATGAACAGTGGCGGCGGTTGTTTCTGCGCGTTCCACCATTTCACAGCGGGGGCGAGCGCTTGCAACGAAGCAAACGAACAGTCGCGAAGCACGCAGAAAAGATTCACGTTGGAGAACTCGGGATGAAAATCGCCCGCCACCGCCGATCCGAACAGGACCACGCTCTCCAAGTTCGCTCCGGCCGCAGTTCGCAGACGGCCGACAAGGTCGTCGATCTTTTTGTCAGGAACCATGTTCGTCCTCGCTTCTTACCAGCTGCTGCTGGCTCCGCCACCACCGGAACTGCCGCCGCCGAAGCCCCCAAAACCACCACCCCCGCCAAATCCACCGCCGCCCCAACCTCCGCCGCCTCCAGAGCCACCACCCCCGCCAAAAATACCCGAGAAAAGTATCCAGAAAAGAATGCTGCGCAGCGGAGTAAAAAGAACGATAAGGACGATAACGATCAGCAGGAGAATCCCGCCTCCAGATATGCCGTGGCTCGGCTGCTCCCGCTCCGTCGGCGCCGGTGGCGGCTGCGGAGTCGTCAATTGAACCCCCGCGTCCTGCGCGATGACGCTGGCCACGCGTGAGGTCACCAAAAGCAGTGCCTGGCTGTAACTTCCCGCTCGCATGAGCGGAACCGCTTCCCGCTGAAAACTTCCCACTTTACCGTCGGGCAGGATGGGTTCTAACCCGTAGCCCACCTCAATGCGGGCGCGCCGGTCGTTGATCGCATACAGGATCAGAACCCCGCGGTTGGTGGATTTGTTGCCGATGCCCCATTGATGAAAGAGATCGACCGCATAACCTTCAATATCGGAACCATCCAGGGACTTGATGGTCACAACCGCGATCTGGGCATGTGCTTTCTCATCGATCTGGCGGCAGATCTCATCCATCTGCGCGATCGTGTTCTGATCCAGGACGTGTGCGAAGTCGTTGACGTAGTCGGTGGGTTTGAGCTGGGCGATGGGTTCAGCACGCGCAGCCAGAACAATCGCCAGCGCGGCGGCCGCAACCAGACACAACTTTGTCCACGACTTCATCGGCGAGGAAATTGTACAGGAGCGAGGGGAAGGAAGAATTCAAGGCATCGCAACGGTTCCATGCGCCCATGGGGAGTGGGCGGTCCAAAACCTGTGACGCCAAGTCCACGATAGCGCCAACCACGGGCATTGTTTTAGCATCAGAGGTGCATGAAGCGTTCAAATCTCGGGTCGGTTTCGCTTATCGCGCTTGCCCTAGTTTGTGCCTCGACCACTGCTTGTACCTCGAAAGACAATCCCGACCAGATCCGCCAGCGCACGGCGGAAGCCACGGAAACGATGAGGCGCGACGCCAAGGCTGTGGCAGAGGGCGTGAAGGAAGGCATGAGCAGCGACAAGGCCATTAACATCAACAACGCCTCGCGCGAGGACTTGCTGAATCTGCCGGGGATCACCGAGCGGGACGCCGACCGGATTATCGCCGAGCGCCCATTCAAGAATGCGCACGAAATGGTGGCGCGGCACGTTATCTCGGAGTCGGAGTATGCCCGGATCAGCGACCGTATCATTGCCGGTCACTAACACACGGTTTCTGTGACTTCCGTTGCGGTCCTGAGATATCATCAAAAGGATGATTTCCGCGCGCCACGACCACCCATTTCAAACTGACGATCCGCGCCTCACGCCGATCCACGCCAAGGTGATGGCTGGCGAGCGCCTTGATTTTGCCGACGGGGTCACGCTCTACCGCACCGGCGATGTGCTCGCCCTGGGCTGGATAGCGAACCAGGTTCGCGAACGCATGCATGGTGACAAGACTTACTTCAACGTGAACCGTCACATCAATCCCACGAATGTGTGCGTGGCGGCGTGCCGTCTTTGCGCCTTCGGCCGGAAGAAAGACACTCCGGGCGCCTATACCATGGCGCTCGATGAAGCTTTTGAAACTGCGGCGTCGGGTTACAGTGAGGCGGTCACGGAATTTCATATCGTCGGGGGATTGCATCCGGATTTGCCGTTCCAGTATTTCCTCGATTTGTGCTCCGGCTTGAAGCAGCGGTTTCCGCAGGTGCATTTGAAAGCTTTCACAATGGTCGAGGTCGCCTATCTCGCCAAGCGAGCCAAACTATCCATTCGCGAGACTCTGGAGCAACTGAAAGGTTCCGGTGTGGACTCTCTGCCCGGGGGAGGCGCCGAGATATTTGCCGACCGGATTCGCCACATCATTTGCGATCATAAGATCGATGGCGATCAATGGCTGGAGACGGCCAAGCTGGCGCATCAGATCGGGCTGAAATCGAATGCGACCATGCTCTACGGCCACGTGGAAAATGATGAAGACCGTGTCGATCATCTTCTCAAGCTGCGAGCGCTTCAGGACGAGACGGGAGGCTTTCAGACTTTCATCCCGCTGGCTTTCCATCCTGACAATACGCCGCTACAGCATTTGCCGAAGACCACCGGGATGCTCGACATCAAGCAGATTGCCGTGAGCCGGCTTGTGCTCGACAATTTTCCGCACATCAAGTCTTACTGGCAGATGATGACCGCGAAGATTGCGCAAATTTCCCTGCGCTTTGGCGCGGACGACATGGATGGAACGGTGATTGAAGAGAAGATTTACCACGACGCGGGAGCCACTACGCCGCAGGGAATGCGGCGAGAGGAACTGGAAAGGCTGATCCGGGCCGCGGGCAGAGAACCCATCGAGCGCGATACGATGTACCGGCCAGTTACGAGGACGGAAACGTCGGTCACCGTTGCTGTATAAAGGCTTCACCCGACCCATTTCCCGACAGACACAATTAAGGCCGGAGCAGGGAAGTCAATCCCCGTCCGGCCACTTGAAACTGGAAACCCGAAACTCGAAACTTCTCCTACAGCTTTTCGAAGAACTCGCACGCGGAACAGGAAATATAGATCCCGCCCGGTACGCCGCGCTGCCGATCCTTCATGCGTTTTACGATGCGAGTTGACTTGCCGCACTTGGGGCAATCCGTGCTCTTGCTGGTGTCCATGACCTTCTTACGGTCCGCTGTTTTTGCAATCTTCGCTCCAACTGCCATGATTCGTTTCTCCTGATGTCAATTACGCAGTGTGACCCGCCTTGCTTCGGCGCGAACAATTGTGGATGGGATACCTCAGAAACCGTCGGCCCGACCGGAAATCTACTCTGGAAGATCCTGCAGACTGCGTTTCGGCGCTCTTCCGTCGTGTTTGATTTTACAGGAACGCAGTCACGGTTGTCTCGTCGCAACGTTGACCACCCTCCTATTCGCCTGCTACCGTCATATGTTTGCCCTTCTGCGCGCTGACTCTGCGGGCGGCAAACCTCTGGTTGTGCGAGTCGCTCCGCCGTAGGAATCCATTTGCTTTGTTCGTTATTTACGGAGGTTCACCATGTCTGCCATCAAGTTTCGCGGGGTCGACTTTATCCAGTTCGATTCGCTGCTCACTGAAGAAGAACGCCTGGTGCGCGATACCACGCGGCAGTTCATCGAGGACAATCTCATCCCCATTATCGAAGAGTGCAATCGGGCCGGCCGGTTTCCGCGGGAACTGGTCAAACCCATGGGCGAGCTAGGCTTCTTTGGCGCATCGCTTAAGGGATATGGTTGCGCCGGCATGGGTAACGTGGAATACGGACTGATGACGCAGGAACTTGAACGGGGAGACTCCGGGGTGCGCAGCTTTGTAAGCGTGCAATCCGGACTGTGCATGTACCCGATCTATGAATTTGGCAGCGAGGAACAGAAACAAATGTGGCTGCCGCCCATGCAGAAAGGTGAAAAGCTTGGCTGCTTCGGATTGACCGAGCCCGGGTTTGGCTCCAATCCTGGCGGTATGCTCACCCGCGCGCGCAAAGTGGGGAACGAATACATTCTGAATGGCGAAAAGATGTGGATCACCTCGGGCACGATCGCCGATGTCGCCATCATCTGGGCGAAGGTGGAGAACGAAAATAATAAGATTCGCGGCTTTCTGGTTGAAACCAACCGCCCCGGCTTTTCGGCTCAGGATGTTCACGGGAAATGGTCACTGCGGGCTTCGGTCACTTCGGGGCTTTCGTTGCAAGATGTGCACATCCCGGAGTCGAACCTGCTGCCGAAAAGCGACGGCCTGAAGTCGCCGCTTATGTGCCTGAACCAGGCCCGCTACGGTATTGCCTGGGGTGCCATTGGAGCGGCCATGTCCTGCTATGACTGTGCGCTGCAATATTCGATTTTGCGCAAGCAGTGGCGCGACCAGCCCATCGCCTCGCACCAGCTCGTGCAAGACAAGCTCACCTGGATGATCAGCGAGATCACGAAAGCCCAACTGCTCGTGCTGCAGGTAGGACGATTAAAAGATGCGGGCAAGGTGGAACACCAGCACATCTCGATGGCGAAGAGGAACAATGTCTGGATGGCTTTGGAGTGCGCCCGCATCGCGCGCGACATCCTCGGCGCCAACGGCGTCGCCGATGACTACCCGATCATGCGCCACATGATGAATCTGGAATCAGTGAAGACTTACGAAGGCACGCATGATGTGCATTCGCTGATCATTGGGCAGAGTGTGACGGGGATTGACGCATTCTAGCCTCGCGAGGCGCCCGCTTGGACAGCCGAGGGCGGCTGTCCCCACATGTTCCAATCAGGCGGTTGGTTTTTCCCGGGGTGGTTGCACCGCCGTGAACTCTTGGGCAAACCGCAGAGCGTAATTCTCCAGCAGCGCAGGCACGCGATGTGGATCCGTTGATTGCAAAATCAATCCGGCGTGGTGATGCCTTTTGATGCGCAGAACTATTTCCGGATCGTTGTAACCGGACGTATCCGGATCCTCCTGCCGCGCTAACGAAAGAATTACGCCTGCATAGTCTTCGCGCACCGGCGGCAGTTTATATGAACCGTCGCCTCCGGCGACCTCGATACGAGCCCACTCCCGCCACAGATTGATCCCCGTCGCGGCCTCGACCATCTCGTTGATGTAGGCGCCGCCCACGCGCGCGGCGCACTCTAAGAAATAAAAGCGCCCGTCCGCATGTGCCTGAATGAATTCGGCATGTGCCACGCCGCGCACGAGTCCAAGTGCCGCAATCAGCTCGCGGTTTATCTCTCGTAGCCCAGTGTCGGCGTCGCTTCCGCGAGGGATCGTAGACGTAGTAAACACGCCGCCACCCTGGGCTACGTTCATCGGCGGCTTGCCGTATTTGCTCACGTTGGAGAAGATCACCTCATTTTCCGAGACCACAGAATCTACGTGGTACACCTCGCCGGCGACGAACTTCTCCAGCAGGTAGGCGGATTGCTTGTCGCCCAGTTGCTCCAAGATCGGCCGTAGCTCGTCGGCAACATGGATTTTCTTGATCCCAATCGCGGAGGCTTCCTGCCGCGGCTTCAGCACCCAGGGTCCGGGGACATGGTCGAGGTAGTAGCGGATGTCACCGTGATTGAAAACGGGCACGAAGTCCGGCACGCACACTCCGCGATCAAGAGCACGCATACGCATGGCCAACTTGTCGCGAAAGTAGCGCATGGTGGTTAATCCCATGCCAGGAATGCGCAAATGTTCGCGGAGAGTCGAGGCCGTTTCCATGTCGTACTCGTCGAGAGCCACGATGCGATCGAGTTTCTGAGTCCGCGCCAGGTGCGTCACGGCTTGCACAATATCGGCGAGAGGAATGTCGGGGGGAAGGTAGAACGTATCCTCCAGGCTATCGCGCGGCCAGTCGGCGTTGCTCAGTTTTTCCGCCGTCAGCAGAAATACGCGGCAGCCAAGGCGTTTGCACTCGCGCATGAATTCCTGGCCCTTTTCGTAGGTCGTGATGCAGAGCAAGGTGAGCGGGCGCGATTCCGGCATAAGGATGGTTTCGATTCAGGGGTAAGAGAATACCACGGCGGGATTGGGATCGATATCGCGCCTTTGGATCGGGTCGATGAGACTCCCCGATGATCCCAGCGGTGCTACAACTTTCTCATTCTTGACGAGAGGTTCCCCGATGGAGCATGATGCGCGATGCCTGCATGAGGCCATGGCTGTCGAGGCGCTTGGGAGGCTCCTATGGCTACGCAAATTCGACCAGAAAACAAGGCCCGCAGTTTTGGGCAGAACATCGAAAGCGATCTCGCGTCGCGATTCCTGCGTGTGGTCGAAGTCTCCGCGATTGCCTCGGCCCGCACTATGGGGCAGGGCGAGCGCAAGCTCTCGGATCAGGTCGCCACTGAGGCCATGCGCCAGACCATGGACTGCATCCCCATGCGGGGAACTATCGTGATTGGCGAGGGCGAGCGCGACGAGGCTCCCATGCTCTACATCGGGGAAAAGGTTGGCGCCGAATTTCCTGATGGACGCGAGGTGCCTGAAGTCGACATCGCGGTCGATCCACTCGAGGGGACTAATCTTTGCGCGACTGGAGCGCCCGGTGCGATTACCGTGCTTGCCGCTTCAGAACGTGGAGGCCTATTGAATGCTCCCGATTGCTACATGGAGAAAATTGTGGTCGGGCCTTCCTGCAAGGACGCGGTCGAACTCGATGCTCCCGTGGCGGACAATCTGAAAAACATTGCAAAAAGATTAGAACGCGACGTGGAAGATCTGGTGGTCATCGTGCTGGACCGGCCGCGCCACGAGAAGCTGATTGCCGACATTCGCGCTGCTGGCGCCCGCATCCGCCTGATCGGCGATGGCGATCTTTCAGCCGGTATCGCGGCAGCCGTGATCGGAACCGGCGTGCACGCCGTCATGGGTTCTGGTGGTGCGCCGGAAGGCGTGATTACCGCCGCCGCGATCCGTTGCCTCAACGGATATATGCTTGGCCGCCTGGTGGTGAAGCCCGACCAGGGGGAGCGCCTCGCGCGCATGGGCATTAAGGACAAGGACCGCATCTACGAGGCGGAAGACCTTGCTCCCGGCAAGCAGCTTATCTTCGCAGCTACTGGAGTGACGGACGGTGCATTGCTGAAAGGCGTCCGCTTCTTCGGCGAGGGCACGCGAACCTCTTCGGTGATCCTTACTCATCAGACGGGCAAGGTTCGCTTCATCGAAAGCATTCACCTCGAAAAGGGGCCGGATGTGAAGGTGAGGTTCGCGTAGGGATTTCCTAGACGGGGGGCAGGACCACTCCGGCGACCTCGCTCTAGGCAAATGGATTTTCGATTTGGAGATTTTCGATCTTTCGGCCGTGCTGGAAGTCTTCACTGTAGAGCGTCGCGCACTCGCCCTGCAGAGCCGCGGCCAAGATGAGCGAGTCGCACCATGCAAGGTGGTGCTTCGCTGATATCCGCAGAGCTTCAACATAAAGAGCGGGCGAGGAGTGAACCGCCAGTATGGGGCGGAATACTGTGATGAGGTACTGTTCGGCTTCGGCCGGGCTCATCGGCTGCGAGAAGCGCCGCAACGCGACATTCAGGAACTCCTGAACAACCTGATAGCTCACAATTCCTTGGCCGGTATCGGCTGCTCGTCGAATGAGTTCCGCAGATTTCTGTGCCTTGGCAGTGGCTTTCGCGTCGAAGGTGTAAACAAAGATGTTGGTATCGAGGAAGAATCTAGCGCTCATTCATCTCGTCCCGGGTGTAGGGTCCAGAGGAGCGGACGTGGCGAAGCCGCCGCATCAGCGCATCCACGGCGGCCCCGCCTCCAGCCTGGGCAGCGTATTGTTCCAGCCACTCGCGAAAGGCCGCGTTTAGCGTCTGGTGCCGGGCCCGGGCCACCAGGCGGGCTTGTTCAATCAAGCTATCGTCGGCGCTGAGGGTAATGTTCTTCATACGAACATAGTGTACACTATATTCGTGTTGTCTAAAACATAATCTTGTACCCGAACGAGGCGGCCATACTATTTCAGATACTCTGAGCCTTTCTTCAAGTCCTCGGGGACGTTGGGAGACGGAGGAAAGTCCTGCGAATATCCCTGGAGCAAGCTCACCGTTACCTCTGAGCGAAGCGTACCGTCGTGGACCACGATGGTGTGCGGATGGCCTTTCGAGTATCCCTCCCACAAAGATACTCCGGCATAAGCGCCGTCCTTACGCAGGATGAAATACGTCATGTCGATGAAATGCAGCTTGTTCATGTCGCTGTTGTAGTTCCGGACGATGCGTTTGAGGGCGTCCATGCCGGCTTCCCGCGGAGACATGCCGTGGCGCATGTTTTCAACGATCGTGTGGGCGCCAGCGACCTTGATGTTTTCCTCCCCGCTGCCGGTTGCGCCTGCCGAGCCCACGTCTTGATCGGTGTAGCAGCCCGCGCCGATGATGGGCGAATCGCCGACACGTCCAGGAAGCTTAAACGCCAATCCACTCGTCGTGGTGCATCCGGAAATTTCGCCTTTATCGTTCAGTGCGGAACAGTGGATCGTACCGGTAGGAGGGAATAGAACCTTTCTCACTGCCGCCAGTTGAAGTTCCGGTTCAATACCAAGATCAGCGGCGCGCGCTTGCAGGTTCTCAATTCTTTCTCGCCAGAGTTCGGACTGCGGCTTGTCCTTCGACGGTGGCGGCTGCCAGTGGGGATCGGCCAAACCGGGTCCCCACCAATCATCGGTGGAGTGGAATTCTTTCCACAGCAGCCAAATCTTTCGCGAATGGTCGGTCAGCAAATTCTCGCGGGGAAAACCGACAGCCACTGCGAAGCGCTCCGCGCCTTCTCCCACCAGCATCACGTGTCCGGTATGCTCCATCACGGCCTTCGAGACCAGCGACACGTTCTTGATATTGCGTACGCCGCCGACCGATCCCGCACGCCGTGTAGGTCCGTGCATGCAACAGGCATCGAGCTCAACCACGCCTTCTTCGTTCGGAATTCCGCCCAAGCCGACAGTGTCGTCGTTGGGATCGTCTTCCGGTCCTTTTACTACCTTCAGGACAGCGTCAAGTGTGTCACCGCCGCTTTTGAGAAAAGCGAACCCGCTCTCCATATACGCATAACCGTTGTGGGCACAAATGATGATGGGTCGCTTCTGTGAACCCGAGGGCGCGTCGTGATTTTGCGGGGCGGCATTCGACTTGTTGTCATTGCTTTGCGCTGGCGTTCCGACTCCGGCAGCGATTACTCCGAGAACTGAGGTCTTTACAAAATCACGGCGTGAGAAAGGCATGTTCCTCCTGCTGCATGAAACCGGGAAGCATATCACGCTACGAGGGGGCGATTCACACCGCCGACTTGAGAATGGCGTAGGAAATTACAATGTGCCGCGGGCCCTCCAGTTGGAGCGCCTACGACCTTACTACGTTCGGCCCGAACCGGCTGCCAGGCCGCGATATCGGCCTACATGTCCGGGCTGCCGGCCAAGGGATTCTCTGCCGGCCTGCGTGATCTCTCGAACTTTATTTTGTTCGGACCGAAACCGCAACAAGGCGGCAATGTTGCCGACGCTGTCGAGTTCAGGATCATCCTTGACATAGAACAGCTCGACATCACGACGAATCGCCCAAGGCAAGATCGCTTCCGATACGTCGACAACCTCGCGAGTCTCGCGTCCGCAAACCGGGCAGGAGCTTACCAGGTGCGCGTCCAGGTGGCCGCAGCCCGTGCACTCGACCGCTTGCGCCACGTAGCGATCTCCGATCAGCAAGGTTTGCACTTCACCCAATTCCAGCGAACGCAGCACGCGCCGCAATCCAGTAACACCTCGGCCGTTGCTGCGGGCCTGGCTGATGGTTTCGTGCACCACCTCCTTGCACCGCTTCCGCTGCCACTCGGAAAAGATCTGTTCCGCTTGCGAGCGAATGGTGTCCCGGCTCATGTACGCAACTTCAGCGGAAAATCGCCCGAGCAATCGTTGCGCTACATCAGGATGCAGTTGCGGTTCGAACTGCGACCAGTGCAAGTCCTGGCAACCAAGAATCCACTGGTCAAAGACATGCTTCTCGACGGCGTTCTTGAGCACGTCGGCCACCAGTTTGAAATGCTGGCGGACTTCGTCGGCGACGCGGCGCTCGGCATGGCCGGCGTCATATCCGGCGAAGCCGTCACTGCGACCGCGGTGGGGAAGGGGATGAAAAAAATCAATGCGTTCGGTCAACTCACCTAAACGGAGATCGAACAAGCGCGCGCGGTGGCGGTCGAGCAGCACAACGCCGAGGCTGGGGAATGCTCCCAGCAAGCGAGCGACCGGTTTGAGATGAAAATGACGATCGACGAACAGTTGCGTGTTGCCGAGCTGCGGTGGCAGATCGAACTCGCGCCAAAAGCCTTGCGCGGCACAGGCGAATACGGCCTTGCCGTGCGCTCCGTTTCCACGCAAGTCCTGCGACAGACGGACAATCCGGTCAATATCGGCACGGGACGATTCGCATTTGCTCTTGCCCGAACCCGCACCCTTGCTCTCCAACCGCCGTAAAGCCTCGCGCAGCACTTCTTTGGTGGCGATGGCTTCTTCTTTGTGGGCTTTGTTGCGAGGCGCCGTGGGCTGAAAGTAGAAGCTTAGAGCGCAGGCTCCCTGATCTTCGAATTGTGCTAGTTCATGAATTTGTTCGCGAGTAATCATCCCCTGTCCCCACTTCCTTTCAATTGGAATTGGATCTATGCGGTCCCCGTGGACGCGAACCGTCCCTTAAATTGGCCCACAAATTGGGGCGATTTGCGCAGGTGATCGCGCGCGGCAGAAATAGAACTTAAAACACGGTCCGGCGGAATGCCGGTGATAGCGGAGATTTCGTCGACTCCGAAACCTTCGATCGCGTGCAGGATAAACGCCTCGCGATGGTTGGAGGCCACATCGCGCAGAGCAGCGGCGATCAGACGCATCATCTCTTCGGACCCGACGATTTGTTCCGGCGTCGCGACCCGGTCGTCGGCGATGATGGTTTCCTCTGTGATCGCTTCGTCAGGCTGATGGAACTGCAGTTCCGGCTCATCGCTGGCTTTGACGTTCGCCTTACGGGCAGATTCCTCCAAGCGCACCGCGCCCCCGTTCGAGCCTTCGGGACGGGAGAGTTCGTCCAGTGCCTCGAGCGCCAGACGGTAAAGCCAAGGTTCCAGCGCCAACCGCTCCGGCTTCTCCCGTCCACTGCCCAGGGCCGCCGCAATGGTTTCGTCAATCACTTCTTCTTTGCTGATGGAATCGGGCACAACCTGATCGGCGGTCTCGCGAAAATAAATTTCGCGCTCCACAAAGCGCTCCAGGCGAGGAAGATTCACGTTGACGTAGGAACGCACATCCTCCGACGAAACCGCAGCTGGAAATACCACGGCCAGCGTCTCCTCGAAAGGTACGGACGCATTGCGACGTCCCGTGGCTTCCTTCTGCCGCCGCGCCCATTTGTGCGGAGAGCGTAGAAGTTCCTTATGCTTGGTTACTTGCTGCAGCAAGTCTTCGAAAGCGCTTTTCACTGCAGCCTCGGGAGTCTGGGCTTTTGCCTGCACCGCCATCTGGCCGGACGGCAATCGCAAGTTCAAAGAAACGACGGTTCCCTCGCGCGCCGAGTTTTCCTCCACCATGCCTTTGAGATGGACGAGCTCGGGGCGGAAGAACTGCAGCCGTTTCCGCAGTTTTTCGATCTGGTGTTGAATGTCTTTTTCTACGGCGGGTGTTTTATGAAGACGGTAACTGACGTGGACGTTCATTAGCACCTCGGCCTTACAACGAAGCGGCGCTTTTCAGTGCTTTCTACGGAGATTGTACACCTGCGGCCATAGCGGAAAAATGCGAATCGAAGGATGAAAAGTTCGCATGTGCCGGATTTGGAATTCTCCGTATATATGCCTTGACACGTATATTCCATTTGGGGTATACGAAGAGAGTGGAAACTGTATTCGAAATCATTGCGGAGCCGAACCGGCGCGCGATATTGAGTCTGCTGGTCTCTTCGCAACAGTCGGTTGGAGAGATCGAGCGTCAACTTCGTATGCCGCAGCCGACCGTGTCAAAGCACCTGCGCGTGCTGCGCGATGCCGGCTTCGTGGAATCCACGGTGGACGCGCAGCGCCGTCTCTACCGGCTCAAGCCAGAACCGCTTCAGGAGTTGGATGCCTGGCTGGCTCAGTTCCGCCGGCTATGGTCCGCTCACGTGGATGCTCTCGAACGCCACCTTGATCGCATGGGTCAGGACCGCATGGATCAACCGACGCTAACGAAAAGGAAGACAAGGCGAAGACGACGCGGCCTAAACCGTGAACGTGGCAAAGGAGAAACGAGATGAAAATCAAAGTGACCAGCATATACGTGGATGACCAGAACAAGGCTCTGCGCTTCTATACGGATGTACTGGGTTTTGCCAAGAAAGCCGATTTCAGCAATGGTCCATTTCGCTGGCTGACCGTGGCCTCGCCCGAGGAGCCGGAGGGCACTGAGCTGCAGCTGGCGCTGAACAACAACCCCGCGACCAAAACCTATCAGCAGGCGATCTTTCAACAAAACCAGCCCGCGGCCAACTTCTTTACAGACGACATCAAAGGCGACTACGAGCGGATCAAAGCGCGCGGCGCGGTGTTCACGATGCCGCCCACCGACGTGACTGGCTCGACCATTGCGATGCTGAACGACTCCTGCGGCAACCTGATTCAGCTGACGCAGTTGATGCGATGGTCATGAGCAATCGCGAGCAGTACAGACCGGGACCGGCCGACGTGGCGCGGGTGCGAAAGGACCGGGGACCAAACGGGGAAGACAAGTGGACGCTCATTCTCGTCAGGGAACTGCGCCACTCACCGGAAAAGGTCTGGCAGGCGCTCACTGACCCGGCGCATCTGCGGGAGTGGGCGCCCTTCGACGCCGATGGGAGCCTGGGTGCGGTTGGAACTACGGTGAAGCTCACCACGGTGGGAGCGCCCGCGCCCCGCATTACCGAAACAACGGTGACGCGAGCTGAGGCTCCCAAGTCGCTCCAGTACAACTGGGGTGGCTTCGATATGCGGTGGGAACTCGAAGCCCTAGGTGGAGGCACGCGCCTGACGTTGTGGACCAACATCGGTGACCGCTTCATCGCAATGGGCGCTGCGGGTTGGCAGATCTGCTTCGATGTTCTGGATCACCTTCTCAGCGGAACTCCCATCGGCCGCATCGCCGGTCCCGAGGCTATGAAGTTTCCCGCCTGGCAGCGGCTGAACGCGGAGTATGCGAAGCTGTTCGGCATCGAAACGCTTAACGGACCGCCTCAGGCGGCTCAAAAGTCCTGAATCGAGAGGATCGCAAGACGATGCACAAACCGCTTAAGAGAAACAAAAAAGAGTTGTCACCAGAACAACGGAAAGAACTACTCACAACGTTGAAAGCCCGTTTCGAGAAAAACGTGAACCGCCATAAAGGTCTTGCTTGGGCTGAAGTACAAGCAAAGCTGGAAGCCAATGCCGAGAAATTGTGGTCAATCAGTGAAATGGAAAGAACTGGCGGCGAACCGGACGTTGTTGGACATGACAAGAAAACGGGCGAATACGTTTTTTATGATTGTTCCGCGGAAAGTCCTGACGGCCGCAGAAGTCTTTGCTACGACCGTGAAGCGCTGGATTCAAGGAAAGAAAACAAGCCAAAAGGCAGCGCGATGGATCTGGCCACTGCGATCGGCATTGAGCTTTTGGCGGAAGAACAATATCGAGAATTGCAGATGCTTGGAAATTTCGATATGAAAACGTCGAGCTGGGTGCAAACACCTCCTGCGATCAGAAAACTCGGCGGCGCCCTATTTTGCGATCGCCGCTACGACACCGTTTTCGTGTATCACAACGGCGCGGAATCTTACTATGCCGCCAGGGGATTCCGTGGCTGGCTCAGG
>Ga0074046_10000590_pt1 | contig 33388 bp, 25 predicted proteins | sample BogForMeECP23OM3_FD_94441 | JGI IMG/M metagenome (GOLD analysis project Ga0074046, IMG submission 94441) | Bog forest soil microbial communities from Calvert Island, British Columbia, Canada - Bog Forest MetaG ECP23OM3 | ecosystem: Environmental > Terrestrial > Soil > Wetlands ... | reverse complement strand
TGATTACGAGCGGGCCTTGGTTGGTATGGCAGAACCTTCAACTAGAGCGAAATGGCGCGCTCTTCCGAGTGCACGGAGCAGTACGCTCAAAATAGGGATTGACAGCGCCGACATTGTCAGAGACGCGATGTTGCGTCAACTGACGGTCGTCACTAAGGCACGATGGCAACCGAGCAGGAAGTTTGTGCGACATTTTCACCATTGCCGCAATGAAAGCACCCGCTGAATAAGCAGCGCCGACTTCAAGAAAAAACAAGGGGTCTGACCACTGGCCTTCCATCACCGCTGCACCACGGCTGAGCATGAGATGACAGACCCAGAGAGCGGGAAGAAGCCATGCAAACAATGCTGTCCAATCGGCCCAGCGACGGTAAATCAAACCTCCGATAATGGCCACGCCAGTCAGTAGTAGCACGACGGTCAACGCCGGAGGCAATTCTGCCATAGTTTGCGCTTATGGGGCGCAGGGGCGGCCACGCCCTGGCCACGCGGATGAAGCAAGCGAAACCCAAGACGAGCTGCGTTCGCCTGGGACAGCCGAGGGCGGCTGTCCCTACGTTAAAGCTAGTTCTTTCCGGTCACGCCGCCATACTTGGTTAGCCACTTCAGCTCTTCGCGCACTTTGATCTTCCCGTGCCAGGGATTCTGGTCAAGCGAGTGTCCCTCACCGGGAAAAATCAGCAGGTCACTCGGAATATTCAGTTCGTGCAGGGCGCGATCGAGGAGGTAATCCTCGGCTACCGCAACCCGGATATCGTCCGCTCCCCCGACCATATGGGTTGGCGTACGGACTTTATTAATCTGGAAAATCGCGGCTTCGCTGCGGTAGCGATCGGGCGTTTCCCAGGGCAGCCCGCCGAGGAAATAGGCGTCGTCTAAGACCGTGTCATCGTTGCCCCAGTTGGCGACGTGCTCCACCGCGCCGGCGCCGGTGACGGCAGCCTTAAAGCGAGTGGTTTGCGTGATCAGCCAGTTGGTCATGTAGCCGCCATAGCTGTAGCCGCCGACGGCTAGTTGGTTCGGATCGGCAATCCCGTCTTTCACTAGCGCATCGACGCCGGTCAATATATCTTTGCCCGGCCGGGAAACAATTTCAGGAACGATCTGCAGCGCAAACTTGTCTCCATAGCCGGTCGATCCGCGATAGTTTGGCTCGAACACCAGCCAGCCCGCGGTGGCGGCCAAGCGATCCCACTGATACCAATCGGCCTCGAAGTGGTTCCCGTCGGCATCCTGCGGGCCGCCGTGGATGAACACGAACATGGGCAGGTTCTTCGCCTCAAACTTTCCCGGCGGGTACATCAGCATGCCTTCCACCGGCGTGCCATCGTCGGAGGTCCAGCGATAAGGCTTGGCCTTCGGCAGGTCCCGCTCGGTGAACAGCTTGTTGAAAGAAGTGATGGGCCGCGCTTGCGCCAGTTTATCGGGGCCGTCGGCTATATAAACTTCCGTGGGCCGCTCGGTTGCCGAGTAAGCAAACGCTATGCGCGTGTTTTGAGATTGTGACGCGGAGGCAGGGGCTTCATACGTGCCAGCCCATCCTTCATGCTTCACGATGGCGGCTTTCGGATTGGCCTGCGATACCAAGTGCACCTCGGTTCCGATGCGGCAGGCACAGAGCACCGAGCCGTCGGGCAGCGGCGTGTAGCGTACGACTTCTCCAGGGTAGTCGGCGAACCAGCGTTGGACATCCCGAGTGTCCGAGTCTACCCAGTAGAGGCGTGGCTGCGGATCTTCATACTTTCGTTCCAGCGATCCCAGGTTCACCTGAAAAAACACATGGCGATTATCCGGAGCCCATTCCAGATTCAGCTCCACGGCTTCGTTGCGGGTCAAGCGGACGGGCGTGGCTTCGGCTGTATTGCTGACCAGGTTGACGAGATAGAGTTCGACGTCTTCGACCTTTTCCTGGCGCTCGGAAACCGACGAAGTCACAAAAGCCAGCCGGCGGCCGTCGTGCGACACGATGAGTTGCTGCACACGCGAAGGCGTGGTTGTAACTGGGATTGCGCCGGGTGTGACGTGGGAATCCTTTTCTGCCTCGGCGATCTCCTTGGAACCTAGCGCGGCGTGGCGCGTTAGGGCTTCCTCGAGATTGATGCGGAGAAGCACGTCGCCACGCTCGTCGCCGCGGTAACGGATCACGTCCTTCCATTCTTTCTTGTGATCGTCGTCTTGTTGCTTGGTCCAGGGCTGGCGCGTCGCGAAATAGATCGCTTTGGAGTCGGCCGACCAGGCAAAAGCATGAACGGCTTCCCCTCCTGAAGTGATGGCAAAGGCCTCGCCGCCGTTTGGGGATATCAAGAATAGCTGGGCTGAGTCTTTGTCTTTGTCTTTTTCTTTGTCATTGTCATTGTCATTGTCATTGGCTTCGGCCGCCTCTCCAGCTTTGCCTTCGCCGACTTTGCGGGCGGAGAGAAAGGCGATCCACTGGCCGTCGGGCGACCATTGCGGCGAGCCGTCATGGCCGGATGCCGTCAATTGCACCAGATTCCCGCCGCCCGCGGCCCGGTAGAGCCAGAGTTCCCGGCGGAAGATCTGCTCATCCCAGTCGGCCTTCTCGGTTCCGATAACGATTGAGTTGCCATCGGGCGAAACTTTCACCGCGGTGAAACTGACCGAATTGAAGAATTCATCGAGGGTGAGCTTGGGCTTTGCGGTTGGGGTTTGAGCCAAGATGGAAGGGGTAAAGATCGAAGCGAAAATCGCAGACGCAAGGGAGACAAGCAGTAGTTTTCGTCGCATAGAAGATGGGCCCATAAACCTTTCGATAACGGTTTTCAAGAACTACGAGGTATACACTGCGCGCGCTGTTGGTGGCAAACGCACCCCTTTGCATTTCGCGGCGAACAGCAGGTCCTTCCCCTTCGACAAGCTCAGGGTCAGGATGACAATTCGTAAAGGGTTTCGGGGATTCATGGTGCGGTGGGTTGGGCGTCGCGCAGCGCCTCATCCAGCGGCCGGTTGCTGGGTACGTTTTGTTCCACGACGCGCCAGCCGTCGTCATAGCTGCGAAAGCCCACCGTCGACCGGTAGCGCACTCCGCTGTCGTAAAGCGCCGCACCTACCTGATTCATCGATACCCAACGCCAGGTGAACTCTACGTCGGCGACGTTGCCGGCCTTGCTGATTCCGGAAATGTTCACCAGTTCGCGGCGCGCGACTTGGATCGCCATGGGGCCATTGTCGGGCAGTGCATTCGAGATCAGAGGACGGATGGTGTCCACTCCGAGCGGGGTCAGCAGTACGTCCCAGCAGGGTGGAGGCTCGAATCCGAGGGGACACTTCTGCTCAGTGCCGATGATCCATCCGCGCCGTTGGAGCACCATGAAGTCTGGAGAACTGAAATCCTTGTTGGAGACGATGCCGGTCCTGAGCCAGAACACTTGCGGCGCTTTGAATGTTTCCGAAGCTGAGATTAGATCGGCGGACAGGCGGCGCGTCAGAAAATCGCGCGGGGAACAGGCCGGGGCGAATGACATCAGAGACAACAAGACCGTCAGCCGCAATGTTTTTGTCGTGAGCATTGAATGTGGCTATGAGCTTTCGGCACGCCTAAACAGTATGCGGAAAAATGCAGTCTGCCGAGGAAAAACGACCACCGGGGCTAAAGCCCAGGCTGATTTCAGAGACTTACGCGGCCCTGAAGGGCCACTCTTCCACGGCGATACGGACATTTGTGACTCTTTCGCGCAAACCCCAAAAGGCATTCCCTGATACAAACCCCACTGGCACCCACAGGCTGCTATGGTTGCGAGAGGATTTTAACCAATCGCCCACGTCTGCGGGGCAGAAAAGGCGATGCCGCAATCTGACCGTCAAATTTCTTCGACCAACGGCCGGGGACGGGCGTATGACAAACCGGGCAATTGCCCTGAGTCGTTAACCTGTACTTCTCGATTGAATATCCATAACGCTGGATCAGCATTTCGCCACACTGGTGACAATGAGTATCTTCCAGGCCCTCCACTCGACCGGGAAGGTTGCCGGCGTAGATGTAGCGCAAGCCAGTTTCGCGGCCGATGGCGGCGGCGCGCTGCAAATCTTCGGGGCGCGTATCGGCCGGCGAAGTCATCTTGTAATCCTGGTGAAAGGCGGTTATGTGCCAGGGGATGTCGGGTGAAATGTCAGCAAGAAATGCGGTCATCTTGCGCAGTTCGTCGTCGCTGTCGTTGAAGCCGGGAATGAGTAAGGTAACGATCTCCAGCCATACGCCCATCTGGTGCAAACTGCGGATGGTTTCGAGGATCGGCTGCAGGCGCCCGCCGAGTTGACGATAGTGGCTATCGTCGAAGCTCTTGAGGTCCACCTTGTAGAGATCGATCCAGGGATGGAGATACTTGAGCACCTGCGGCGTTCCGTTGCCATTCGAAACGAATCCGGTCAGCAATCCTGCCTGGCGGGCCAGGCGGAAGACCGCAACCGCCCATTCGCTGGTGATCAGGGGCTCGTTGTAGGTGCTGACCACAACTTTTGCGACTTGGGCAAGCGCGTCCTTGACCAACAGGGCCGGATCGGCTTCGAGTGGCGGCGAGACGGCATTCGGATCGCGCAGCGCCTGCGACGTTACCCAGTTCTGACAGTACGCGCAATGCAGATCGCAGCCCAGCATTCCGAAACTGTAGGCGAGGGCTCCGGGGTGGGCGTGGAAAAACGGTTTCTTTTCGATCGGGTCACATTGCACTCCGGCGACGTAGCCCCAGGGCACGTAGAGTGTGCCTCCGTGGTTGAAGCGAACCTTGCAGACACCGGGTTGTCCCTCGGGAATCGGGCAACAGTGACCGCAGGCATAGCAGCGCACTCGATTGCGATCCAGCTTTTCCCAGAGAGCGGGATCAGCTTCGCGGACGCGGTCGCCGGCCGTCAAAATGTCTTGCAGCGTGGCCACGAGTCTATTTTACGGCTGTTTGAGGCGAGGGGGTTACGAGAGGCGAGTTTTTTACCACAGGGAACACGGGGGGACACAGGGGAAACCGACGTCTCCTTCAGTTCTTCGCAGACTTGGCGGAGTTATGCTGGCGGAGCCAGGCATCGGCTTGCTGGCTGGCGGCGGCGACCTGCGCCCGGGTCATTTGGGAAGCCAGCCCTTGCAGTCTAGATCTGCTGTTCTCGTCGCCTCCGGCGAGCGCGATATCGGACCAGATGTAGGCTTGGGACAAATCCTCAGGAACTCCCCGCCCCGCCCAATAGTAGGCTCCGAGGTGAGACTGAGCATCAACGTGCCCCTGTTCGGCGGAGCGCAAGAACCATTGCACGGCCTGCGCGTCATCCTGCGGAACACCCTCTCCGTTATGGTAGCGGACACCCATCTGAAATTGTGCTTCCGCGTCTCCATGATCGGCCAGCTTACGCCAGTCCGCCAGTGACTTCACCGGCGTGTTGCGGTCAGTCGTGCTTTGTCCTGGGTCAATCGAGGCCGCCTCGACCCCGTTTATCAACGGCCGCTGCGAGGCTTGCGTCGAGGACTCCCGACGCGTCTGCATCATGGACCCGACCAAATAGCCGAGAGCCATCGCCACCGCCAGGATGGCCAGCCCGAGCAGCGTCCAGTGAAGCAAGTGAGGCCGAATTCCAGATGCGGGTTCGGCGACCGGCTGCGAAACTTGCTCGCTGAGTTCAGGGTTCTTTTCCGTCTCCGTCGAGATTGACTCCGAAACGGGAGGCTGCGGCGCAGCTTCTGGGGTGACCGCGGTCTCCGGCTGAGTCGCCTCGGACTGGATGGTTTCAGGCTGTCTTTTTTCACGATGGGATTTCGGAATCATTTCGACGAGCCGGTCCAAAACCGTCTCATGCACCTTCGTGAAATTTCGCGAGTGCGGAGAGAAAATCTCCAGCAGGCCCACCACCCGAAAATCGGACACGATGGGAGTGGCCATGAGCGAGCCGATACCCAGTGCGCGACAGACTTCGGGATCGATGCGCGGATCGTTTTCCGTATCCTCGCAGGAAACGAGGAGGCCATTGCGAACGCATTCTCCAGACAGACCTTGCTTCGCGTCCACAGGGGCGCCGAGTTGCGGAGCGGGTTCACCGGCTCGCGCCCGGCAGACCATTTTGCCGTCGGTGAGCAACGCCAGGGCCGCGCCGCTGGCTCCGGTAAACAACAAGGCGCGCTCGGTGACATGCTGCAAAATCGCGCCTACGTCGTCACCGATCTCACGGAGCTCGCGGCGAACCGTCTCCACCTGTAGAGACTCGGCTTGGCGCGTCTGAGACGGGGCAAGCCCCGTCTCTACAGGAGAAACGATTGGGACGACCTTGGGAGTTTCACTCACCAACACGGGCTGCGCTAATTTCTCTCCATCCTTGTCATTGTCATTCTTGCGCTGCGTGAGTTGTTCGGTGCGGGCAGCATGGTTGGAGCAGGCTATCAGCAGGTTGGCAAAGAGCCATTGTCGCAATACCTGGCGTGAACTCTCGGAAAGGCCGGAGAAGCGGATGCCTCCACGGCCAGTGTCATCGCTCCAGACCACCTGGCCGCTGCCGTGAATGTAACTCTTGGTTTCCGGCAGATCGAGGCAAAGGGTGATGGCGTGGTTCGTTTCCAGCCGCTCGCTGGTTCGGACGGCGAAGCCCTCTTCGTGGAGGTCCAGTAATTCGCTGAGGTCCACGACCATACCGGTCTGTGGGCCATTGAAACTGGCGTAAACCGGAGTGTGGAGTTTTTGACGAACCGAACGGCGGCGCTCTCGGTTGGGGGAACCCGCGACTGGATCCGGCAATCGAAGAATGCTCTGATCCATAATTGCCTCCATATTAACTCAGGAATCGCAAGGAAGGAGCAATATCCGCATGGTAGGGGAACGGGGCTTTGCCCCGCTGGACAGCCGGGGGCGGCTGTCCCTACGTTTTTTTCTAAAGGTTGGCGGCCAAGACCGGCGTATTCCCTTGCTCAGCCGGGACGAGAACCTTAGGCATGGTCAATACTCGATCGAGAGCATCTGCCAGGGTAACGGGAAACTCGGACGTCAGGAGGTTGACATCCAATTGCAGATCGCGCTGGCTGTAGATGCGGTAGACATCGAGCGAGCCACGGTGCCGGTTCGCAGCGGTCACCAGGTCCAGCGTCAGTTTCCACGAAGGCTGGCTGGAAATTGCCGCCATGTGAGGCAACTTGCTCCAGTGAAAATGGCGGCTGCTTTCGCCGGGTACGATCCGATCACCGGGCAGCGACTTGAGATGCAATTCGAACGCATCGAAATCGTTGCTATCGAAAGCTGCAACCAGGACTCTGCGTACCTGATCGAAATTGCCAGCCACTTTGAGTTCCTCGACCGCGCGGCGTACGGAAAGATTGTTGATCACGATGTGCCGCTGCTCGATGGTGCGCTGAGCCACGCGCCGCAGTTCGCCAAACTCGAGGTAGTTCAGGTGCTGAACGCCTAGCCAGATTCCGGTCCCAACCACTGCCAGCACCAGTCCCAGCGTACTGCCCGTGGGCCAAAGCAGGAACAGGCTGAGCATGGCAAAGACGGCGGAAACGGCGTAGAGAACGATTACCACCTGGCGATGGGAAAAACCCATCTGCAACAATTTGTGGTGGATATGCTCGCGATCGGCGGTGAAAATCGGTTTCCCGCTGATCAGGCGCCGGATGATGGAGAGCATGGTTTCCAGAATCGGCAATCCGAACGAGACGACCGGGATGGCCACAGCCACGAAGGTTGGCGCTTTCTCCGCTCCCGCCAAAGCCAGCGCGCTCAGCATGAACCCAATGAACAGGCTGCCCGAGTCACCCAGAAAAATGGTGGCCGGATTGAAGTTGAAGCGAAGGAATCCCAGAATCGCGCCCGCCAGGGTCACGCTCATCAGGGAGCCCAGCCAGGAATGCGTGACCAGTGAAACGACAAAGACCACCATCGTCGAAAATAAGGCTGATCCAGCGGCTAAACCATCCAAGCCGTCAATAAGATTGAAGGCATTGGTAACCGCAACCACCCACAAGACAGTAAGCGGCAACCCGACGAACCAGGGCAGCGAGTGGGAACCGAAGATCAATGGCAGATCGAGAACGCGCATGCCGCCGGCGAACAGCATCGCAGCCGCGACCGCCTGCACGGCAAACTTCAAATATGGACCTGCGCCGCGGAGGTCGTCGTAGATACCAAGGCAAAAAATGAGGCAAGCCGGAACATAGATTTGAAGAATGGTGTTGGGAGCAAGGCCATCGAGCAGGCGTGGAAATACCAGCGAGAGTCCCAGCCACACGCCCAAGCTGACCGAAAAAGCCAGGAAAATCGCCACGCCCCCCAGCCGCGGAAGCGGGGACTGGTGAACGTGCCGTCCCTCATGCGGTACCGAAACCCAGCCGCGGCGAGTTGCCCAGTCCCGCACTTCACGGGTAGCGACAAACGACACCAGCAGCGAGAATGCAAAGAGCCCAAAGAACAGGAGCGTCAAAATTACAGTTCCCTTCCGGCTGAAACACCCGGCACTTCAGATCACGTGCGCGCGGACGCCTCAGTCCATTTCTTCAGACAGGGTTTCCCCATCGGTGGCGCCGTGTGATGAAATGTTGATTGGTTGGAACTATACAACTCGTGGCCCTTGCGGAGCAACTCTTTTGGGCATTTGTTGATCAACTTTATTCTTCCAGTGCAACTCGCAGGCGCACTCGCTTGCTCCGCCACAGGGGGTCGGCCAGCCCAGCGTACATGAAGCGGAAATCCCTCGGCGGATAAGCTACCTCGACTTCCGTGCGCCAGATCAGATTCTGCGAGTCCGCGCCACAGTCCACGGAACCCGGACAAGGCGCAAAGCAGAAACGGTGATGCTGCTGGATCAGCTTCCAAGCCAAGGGAGTAATCGAGTCCCACGAGAACGTCCAGGCGAAGGCATCCACGGGCTGCCCCGCCCAAGCGGCGATTTGTGCGGCGCTCTCGACGATCTCATGATGCAACTGACTTTCGGGCAAAGTTCGGAGATTCACATGAGAGTACGTGTGGTTGCCAATGGAGTGCCCGCGGCGCGCCAGGTCCGCAATTTGCTGGGGCGTCATGGAGCGTGTTTCTTCTTCGGGGAGATTGGGCGGATGCTGCCGGGTATCGATGCGCGAATAGTAGAACTGGCGCGCTTCCCGTGGATTGCATTGCACAAACTGCGGAACCACAAAGAAAACCCCGCGCGTTCCGAAAGACTCCAGGACCGGTGCCGCAACCGTATAGTTATTCAGCCGGCCATCATCAAAGGTAAACAGCAAAGGCGGCTTCCAGTTACTGTCGCCGATTACTCGCGGGTCGGTGCGATACTCCTGCCACATGCGGGCAAAAGTGGGAAGGTCAACCAACGTAAAATGACGCGCCACCCACTCCAACTGCCGGCGGAAGCGGGACTCGTCCTGCTCCGGGGTTTCGTGCATTTCAATCACCAGCATGCTGGGACGTTGACCCCGGCGCACAAGCCAGCGTCGCAAGCCGAGTGCCAACTCATCCACGCGCAGCGCGGCGGCAGTTCCTATCAACGTTGAACGAACCGTTGAACGAACCGCTGAACGCAAGAAGGTCTTAGCACTCAAACTGTAGCCTCACAGAAACATGTCACCATCGGCTGGCACAAAATACCAAGGCTTTGCAGGGAGCAGTCCATATTTGTCGATGCACCAGGCAATGGGCGCGGCAAACGGACGGACTTTGAAGCCGTGTGCGACTAGCACTTGCTGGTGCTTTGGATCGAGGCAGCGGAATCCCAGCATATCAATCTGCTCGCGATACTCGCGCGACAAACCGGCAGCGATCGCGAGATATGTTTTCGAATCGGTCTCGCCCCAGATGTCCAACACGTGCAAGGCTCTGACCTGCTGTTTGTATCCGCGCTCTTGTAGGCAAACTGCGACCATGAATTGTTTTTCGCCGCCGGCCGGTCGAAACGCGAACAGTCGAGTCGTGGGGTCAACCCGCGAGAAGTAGCGCCACTTGAGAAACGGGACATCCCGGCAACTTGTGATCTTGTCGCTGCGGTGCTCCGCGCAGACGCGAGCCGCGTCCTCAGGGCTACCGAGCGGCAGGAGGGTTCCTTCTTCGCTGCCCAGAGGTAACCGCCGCCGAGCGCGAACCCATGGAGATGCTACTGCGGCCGCGAATTGTGCCACGCCGTCGCTTGCCGTTTTGCGGTACACGCTTTCTGCCAGCAGCGGAGGCCAGCGCAGGATGCCAAGGACTTCACAGTCCGAATTCCCCAAAGGATGCCCGCCAAGCCTCTTCCACATTTCAGCCACGGTCGCATTGGCGGAACTGACGAACAAAGGGCAACGGCGGCCAAGTTGCAAGTACTTCATGAAAATCGATGCGCCACTTCCGCGATATTGATCATTCACGTAAAACGAATTGGACATCATCAGCGTAAACGTCGTCTGGCCGAAGCAGAACTTCTGGGGAGAGCAACACATGCAGCCGGCGACTTCGCCAGACGGCGCGCGGAGAAACCATCCCAAGGAATCGCCTGGTTCACGCGCAGGGTTTTCCAGCAGGATCCATGAGAGGCGCTCCAGGGCGCGAGGAAGCGGCGTGTCCGATCCCGACTCGCAGCTGATGAATCGAGCCACTTCCTCCAGGTCAGAAGGAGCGATCTCGTGGAATTGGAGGCTTTTGCTTTTTCCCGGCATCTTACTTTCATGCGTCAGCGAGCCATCACAGCTGCGCCGGCGAGCAGATCGATTGTCCTGAAATGAACGCAATTACATAGTTGAGAAAATCCTGGCCCATTGTAACGCCTCTAGTCATCAGGGCCACGAGGCGGCGTAAAAGTCTACTATGATGGGCTAGACGTGGAAAAAGCCAGCTCTGGCAGGCTGGCTTCGTCAGAACTTTTGGGCGCGCGATTGGAAAAACGAGGGTCCATGATGGAAGCGTGGCTGAGATGGTCGTCCCAGTTCAACTTGCAGCGAGTGAGATTGGCATCAAATCTGAAGAATTTGATCGTTTCGCCCGGCCGTAAACCTCGCAGGATTCTGGCCGGCCCGTTCCGCGGCATTGTGATGGACTTGTCCTTAGAGAGTCAGACGCAGGTTTATCTTGGATTGTTTGAAAGGGAAACTCACTCCTGGCTCAATCGCCTGTCCAAAGGTATTTCGACGGCTATTGACATCGGAGTGGAAGAGGGAGAGCACACGATCTATTTCCTCACAAAGACCAAGGCCACGAAGGTATTCGCATTCGAACCGAATGCGAGTTGCCTCCCATTTCTGCAGGAGAATCTTGAACTGAACAAGTTGGCTCAATCAGATCGCTTAGAGATCTCGACCAAATTCGTTGGCGTTTCTGACACCGAGCAGGAGATTCGCCTGGACTCGCTGGTCGAGTCCATACACACCCCTTGCTTCGTAAAAATGGATGTGGATGGCGCAGAGGAACACATCCTGCGGGGAGCGAAACTTTTCAATAGTCTTCCGGATGTTCGCTGGCTTATAGAAACCCATTCCAAGGAACTAGAGGTTGCTTGCGAGGGGATGCTGAGAACTGCAGGCTTCCAAACCAGAATCATCCCGAACGCCTGGTGGCGACTCATCGTTCCCGAATTGCGCCCAGGTGGACATAACCGCTGGTTGGCAGCATGGAACAGTGGAGAGCACCGACCGTGACGGGATGAGCCGCGTTCCTTCAGGGCTTCCGCGAGCTTCATGGTCATCTTAGGACGGCTCCGAAGCTTCACTTGCTATCACGGCCGCCGGGGGTGGGGTCACGACTTTCACATTTTCCGCGGGTTGGGGCGCGATGCGCTCCTTCAGTTGGAGAAACCATTCCTCAAAATATTTCCTCGAAAGGTAGGCCAAGCCAACGGCAACCGCGCCCCCCACTGCAAACCGGAGCACGATCAGGTCAAAGTGTCCGACCGAGGGCTGCAGCCACGGCCAAAACCTTCGCGTGACCTTGTCGTAGACACGAAAAATCATGAGATGGATCAGATACAGCCCGTAGCTGATATAGCCGAAGAACTGCATGGTGGAGCTGCTCACCAGGCCTTTCCGAGAGCTGCTGCCGAGCACCAGAAAAAGAACAAGAAGTCCTACAAAGAAAGTATTAACCAGGGTCAGCTGCAGACCTTGCCCCAGCATGGTTTGACGCGACAGCAGGCCTAAGGGGGCGCCCGCGATCAGCAAAATCGGCGCGAGAATCAAGAGAAGCGTTGCCCCGGCAGCCGCTTGCTTCCGGGTGATCGAAGCGCGCAACACGAGGGCTAGAAGGCTGCCCTCGGCGAGGCCATCCGCGTTCAACCAGGTGTACCAATCTCCTCCTTGTAAATACCCACCGTGGAATGAGACTGCCCTGGCGACAGGCACGAGGATGCAAATGGCAACAGAAAACAGGGCCAGAAAACGAGGCCCCATTTTGCGCACCACCGAAGGCCAAACGATGTAATAGTGCTCTTCGACTGCCAGAGACCAGAGCGGATGATAGTCCATGGACACGCCGAAAAGATTCGTGACATTCGATAGGTAGATAAAACTCAAGCCGAGAAATGCTGCCGAGGCCTGGTGCACAAGACCCAAGAGGATCAAGAGCAAATAATAAGCTGGAAGAATTCGCAGGACGCGGCGGGTATAGAACCGGCGGTAATAATCGGGCCGGTTCTGGGAGTCAAGGAGGATTCCCGTGATGAGAAACCCGGAGAGAACGAAGAACAGGTTAACTCCGAGGGCTCCTGGCTGAGTTGCGTAAATGAAGATTCTGCGTGCTCCGGTAAAAGGCAGTTTTCCAAATGCCGCTCTGAACCCGTGGAAGAACAGTACCCCGAGAACGGCCACTCCGCGCAACACGTCCAGCTCGGGCATGAAACGCCTGACCAGCGGTTGCGGCGTGGGCACTTCGGTCTTCACTTCGTCCTCCGCTGCCGGCGGCGCATTGACCATGACTACGCTGAAGGATTCTGCTGGCAGTGATTTTCGAGATTATACCTTCTAACGATTTTGGAGGGGGCGAACCATGCGCTCTGCGCCGATTTCAGGGGGGTGGATGTGTTAAACTCGCCCCACGAGTTCATTCAGGAGTCTGGGTATGTCGGGGTGTCATCGCAACTTGATTTTGCGGAGCGTCTACGTGTTTCTGATTGGGTTGTGCAGCCTCAATCTTGTGGCACAGACGCCGGTAACGGGGGAAACGCCGCAGCCTGCGCCTGTCCAGCAGGCCGCTTCGCCGGAATCGCCTCGTCCACTCCCGAATTCCAACGTGAAGCTGGGCATCGGTGATCTGATCGAGATCACGGTGTTCGGGGTGCCCGATCTCTCGACCAAGACGCGGATCAGTGGCTCGGGAGATATTTATCTTCCACTGATTGATTATGTTCATGTTGCCGACCTGACTACCGATGAAGCCCAGGAGTTGATCCAAAAACGGTTGGAGGATGGAGGCTTTGTCCGTGGCCCGCACGTTGCCATTTTTGTCGACGAATCCGCCTCGCAGGGCGTCAACGTGATGGGAGAGGTTATCCGACCCGGGATCTACCCTGCGATTGGCGAGCGCCGCCTTTTCGACTTGATTTCGGCGGCGGGAGGATTGACGGACCGGGCCGGCCGGAACGTGACCATCGAGCATCGCGGAGACCCCGCACAGAAGATTGAACTCCAGCTATCGTCAAACCTGGCCGAAGATACCAAGAACAACGTGGATGTCGAGCCGGGAGATACGATTATTATTTCCCGCGCCGGGATCATTTACGTCGTGGGCGATGTGCAGCGCCCCAGCGGCTTTATCATCGAGGACAACGCACTCAGCGTGCTGAAAGCCCTGGCGCTGGCGGGCGGCAGCACCCGCACCTCTGCTTTGAACAAGACCAGGATCCTGCGGCAGACACCCAACGGAGTGCAGGAAATTCCAATCCAACTGAAGAAGGTTCTTTATGCCAAGGCGCCGGACATGGCGCTAGTGAAAGGCGACATTCTGTTCATCCCCGGAAGTTCGGCCAAGGCTGCGGCCTATCGCACGGCTGACGCCGCCATGTCGCTATCCACCGCGTTGGCAGTGGTTGCGGTTCATCCTTAGAGTTTTTCCAGCACAGAGACGTAATCTCGAGCTGTTTTCTCGCGGGAAAATTTGCTGACGATGTATTGCCGGCCACGAGTTCCCATCTGTCTTCCCTGCTCAGGGTCTTCCGCGCAGCCGAGAATTGCCTTGACCACGGCTCTACTATTCTCGGGTTCCACGAAAACCCCACCGCCGGCTTCTTCCACAATTTGCCGGGCCTGCCCGTCAACGGCGACGATGACCGGACGCTCGCAGGCCATGTATTCGAGCAGTTTGGTGGGTATCACCGTCTTGAACAATTCGGTCTTCTTCAGCATGACCAGGCAGAGATCGGCAGCCGAAACGTAAGCGGGAATCCGTTCCCGAGGTTGTTGTCCGAGGAACTGAATATTGGTGAGTCCGCGCCCAGCGGCGAGTTCCACGATCCGTTCCTTTTCTGCCCCTTCCCCAATCAGCAAGAACATCGCGCTCGGCAAGGCAGTCTGCAGCTCTTCGGCGGCGGCGATCAACGTCTCCAAGCCATGCGCATTACCCATGGTGCCGATGTAGCAAATCAGAAAACGATCTTCGAGTTTCAGTTGCTTCCGTACTTCCGCTGCTGCCTCCGGATCAAAACGGAAGAGATCGGTCTCCACTCCATTTTCGACAATGGAAATCTTGTCCGCGGGAACATTCCAGTAACGCATCAGGTGATCCTTGAAGGCCGGCGACACGACTACAATGCGTTCGGCATGACGGTAAAGAAATCCCGCTATGGCGCCCAGGGTGCGATGAAGCAAGGCCCCTTCGCCGCCCGCACCGACGGCCGCAAGCGATTCCGGCCAAAGATCGCGGACCTCGAAGATGAAGGGGACACGTTTCCACAGTGCGATCCACCAGCCGGCAAGCGCGCACAACAGTTGCGGAGAAGTCGCGATAACGACGTCCGGCTTACGCAGAGACAATCCGCTGATGGCAGCCGAGAGGCAGAACGAGACGTAGTTGCGGATTCTTTCGTGCGCCTTCCGATTCGGCAGCGGCCACAGCCATGTGCGAACGACGCGCACTCCATCGACAGTTTCGGTGTAGTGGAGTCGACGCAACCGTGACCGCCATTCCTCAGGTACGATGCCGGTCGGATGATTAGGGAATCCGGTAAGGACAGTGACTTCATGGCCCATTCGCACCCAATGGCGGGACAACTCAGCGGCGCGGGCGGCTGGTGCTCCCATTTCAGGCGAAAAATATTGCGAAACGTAGAGAATCTTCACGGGATTGTGGACAGAAATCCTGGACTTTCAGGCTGCAGAAAAAACGTCTCTGAGCGAGAAGCCTATCCCCCAGCGGCTAAAGCCGCATTCCGAGCAATGCACTTACCGCAGCGGTGAACCGCTGCGCCACCCAAAACCATGTGCAACACCGAGTTTTTCGTCAGCCCGCTAGGACACCGGTGACAAAAATCCTATTACTCGGAACGATGAAGTCCTCCGACCGAAATGGGCTGACCTGAAGAGCGCGACTCGTCCAAGGCGAACGTAGCCTGCATCGTGGTCACAATCTCCACGAAAGGGATGGGCGAGCCTCCTCCGGTGCGCAAGGCGGAAACAAAAGCTTCCCATTCCCCACGATGACCCTTATCCTGACGAAACCACGATCGAAACACTTGCTTTCGGCCCCGGGAAACGAGTTCCAGCAGGCGAAAATCCTCCAGCACGGCCACCGCGCCACCACCGAAGACTTCGACCCGTTCTTTGGAATACGATTTGTCGCCATTGGCCAAGTAGCTGATCGTACCCTGCGACCCGTCCGCGAAGCGCAGCGAACAGATCACGTTGTCGTTGCTGTATTTGCCAGGATTGGCGAGGCTGTGAGCTTGGACTTCAATCGGGGCAGCGCCGATCAGGAAAGACAGGAAGTCCACAAAATGGCAGATCTCTCCGATGATGCGGCCACCACCCTGCTCCGGATCATTCAGCCAATGATCGGCAGGAATGAAGCCGGCATTCACGCGGTAATGCAACGCCAGGGGCTCATGGATCTCTCGAAGAAAATTCTTGAGCCGGAGGGCTAGCGGAGCGAACCTGCGGTTGAAACCGACCATTAGAAGCGGCTTGCAGGCCGCTTGCTGCTCTGATTTCTCGTCATAGAAGCGCGCGATGTCGTGTAACTCTTCTTCATTCAGACACAACGGTTTTTCACAGAAGACGTGTTTGCCAGCCTTGAGGGCCGCCAGCACTTGTCTCGAATGCAAGTGATGACGGGTGGCGACTACGACGGCATTGATCGCCGCATCGTTGATCAAACTGTCTTCATCGGTAGCACTGTAGCGAAATCCAAATTTCTTTGCGGCGTGATGGGAATGGGAGCCATTGGCGGCGCACACACCGACCAAAGCCACACCACCGACTCGTCTTATAGCCGGCAATAGTGTGCCGGTGGCGAAGCTGCCCGCGCCCAGCAATCCGATCGCAACCGATTTCGCAGCCGCGGGACGGCTACCCTTCCCGGCCACTTCGACACTCCACGTTTCCTCGGCTGCCTCGGGGTAAGTAATCAGGACTCCTAGGAAGGCCTGCTGAGATTTCCCGGTGATGAGGTCGTAGGCGGACCGCGCCTGCTCAATCGGAAACCTGTGCGTGATTAACGCGCCGACATCTACTTTGGAGTCGGCGAGAAGCTGGAGAAAAGCCTCCATGTTGCGAGTCTCCGTCCAGCGCACATAGCCAACGGGGTAATCCACGCCTTTCTGTTCGTAGGCCGCGTCATAACGTCCGGGGCCATAAGAGCGGGAAACGCGGAAATCGAGTTCCTTCTCGTAAAATGTCCTGCGCTCAAGGGCCATGCCCACGGTGCCAACCGCAACGACGACGGCGCGGTCCCGAGCCGCTTCAGCGGCTAAGTTGACGGGATCGCTGCTGATGGTCTGTGCAGTAATCAGGACGGCATCTACTCCGCGCCCGCCAGACTGTTGCAGGCACGCGTCCAGAAAAGCGCTGGAGGAGTCGCTGACAGCATCAGCGCCCAAACGCAGGGCAAGTTCAACACGTTCGCGGTCGATGTCCATCCCCACCACGCGGCAACCTGCGGCCTTGAGAATCTGAACGGTCAGTTGTCCGAGCAAACCTAGTCCAATCACTCCGACGACGTCGCCCAGTTTGACCTCGGCGGTTCGCACGCCGTGCAAGGCGACTGCCCCAACCGTGGTGGCAGCGGCGTGCTCGAAGCTCACTCCCGAGCCTGAAGGAATCCGCGCCAGCAGCAGGCGCGGGATACAAGCAAATTCGGCGTGCACGGCGTGTCCGGCGCCGGCGCAGGCGACGCGATCACCCGGGCGGATATCGGTTACACCCTCTCCTACAGCAACGACGGTTCCGGAGCTGCTGTAGCCGGGGGCGCTGGGCTGATCCATGCGGCTGCGGACTGCGGCTAATGTGGCCAGCGCACCGTCCCGGCGGACCTTGTTCCAGACCTCGCGCACCAAGTCAGGACGCATCCTAGCCTTCTGCAGCAGGTTCTTCCGGGCAAACTCCGACGAGGCCCGCTCGGTTCCAACCGAAACCAACGATGCGGCAGTACGAACCAGGACGCAGCCCGCAAGCAACTTCGGAGCGGGAACGTCAACCACTTCGACTTCGCCGCCGCTGACCTGTTGAAGAAGCTGTTTCATATCGCGTCGCGAGCAACACCGCTCAAAACATACTGCATCCGCCATTGTACGATGGCTAACCGCTCAGGCTCCCGGTTTGCGCAGGCGCCAGACTCACTAGATAAACTTGCGCATCAGCGCGCGACAAGACCAGATTGTTATCGCTCTGTCGAAGCTGAAGCTCGTCGCCGGCCAGAATCACGGTGACCATTCGAACCGGTAAGGGCGCTTTCACAAAGTAAACGAGAGAAACCGACGGACATAACTCGCCGTAAGTCGGCGATTCCCAGCCCAGCAATTCCTCATCTCCCCAGCCGATTGTCCCGACCACGTTCTTTCCGCCGCGGACGATGGCGGCGCTGGCCGGCGAACTGGAAAAAACATTCCAGCGAAAGCTTACATGCTCGGCAGACAGCCTCGCAGAAAATGGTGAATTGGTGGTCACCGAGAGCGGCAGGTCTGGCAACAGCCAGTGCAATCGCAATTCGTGCTCCCCTGCGCCCAGCAGATCGTCCACGATGACCCAAGCGTCTTCGGTGACGCACTGGACCATGCGACGATGTTTCACATCGAGGCGCCGGTAGCCGTCGTGCTCTCCTTCAAAGCAATCCGGAAATTCCTTAGTCGTGTCTGAGACCGACGAAGAAAAAGATCTGCCCGATGCTTGCGCCCAATCGAGCCAGAGAAAACGACCGGCGCGCCGCATCTGGTCGCGGCGATCCACCATGACCGTGTTGTGAACGGCGGCGCCGGCAAGGCCGTTGTTCCACGGAGGCTCGTCGTTGTAGAGATATGTCCCGGCATCCCTTGCCAGATTGAGGCGGTGCCACCACAGGTCCACGTGCAGTTGGTCGGCCTGAAAAGGACGTCGCGTGTAATGTCCCGCTCGCACCAACGCCCAGGAGTTTTCGCTGCCAATGCGGTGATAGCCCGCGCGGGAAGAAACTGGGGGAGCAGGTTCCTGGCAAACAGATTCGCGCTGCAATTTCGTGGGCTTCCCGCAAAGCCATAGGGCCGCCTCGTCCCAGGGGCCCGGTTGGAGCGCGGCCGGACGATCCAGCACGCAGCTTCCCAGGCGCAACAAAGGACGAAAGTCGCCGTAGTCGCACGCTGCCAACGGAAATAGATTGCTGCCGTCATTCGAGCCATGATTAGGCGCTCGCCCGGATTCCGAATCCACAAACTCACCAATGAACCTGAAGGCTGCGGCCGTGCGGGCGCGAATCTCCGGGTCGAGGTCGATTTTGTGAATTTCGGAGAGGCGCAAAGTCCAGAACAGCAGGTGAAGAACCATGCGCTGATAGTTGAACGAATCCTGGAGATAGGCACCTTCCGGCGTGATCTGGTCGAGAACCGCTTCTTGCAGGAGTCTTGCGCCCTGTTTCTGCCAAGCGGCCGCGTCTTTCAGTTCAGGATAGAGAGTTCCTGCGGTCCATAGGCCGACGGCTTCGCTGAATAGATGATTGCTGCGCTGCGATCGAGCATAGCCCAGGGTTTGCATGGCGCGCCAGGCATGCGCGGCGATCATCGACAGCAGCAAGGCTAACCGTTGCGGAGTTGTAGCGGGCGAATGGAGGAAGGCGTAAAGCGCAAATGACCAAGCCAGAATCCGCAGCGAGGATTCCTGCCCGCATATCCAGAGTGGGCCAGACATCGGTAGACTGTTGGCGGCCCAGTTCTCGATCGCGCTCCAGAAGGCCTCCGGAAAGCGCTCATCGCCGCACATGGCATAGGCACGGGCCAGCGGATAGACGAAAAGGAATCTGGACGGTTCCAGAATGAACTTCAGATCGCCGTAGTCGTCGGCGGTAAAACCGGAGGCGAATCTCATCTGAGTCCACGGACGGCGAGGCGAGACGCGCTGGCCCGTCACCGGGTTCTCGAACCATTTCGGAGGAAAGCCGCAGGCAAATGACAGCCGGCCAAAGTAGGGCAGGTGGCCTTCGAGAATTCTGTTCGCTTCGGCAATGGCTGATTCTTCGCCCTCCGCGCCGAGAATCTTCTTTAGTTCAACTGCCAAACTGCGAGCATCCGAAAAAAAGAAAAGACGATCGCCCTGGCGACGAATGTTGAGAAGATCTTCCGGTGAAGTCTTCGGAGCTATGTGCTTCAGGTCCCAGCACTCCCAGCCCTGGACCGATTGCATGCGGCGCGACATCAGCCCGCTGCCGCGTCGCAGTTCATATTCAAGGCGCAGGAAACCGTCGCGCACGCCGAATGTCCGGCCGATCTGGAAGAGAGTGCCGAGCTTACTCATGGCACCTGCCAGCTGCAGGGCTCAACCGGACTTCTTTCAGGTAGCGCGTCGCCACAGCTTTCAACCGCTCATGCATCACAAAGAATTGACGATCCCTTTCCCTGTCGGCCTGCGGGATAGCCGAGACCGTGCCGCGATCAAGGCCGGCTACGGCCTGTGCGAGCAACTCGACTCCATGGGCGATCATTTTGTTGCGCAAGTCAGCCAGGGATTCGCACCCGGCAGCTGCGAATTCGCGGCGCAGGAGGATGGGGCCCGTATCAATGCCGCTGTCCATGAAGTGAATCGAAATGCCTAGAGGAATTCCGCACAGGAGCGACCATTCCGGGCTGCTCATGCCGCGGATCTCGGGCAGCAGTGCAAGGTGTGAGTTCAAGACGCCTAGGCGTGGAATCCTCAGGACCTCGTCTCTCAGGATGTTGCCGCCGGTGAAGATCGCCACATCCGGCGACCAGTGCTTTAGCTGCGCTACGGCGCGCTCTGAGTTCTGATCTCCACAGGTCACGACCGGAAAATTGTAGACACGTGCCACCTCTCGTAAATTGCGAAATACCCCGGCTCCATGCTGTAATGCCCGCTCGAGATAGGGGTTGCGCACCTGCTCCCGAAGCGTGGACTTGCCTGGAGCAAGTTTTGTGGCGGCGTACTGGAGGGAATCGTGGAGGCCCCATTGTCCAAGCTTGCGCAAGAGAGTGCTTCGGTCCCAGGATGGCAGCGTGAGCGCTCCAACTGGAACGTATCCCAGTTGCGCCAGCCGGGCAGCGACGGCACAACCGGTCTCGCTGTACGGACTGGAACAGAGGATCGCTATGCGCATTCGGAGGCCTCGGGCTTTATCTCGGGCTTTATCTCGCACTTTGCCTCGGACTGTTCCTCGAACTCACGCATAAGGCGTTGCTCGAGCATGAGCGCGTCGGCGAGGAACTTGGCTCCCCAACTGATAAACCGCATCGGTTGGTAAGCTCTCCAAATGGGATCGGATCCAGCAACCCCGCCCACCACTCCGCGGCGGCCTTTGAGCGGAAGCAACTGCTTCAGCATTTCGTTCAACTTGAGCGCTGCGTTGAGATAGCGCAGATCGCCTGTCACTTCGAACAAACGCAGCCAGACGCACGACATCTGCGCATTTCCGGTGAGACATGTAAACGGTAGGCCACCTCGAAAGTCCGCCTCGTATGTCCCCAACAATCGTTTGTGCGTTTCAAACTTCCGCAATAGAACCCACGCCGGCTTCGCGGCTGTCTGGATCGCGTCATCCCGCCGGCGCAGGATGCCGCACTCGAGCACGCCCTGGATCACATAGGCAATGAAGTGCAGGTAGGCAGGATGTCCACGCAGGTTGATGCCGTCAATCCAGCCGCTGGGCTTAACATGTGACAACACCCAGTTGATGTTTCTGTCTGCAGCCGCCGCGTGACGGGGATCTTTGGACGCATCGGCCAACTGCGCCAGAGCCCACGAAACCATGCTGTAGTAAGTGTGGGCGACTCCTTGATAGGCAGCGGGTCCGCTCCAGGAGCCATTCGCCTGCTGCATGGCGGCCAACCAATTGCCCGCAGCCATGGCGCGTTCCATGATTTCCGCGGTTCCGGTCTCGGCGCGGGCGCGAACCAGTCCCTGCAAAATCTGGCCGGTATTGAACACAGATGGCTGGGCGCTGCTGGAGTCGTGGAGCCCACCGGGAAATGCGCCCGATGGCATTTGCAGCGAAAGCAGCCAATGGGTAGCGCGTTCAGCGGCATGGCGCGCGGCTTCACCGCCAGTCAGACGACAAGAATCGTACAGCGTTGGAATGATGTATCCGGTCACCTCGGGATACGGATCGGAATATCCAGTCAGGAGACTATAGTACGCCGCGATGCCGCCGTCGGGACGCTGTGCATGGAGAATCCAGTCAATCACCGATCGCAGCGCGTCCGCGGTAGGAACGGTGGCAGTCGCGTACGAATAGAGGTGCCGATGCTCGAAGGTAGTTCGCAGTCCGTCCGAAGCGAGTTTTGAAACCAGCGAGATAGCACGTTGAGGTCTTCGCAGCAGACCCGCGGCTTCGGTCAATACTCGAACGGCTTTGTTGGTCTCGAAGTTTCCGCTGGAACTGGACTGGGGACTGTTCATCTGGGTGTGCAAAAGTTCGTCTGCCTTCGTTCGTCTGCAATCGTTCGTCTGCAATCAAGCGTGCGGTCAAGCAGGTGCCAGTTGCTGTGCGCCAATTTGTCGCTCGGCGAGCGCGCGCGCGCCACCATCGAGAAACAGCTGCATCCAGATTTCCAGCGTCAGCAGTTGCCAGATTTGCATCGACCAATCTTCCGCGCCTCGCCGTTGCTCGTCCACGTAGCGCCGCACTACTTCCGGCCGGAATAGTCCGCGCTTCCGCACCTGACTCTCCGACAACAGATCGTCCACCATGGGCCGCAAATCGTGCGCCAGCCAGTAGTCCACCGGCGCCGCGAAACCTGCTTTCGGCTGCCGCAAGACCTCTTCCGGCAGCATACTATGCATGGCTTTGCGAAAAATGTACTTCGTCACCGGACGCCACTTCCCTTTCAGCTTCCACTCTGGCTTAACGTTCCAGGCAACGAATTCGGCAAGGTTCCGATCCAAGAATGGCACCCGCACCTCCACCGACGAGGCCATGCTCATTTTGTCGTTGTAGGTCAGGTTCAGTGTGGGCATGAAGATCTTGGTATCAAGGTAGAGCATCTGGTTCAGAAAATCAGCATGCCGCACTTGGTCAAACGCTGCCAGATGCTCACCTGTGGGATTGACGCTCGCCCGTCGCTGCGACTCTAGTGCATATAATTCATCCTTCTGCTGCGGATCAAAATACGTGCAGTTCCTGATAAAAGCTTGCTCTGGGCTGAGCGCGGCGCTGCGCGCCATCTTTTTCGCCAGACGCACAGATCCTTTCATGCGCGTTCCACGCAGTGACGGCAAAGCCAGAAGAGCCTGCTCCGCGGCGGAGCGCACAAAGCCCGGGACGCGCCGATATTTTTCCGCCCATGCGTGAGCTGCGTGCTTGCGATATCCCGCGAAAATCTCATCGCCTCCCACTCCCGACAAAAGCACGGTAGCCTGTTTTCGCGCCTCGCGGCACACCAGATAGGCGGTGATGATTGCAGGATCGGCCGTGGGCTCATCCATGTGCCAGGTCAGATTCGGCAGCAGGCTGACCACATCGGGCTCGACCACGATCTCATGGTGCTCGCAGCCCAACTTGCGGGCGAGTCGCTGCGGGACGCCGGGGTCGTCAATCGTGGATTCGCCCACGCGATATTTCCCGGGAAACGTAATGGTATGGGTTCGCACTGGCTGCTTTCGCGCCATCGCGGCGACAATGCTCGACGAATCCAGCCCCGCACTTAGAAAGGCTCCGATCGGAACATCGCTCACCATCTGTTGCTCGACCGAGGCGCAGAACCGCTGGCGAATCTCATCCACCAGATCCGCTTCCGTGCGTTCGAAGCGGTGTTCCGCGGGAGGAAACGTCAAGTCCCAATACTGCTCGATCTTGAACTCACCGCCTTGCCAGAGCGCGCAGTGGCCTGCCGGAAGTTTGCGGATTCCCTCGAACATGGTCAGCGGATCGGGCACCCAGAGGAACGTCAGGTACTTGTCTAGGGCCTCCAGATTCATGCGAGCTTCGATTCCAGGAACCTGGAGCAGAGCCTTCACCTCGGATGCGAAGGCAAGTTTTCCGCCGCTCCCCCAGTAATAGAGTGGCTTGATTCCGAAATGATCGCGAGCCAGAAACAATTTCGGCGAAGAGCCGCGCAAATCGCAGATGGCGAGGGCAAACATGCCATTGAGGCGATTCAGACAATCTTTGAAACGGTCGGGTCCATATTCTTCGTAGAGATGAAGTACGACTTCGGTGTCAGTGTGCGAACGAAAACGATGGGCGTTGGATTTGCCTTCGAGCTCGCGACGGAGATCGGCGAAGTTGTAGATTTCGCCGTTGTAGGTAATCCACACCGTGCCATCTTCATTGCTCATGGGCATGTGGCCATCGGCGGAGAGATCGAGAATGGCAAGGCGGCGGCTGCCCAATCCGATGTATCCACCATCCGGGAAACGCCGCTCCCAGACGCCGGAGTCGTCGGGACCGCGGTGCGTCTGCACGTTGGTCATGCGGACGAGCGCTTCCGCGTCGCCGCAGTTCACGAGTCCGCTGATGCCACACACCGCTCAGTTCCTCCCCGTCTTCATTCCGTACTTCTGTCCGCACTTCAGTTCGTAGATTTTGGCCTTGATGTGGAAGAATTGGATGCCTTGCATCGCGCAATAGATCAGGCCGGGGACGCCGTCAAGAAATCCGAGACTCCAAACATACTTGTAGAGGAAGAACGCCAGCGGCGAGCCGGGCAACCACAGAAAATGCCGCCGCAACCAACGGCGACGCTGCGCCTGAGTTCCCCAGAGGGAAGGTTGAATTTCTTCTTCTTTGTTGCGGTTGCCGTCAAGCCAGACGCGCGCTTCCCAGTTCGAGTACTCATTGTGCTTCTGAATGTAACGGAACAAGGACTCGACGTTGTGATGGATGAGTGGATGCGCGAGTTTGCGCGTCGCTCCTTTGACTACGACGTGCTCATGCACTTCCATGTCGGCCATACTCGAGTCTTGATTCTGCAGGCGGCATTCGAAACGCCCGAGTCCTTTGCGGAACAGAGACAGCTTCCAGAAACTTGCGCCGCTGTGGCGCAGCCGCCGTCCCAGAAAGTACATTTGCAAGGCAATGTAATAGCCGTCAGTGTGAGGATCCTGGATGGCTTTCTGGATCTCGTCAGTCAGTTCGGGGGTCAGAACCTCGTCGGCATCGAGCAGCAAAGTCCAGTCGTAAGCAAGGGGCAGTGTATCCATCGCCCACTGGCGCTTCTTCGGCCAGCCTCCCGCATAATGAAACTGCACAACCTTCGCGCCGTGCGACTCCGCAATGGCTGCGGTGTCGTCGGTGCTCTGCGAGTCGATGACGTAGACTTCTCCAACCGATTTCAAGGCTTCCAGACAGCGTGAAAGGTTGTGCGCCTCGTTGCGGACGGGGATGATCACGCTCAAGGGCAGCAACGGCGGGGCTTTTCGGGCACCCGATATCTCAGTCTCTGATTTCGTCTCAATCACATTGGTCTCGCTAGAAGGTTGTACTATCTTAGCCTCGAGCACCCGGTTTTCACAAAGAACGCTGTGCTAGTATCGCTCTCGGACCTATGCCCGAAACCTCGCCAGTCCGCGGTTTGAAGGAGGAAGTGCGGGATTTCTGGAACGCGGATCCCTGCGGCTCGCGCTATCTGGGCGATCGAGCCGACTTCGAGGCGCACGCCCGGGCGCGCTATCAACTGGAACCCTACATTCACGAATTTGCCGGATTCGCCCGCTCTGGCGGTCAGCGTGTGCTTGAAGTTGGAGTCGGCATGGGCGCCGACTATCTCGAGTGGTTGAAGGCCGGGGCACGGGCCACCGGTGTAGACCTTTCAAGCACTTCGCTGGAGCAGGCAAAGCGGCGCTGCGAAATGGCCGGCTACGCGCCCGATCTGCGCGTTTCCGACGCCGAGCACCTGCCGTTTCCGGACAACACTTTCGACCTTGTCTACTCCTACGGCGTGATGCACCACAGTCCCGACACGCCGCAATGCATCTGCGAAGCTTGGCGAGTTCTGAAACCCGGCGGAGCGCTTCGCATCATGATCTATCACCACCCGTCGCTCACCGGATTCATGCTCTGGCTGCGCTATGGATGCCTGCGCGGCAAGTCATTGCGCCGATCCGTTCATGACCATCTGGAAAGTCCGGGCACGAAGTCTTACACGCAGGATGAAGCGCTCGCCATGTTGCGGGGGTTCGAGCATATCGAGTTCCAGCTTGCCTTCAGCCCCGGCGATCTGCTTTTGAACGAACCCTCGGCGCGGTTTCAAGGATGGGCGTACCGGATCATCTGGCGCCTGTATCCGCGATTTCTCATCCGCAGGTTTGCAGCGAAGTTGGGATTGTTCCTTTTAATTTCCGCGCGGAAACCCAGCCCCTAAAAGGGCTATCGATTTCGGAGACCTACGGTATCGCTAAAGCGATACCCTGATACGAAACCTTGGTCTCCGCGGGCGGTGAGTCTGCTCAGAGATTCTGTTCGCACCACTGCGCCAGCACAAACAGCGACCACGGACGGGACCATGAAGTTTCGCCGGCCAGAAATCGATCCCACACTTCGCGCACGGCGCTGGCTCGGATGGAAGCCTGATCCCAGTTACTCTTCAGCAGGGCGTCTTCTACTACCGGCTTCATTTCGCCGCGCAGCCAGCGTTCAAACGGCAAAGTAAATCCGCGTTTGGGACGGTTCACGATCTCTTTGGGCAACTCAACGCCCAGGCTTGCCAGCAGCAGTCCCTTGGGCGAGTTCCCTTTTACCTTCTCAGCACCCGGGATGCGAAAACAGGCCTCGACCAACGCCCGATCGAGAAAAGGCACACGCAACTCGAGGCCATGCGCCATGCTCATGAAATCCGAATCGCGGAGCAGCGTGTTGCGCATGTAGCAATGCGATTCCAGGTAGGAGACGCGATTGACTGGATCGAGGTTCGAACTCTGCGCAATGGACTGCTGCAAAACGCTTTGGAGAGCGCGCTTCGAATCTTCAAGACCAGTGTTCACCAGCGCCTCGCGCTCCTTTTCTCCGAATAGCGTGCGGACCAGGAAATACGGATGGACGGCAGAATCATGGCCGGCGGCCAACTCGGCCAGCTTGCGGCTGCGATCGCCCTTGCCGGCAAACAGCCCCACGGAGGCGGCAATCGGCCCGCGCACCAGCCGCGGCAGGCGTCCAAATCGTTTGGAGAAGGCTTCCATCTTCGGCACGCGGCGAAAATTCGAGTAGCCGGCAAACATCTCGTCGGCCCCCAGACCCGTGAGCGCGACTTTTACTCCGGCCGCCCGCGTTTTGGCGGACACGAGATAGGTATTGATGCCGTCAATCGTCGGCTGGTCCATCGCACACAGAGCCTGGGGCAATACCGCCCGCGTGTCTTGCTGCGAGACGGAAATCTCATGATGCTCGGTGCCGAAGCGACGGGCAATTTCTCGCGAGTACCGCCCCTCGTTGTACTCCGCTTCCTGGAATACCAGCGAAAACGTATTGGCGCGCACCCCATTGTGGCTGAGGACGGCTACCAGGGCGCTGGAATCAATTCCACCCGAAAGAAATACTCCGACGGGCACATCGCTTACCAGGTGCGACAATATGGCATCGCGCAGAATCGCGGGTAACTGATCCGCCGCCGCGATTCCAGAAGGTTGCAGCGGATTCCAGTATTCGCGGCTGCTCACCGCTCCGTTTTCAACTGTGAGCACATGTCCCGGCGGAACGGCCTTCACTCCTTCCACCATCGTCCAGGGCTCGTAGACGGAGCCGAACGCCAGGTAGCTCAGAATCCCGGTGGGGTCGGGCTTTCGCGGAACCAGTCCCGTCCCTAAAAGCGTTCGGACTTCTGAAGCGAAAATGAAATTCTGTTTTGACTGGTAGTAATAGAGCGGCTTGATTCCCATGGGATCGCGCGCCAGCAGGAGCCGCTTTCGCGGCGCGTCCCAGAGGGCAAAGGCAAACATGCCGCCCAGTCGCGTCAGGCAAGACTCGCCCCACACACGATAGGCGGCCAGAATTACTTCCGTGTCGGAGTGACTTCTGAACTCGGCGCCGGCAGCTTCGAGGTCTTTGCGAAGGTCGCGGAAGTTGTAGATCTCACCGTTGTATACGATCCAGTTGCCAGTCACCGGATCCTGCATGGGCTGATGGCCGAGTGGCGAAAGGTCGATGATGGAGAGGCGAGTGTGAGCGAAACCGATTTCCTGCTCAGCCGCCTTCAGATGGATGGTACCCGAATCGTCCGGGCCGCGATGGGCAAGGCTGCGCGCCGCTTTTTCCAGGAGATCGGGCGAGGCGCTGCCGCGAGAAACGATGCCGAAGATTCCGCACATTACAGTGGAAGGGACATCATAACTTACGCGCGTATCAATGAAGGGTGCCCATCAGTACACGAGCAGGCTAGCTGGCATGACGGCTCAGCGAACGAAACCGGGAATTCGTTACGGCACCGATGACTTGGTCCTGCTCGCTTTCGCTCAGATCGTTGTAGAAGGGTAAACGCAGCAGCCGCCCGCTGACCTCTTCCGTGACCGGGCAGTTCGAGGGACCGGCTGCGAACTTCAGTCCCGCCTCCGAAAGATGAAGTGGAACGTAGTGGAAGACGCTGAGAATGCTCTGCTCTTTCAATTGGGAGATCAACGAATCGCGGTGCTCCATCGAAGACAGCAGCATATAGAACATGTGATAGGACTGTCGGCACTCTGGCGGAATCACTGGCAGTCTGACATTGTTACTCTCGGCCCAGGCAGCCAACGATTCCTGGTAGCGACTCCAGACCCGCCGGCGTTTCTCTTGAATCTTCTCTCGGGCTTCGAGCTGCGCGTAGAGAAATGCGGCTAGCAGATCCGAGGGTAAATAGCTGGATCCCAGATCGACCCACGTGTATTTGTCCACCTCGCCGCGGAAGAAGCGGCTGCGGTTGGTACCTTTCTCGCGAATCACGAGCGCTCGTTCCGCCAGTGCGGGGTCGTTGATGACCAGCGCTCCGCCTTCTCCGCAGGTGAAGTTCTTGGTCTCGTGGAAACTCTGGGTCGCGAGGCAGCCGAATTTGCCCGTGTATGTGCCCTTATAGCGAGAAAACAGACCGTGAGCATTGTCCTCGACGACCCGGACTCCGTGGCGGGATGCGATGGCAAGGATCGAATCCATCTCGCAGGCAACCCCCCCGTAGTGAACCACGACGATCGCCTTGGTTCGCGGTGTGATCAGGGATTCCAAACGACTCTCATCGAGGTTCAGCGTGTCGGGACGGATGTCGGCAAATACCAGGCGCGCTCCTCGCAGAGCGAAGGCATTGGCCGTCGAGACAAAAGTAAATGACGGCACGATGACTTCGTCCTCAGGGCCACAGTCGAGCAGGAGGGCCGCCATCTCCAGGGCATGAGTACAGGAAGTTGTCAGCAGGACCCTCGGAACCCGTAGTTCCCTTTCCAGAAGTTCGTGACACTTGCGGGTAAAGGGTCCGTCGCCGGAGGCGTGCCCGTTGGCAACGGCTTCCGCAATGTACTGGTATTCATTGCCTGCGAGGCAGGGCCGGTTAAAGGGGATGCTATAGGTCATAATTTCCGAAATACAAACAGTTTCTGAGTGCCATAGTCGCCGGCGGGAGGAAGCTGCGAGAACCAGCGATTCCATTCGGCATTCGGGTCAGCTACGGGAACCGGCGCATGAGTTGCCTGCGCCAGGAGAGGTTTCAAAACGCGCGTGCCAACGTAATACGTACTCGCAAAATTTGACAGTTCCAGCAGTTCAGCGTCGTCACTCAGCGCGGTGATCACTTCTTCCTGGTCAAGATACTGATTAAACGGCGGCATAGGAATGTCTTCCATTCCCCACTCCCCACGGAGCGCATTCAACCGCCGCCAGCCTTGTAAGGTCGCCTCCGAAAGCAGCAGCAAACCGCCTGGCTTCAACACACGAATGCATTCACGCAAACCGCTGAACTGGCGCTCCCAAGTTCCCAGGTTGATCAACACCCGCACCACAATCACCTTGTCGTAGGAATTCGACGGCTCTTTCAATTGTGTGATATCGCCGACATCAAACTCAACCGAGCCGGCAAGTTTCTCTTGTATCGTGCCGAGGCGGGCCCTCGCCTGTTCGATCATTTCTGGAATGTAATCCAGGCCCCGAAGTTGTATGCGGCGCCCGCAGGTAAATTGGATGGAGGAATATCCGTTGGCACAACCCACATCGAGAACCTTGTCCCCATCGCTCAAGTGCTTGGCGATCTCACGGATCTCCATCTCGATCACAGAATGGTCGGACCAGGAAGCCGACGGCGACTGGCCGTGCTCACTTGCCTGCTTTGTCCAGTATTCGTAGACTTCGCTTTGTGTCAATCGGGTCGTCATTAAAAGGAAACGCTGTTTTCAAGATTAAGCTGTAAATGATACCAAGAAACAATCGTCAGCGAACTGGCAGCAGAACTGAGGGTGCACTAAACTATCACCACTTCTCTAATGCCACCACCATCCAGCACGATGCCCTCCGCCACTTCCACCGTAACCGCCATTGCTAATTCGAGGACGGGTCAGGTTCGCATCTCAGAGTGGAATTTCGTTGTCCTCTTCGTCTTTGGCCTGTGCATCCTGGTCAGCATTCCATTTGCCCTTGGCCGCCGTTTATCGTTCCCGGACTCCCGGTTCACAGGTCAATGGGGGTTCGAATACGACACTAACAATTATTTGGCTTATGCGCATCAGGCGGCGTCGGGAAGTTGGTTATTCCATAATCCGATGACCGGCGAACCGCATGGCGATGTGTTCTTCAATGGCGAATGGCTGGCTATGGGCAAGGTGGCGGCCCTGCTCGGGATATCTGTCGGCGACGCTATGTATTTGCAGGATTTGTTCTCAATTCTGCTCATGTGCATTGCGGTGTACTGGCTATCCTCTTACCTCCTAGCAAGCATATTCATGCGACGCTTTACTCTGGTTGCGGTCATGATAGGTGGAGGATTCGGATGGCTGGCTTCCTTGCACCTGCTCCACATCCCAATTAACACTTCATACTTTCTCGACCTTGGCGTTGGTTTGTTCCCTTTTTTCTGGGCGCTCACCGTGCCGCATTTTCTTGTAGCACAAACCTTCGTTGTTCTCGGCCTCGTTTTCGTAATACGCGCAAGAGAGAGCGCTCGCGTCCGTGACTACGTGGCTGCGGGTTTGTGTTACATGATTGCTGGCAGCTGCCGTCCCTATGACATGCTCTACCTGATGTCGGGCACCGGCCTGTATTTGGTGATCTCGGCTGTAAGGAACAAAACATTGCGGCCGGTAGCACTCCTGCGAGACGCCGTCCCGATCCTGATGTGCATGCCTTTGCTTGCTTATTATTACTGGATATTTAAGTTACATCCTGTGTTTCGCTGGTGGACCTTTACGGGGCACAACCCGCCCGGTCCGTGGATATTAACGAGCAGTTTCGGTCTGGCGCTGGTCTGCCTGGGTTTTGCGCTGTGGAGATTGCGGGGGCGACGAATCAGCGATGCGGGGATTCTCATGCTTTCCTGCCTGCTTGCTGCCACGATTCTGGTCTACTCCCATCCCATTTTCCATTTTTGCTTCCAGTTCGCCACCGATATCGCTGTGCCGATGATCATGGTGGGAATGATGGGGCTGGAAGGCCCGGTTGCAGAATGGAGACGGAAGTCGCACTGGGCTGACCTTTGCATTATCTCTCTGCTCGTGATGAATAGTCTGACTGCTCTCGCACTCACTGGACAGACTGTGCGGGCGGTAATGCGGGGAGAGTTTCGGATCGACACGCGCATGCTGGAAGCATATGACTGGCTGGACAAACATTCCCAATCGCGGGATGTGGTGTTGGCTGATTTCGTGACTTCAAACCGCATGCCACAATACACGCACAATACGGCCTTCTGCGGGTACTCGAATACGGTCAACCGCAGCGAAAAGGAACAGATGGTTACTCTTTTCCTGGACCCCGCAACGTCTAACGAATCCCGGCGGGATATCACGCAACAGGGTGGGATCCGCTACGTGTTATTGACCGCCGACGAAGACCGTCACGTGTTGGAGAAAGTTCGAGAGGCTCCCTTTTTGCAAGAGGTCTTTAGAAATGGGGCTGCGGTGGTTTACGCGGTCCAGTTCCACTAGTCGGTCGTGGACTCCTTCGACGGAAGACTCTCGCGGACCACATAGCTGGGCCGTTCCATCATTCGAAAATGCATTCGCGCCAGATACTCTCCGATGATTCCCAACGCGAACAACTGTGCGCCCGAGAATAAAGCTATGATCGATGCGAGGAATGGGAACCCTGGCACGCTTCCGCCCTGGATCAGGTATCGGCCCAGAACATACGCCAGGACTCCGAAACCAAAAAGAGTAAAGAAGAATCCGACCAGGCTGGCAAACTGGAGCGGCACCGTACTGAAGCCGGTCATCATGTTCATGGCGTGAGTGGCGAGCTTTCGAAACGTATATCCGGAAGCTCCGACCTTTCTCGAATCGTGACGCACGGCTCGAACCGAGAAACGGTTTGTCCCCCAGGTCAGCAACACGTCAATCGAAACAAACGCCCCCTGATAATGGGCGAAAGCCCTGGCGACTTCGGCGCGAAAAACACGGAACGCGCTCACTTGCCGGGCGACCTCGGCACCCATAACATTTTGCAAAGCCAGCTTGGTCACCCATGAGGCAAAGTCCCGCCCCAACCCGTGTTGCTCCTGTTCCGGTGTCCCATAGACAACGTCATACCCGCCCCCCAGCGCTTCCAGCAGTTTTGGAATCTCCTCCGGAGGATGCTGCAGATCGTCATCCATGGTGACGATGACTCCGTAGCGGGCAGCCCGGATGCCGCACAGCAACGCGTTGTGCTGGCCGTAATTGCGCATGAGATTGATGGGACGGATCCAGGAATATTGCCCAGCCAGATCCGAGATGACATCCCAACTGCGGTCGGGGCTGCAATCGTTGACGAAGACGAGTTCGAACTGCTCTGCCAGAGACGGCAGCACTTGCGAGAGCCGTTGCACCAGGTCGGGCAAAATGGCTTCGCTCCGGTACACCGGCACCACCACGGAAAGGCTTGGCCATCGATTCGCGCCACTCGGGATTGTTGTCATTTGCCTGACCAGAATCATCCTCCCTCAGCCGCGAGCCACGGCCGTAATTCCCGCGACGATCGCAACCAGTCCAGCCATCTTCTGGATCGAGATCTTCTCGTGTAGAAAGTAAAAGGCCGCCAGCGTAATCAGCGAGTAGGTGAGGCTTACGAATAAGGGATAGCAGGTAGAGAGTTTCTGGGTTGCCAGGATGCGGAACCACATCACTGCAGCGATGCCGGACAGGGCAAATCCGAAGACAAACGCGGGTTGGCGGCACAAACGCAGCAGCGCCGAGACCGAAAAGTCGAATCCGCCGACCGACATGATGCCAGTCTTCATCAACAAGTTCGCTACCGCCATGCAAAGTGCAGTGATCACCAAGAGCGTGAAACCCGCAATGGTCACAGTGTCAGCCTCCTCTACTCATTGAACCAATATGTTAGCAAGATCTGGGTTGACACCGGCCCTCCCCTACGGCGCTAACCGGTAAACCGCGATTTCGCGAGTCCTGCGCCATGGTGTGGCAGAGGACGAAATGCCCTGCATTGCATCCCCCATAACCACGATCCACCGAACATGGTCATTTGTGAGTCGCGCGGAGGCGACATCCTTGATATCGCCTTTGACGAAGGACACGACATCGTCGCGCCTTTGCTCATACAGACGTTCCGCTTGTGCGAGCACCTCTGCTGGATTGCGCCCGCTAAGGCCAGGAACGGCCTGGAACTTGGTGTATGACTCGGATGAAAAATAGCCATCGAGACCGGTCATCGCCATGATCGCAAAATTCGTGGATTCCCTGGGGTATCCCCAGATCGCGGTTGCGGTAAGGTCGCTCGGCAGATAGGCGACGACATCG